>Ga0310691_10002885_pt1 | contig 21661 bp, 13 predicted proteins | sample 176DNAGHGlowgp2_FD_203887 | JGI IMG/M metagenome (GOLD analysis project Ga0310691, IMG submission 203887) | Sheep rumen microbial communities from Palmerston North, Manawatu-Wanganui, New Zealand - 1766 DNA GHGlow gp2 (v2) (version 2) | ecosystem: Host-associated > Mammals > Digestive system >...
TGCGTACTCAAAGTCACTGAGATGCGTACTCAAAGTCACTAAATTACACATTCACCGTGCCACAATGCGGGCACTTGCCTTTCTGATGCATGGTGCCACCACACTGTCCGCAGATATACACGGCGCGACCATTCTTCACATACAGATAGATGGCAAAGGCCACATAAGCAAGAAGTAAGGGATAGCCGATGTAATAGAGGGTGGAGATGCTGAACACCACATAGTCGATAGCAAGGACACCCATCAGGCCTAAACAATAGAGGACGGCCTCGGTGAAGGACAACTGGCGACGGATATCATCGAGGGCTGCAATAGCAATGAGCAGCATGGCCCACACGGATATCAGGAACAGACTGAGATGCAGTGGCACAGCAAAGGGATTGAGCGTGGGATGATAGTAATAATGACGCCAGGAGTCGGGATCGGCTAACTGGATGGTGCTATAGAACACGGCAGAGGCCGACACAAGGATGGCCAACAGCATGGGATAGACGGAGGGGATATCATTGAAATGCACGATGCGGGCGTTACGGCGATAGGCCATGCGGAGAGTATAGGCCGCAAAGACCACCACGAGGAAGGCCAGCATGATGAGCAGGTGGGTATCAGAGAAGAAGGTGATAAACTGCGAGATAGGGTTATCAGGGACCACACCGGGCAACATCTGCTGCTCGTGAATCCAGCCGATGGTCATCTGATCGCGCGCCACTTGCACCCATACGGAGTCGATGGTGTCCTGAGAGAGGGTCATGATATCTGCCACTACCAAACGGTCATCACGCACCACGGCGACACTATCTACCAGCATGTCGCTGAGAACCTCGCTGGGCTGCTGACAAATGAGCCAAAGGGTATCGGCAGTAACCAGGAAATTATAGTTCTGCGTGTAGTGATGGGTAGTGTAGAAGGAGATAGAGTCCATCTGCTCCTCGGTGACAATCCAGGCATCCGAGGTCTCGGGCGACTGGTGATAGCACCCCGTAAGGAGCAGACTGAGAAGTCCTACTATGAAAAGTGACAGTCTATTCATCGGCATAAATATTCATCTGACAATGACGGCAGTCGAACTCCAGACGGAACTGGCGTCCATCGCCTAAGCGCAACGACAGGGGCTCTTTCCACTCGGGCTTACGACCACCATGTTTCACACAGCGTCCCAAGGCAAAGCGCAGACAATGACGGCACTGCATGATGAGGCGTTCTGCGGGTTGACGCACCTCAAAGGCATCAGTCACCTGAATACCCTGCTGCTCATAGAAGGCGCGAGCAAGGGCATTGGAGGCGTTGTAGAGGTAAGGAAGCTTATAGATGGAAGATGGATGATGGAAGATGGATGATGGATGATGTAAGATGGAAGATGGATGATGTAAGATATTTCCAATTGATGCCATAGCATCAACAGTTTTTCTTCTGAGTTCTGTCAGCAAACTGCTGGGGATGAAGAAATTAAAGTCGGCAGGAATATCCACCTCTGAGCACTCATAGGGTGTGCCGCCAAGCTTCGTCAACTGACGGATAATATTTTCGCGCGGGTCTTTCTGAGCCTCCTGATGTTCGGCCACGATAGAGCTGACAGCATCTCCCATCTGCAGGGAGAAGCCATCAGCGGTGGCACGGAGCGACATCCGTACGGAGATCTTTCGCTCGGCACTTTTCTTACCCAACAGGCGCTCCATCTCCTGATCGTTATTACGATAGAGACGAAGACCAGGACGCAGGTTGGCAGGCATCTTCAAAGGGAAAAGACGGTTGCCCTCTACCCTATTCACGCGGAAGCCTTCGAGCTCGCGCTTATCGTTGACGAAGCAGAGACCGTCACCATTGCTGAACGACGCCACACCTGCCACATTAAACGAGTTGCCACGCAGTTCCTTCACCGTACCTACGAACTCGCCCATAGCCTTGGGCGTATCGAAAGAAGCAATATCAGGCTGACGTCCATGGAGGAAATACGTGGTATAGCCACGATTGAAGGTCTTGCGGAGGTCGGGCTGGAAGGTGTAGGTGCAGCGCCCCTTGGAGGCACGCTCGTACTGCCCGGGATGCTGCTTGATATAAGCGTTGAGCAACTGGCTATAAGCCGCCGTCACATTCTTCACATACGTCACATCCTTGAGTCGGCCCTCAATCTTGAACGATACGGCACCCGCCTCGATGAGTTCGCCAAGATGCTCGCTCTGGTTCATATCTTTCAGCGAGAGGAAATAGCGCTGGGCATCAAGCACCTCACCATCGGCATCGAGCAGATCGAACTTCATACGACAGAACTGGGCACAGGCACCGCGGTTGGCGCTGCGACCAAAGCAATACTGAGAGGCATAGCAGAGTCCGCTATAGCTGACGCAGAGGGCGCCATGGACGAAGACCTCCAACTCGGTATCGGGCTCCTGACGATGGATCTCGGCTATCTCCTGAACCGACAACTCACGTGCCAACACCACACGGGCAAAACCCAGGGAACGGAGCCAACTGACCTTCTCGGCCGTGCGGTTATCGGTCTGCGTAGAGGCATGAACGGTGAGTCCCAGTTCCTGCGCCATCTGACGCACGCCCATATCCTGCACCAGGATAGCATCAACATGCGCCTCGGCCAGTTGCTGAAGCAACAAGCGGGTATCAGCCAGTTCATCGTCATAGACAATGGTGTTCACCGTGACATAGACGCGTGCACCATACTGATGGGCATACTGACAGAGCGTGCGGATATCGTCCACACTATTGCCCACGGCAGCACGCGCACCAAAACGCGAGGCGCCGATATACACGGCATCGGCACCATGGTCAATGGCAGCAATGCCACACTCCAGGTTCTTGGCAGGTGAAAGCAGTTCCAGTTGTCTCATTCAATCTTGTTGATATCGAACGGTGTCTCCTGATAGACGTAGTAGTTGATCCAGTTACTATAAAAAAGGTTCGCGTGCGCACGCCATGTAACCACAGGCGACTGCGACGGGTCATCGTTGCGATAATAGTTACGCGGCATCTCCACATCAGAGCGCACGCCGAAGTCGCGCTTATACTCATTGTCCAACGTATTGGGCGAATACTCCAGGTGACCGGTGATGAAGAACTCGCGTCCGCCGCGCGCCATCACGATGCTGACACCGCTATCCTCGCTCTCGGCAATGAGCTGCAACTCAGGATGCGCCAGCACATCGTCCTTACGAATCTCCGTATGACGGCTATGCGGCATCATAAACGTATCGTCGAAACCACGGAAGATAGGCATCTGAGGCTGGAGGGTGTGCTGCTCGAAGATGCCAAACATCTTCTTCTGCAACGGATACTTAGGCACACCATAATAATGATAGAGGCCAGCCTGAGCAGCCCAGCAGATATAGAGCGTACTGGTGACGTGCGTGCGAGCCCAGTTGAAGATATCCACGATCTCGTCCCAATAGGTCACTTGCTCATAATCCATCGTCTCTACAGGCGCACCTGTGATAATCATACCGTCGAACTTCTCATGACGCATCGACTCAAAGTCGCGATAGAACATCATCATGTGCTCTATCGGCGTATTCTTCGGCGTATGACTCTTAAGCTTCATAAAATTGATATCCATCTGCAACGGTGTGTTCGATAGCAGTCGGATAAGATCGGTCTCTGTTGTTATTTTCAGGGGCATCAGGTTCAGAATCACAATCCGCAAAGGGCGGATGTCCTGAGAATGTGCCCTTGAGTTATCCATCACGAAGATATTCTCACGCTTCAGAATATCTATGGCAGGTAACCTGTCAGGTAATCTTAACGGCATATACTATTTCTAAATTCTGTTCTATTAATCTACTCTAATCGTAACAACTGATACATTATCAAAACCACCAGCCTTGTCGGCAGCCTCGCACAGCGCATCGGCATCGGCCTTGTTTTCCAACATATCCTTCAACTCCTCGTCAGAAATCATATCCGTCAGTCCGTCGCTACAGAGCATGAACGTATCGCCAGCCTCTACCTCGGCGGTGATATTGGTCATATCGATGAAGCTATCCGTGCTGCCACCACCGATACAGTTGACAATCATACTGGAATGGGTCTTCAAACCAAGAACATTGCTAAGCGAATGGTCGGTAGTGAGCTGCAGGAGTTCGCCCTGATGAAGACGATAGAGACGACTGTCGCCACAGTTGATCCAATAATACTGACCACTATAATAAAGCATGGCAACGAGCGTGGTACCCATACCACGATAGATGGGGTCTTCCTTGCCCTTGGCCTCGACAGCCAGGCACATGCTCTTCAGCCAGTTGTCCATAGCCTGACGCAGTTCGCCCTCAGACATATTCGAGGGCAGGTCGTCGAAGAAAAAGCGCAGATTAGTCAGCGCATCCTCGCTGGCCACCTCGCCACAGTTATGACCGCCCATACCATCTGCTATAGCCAGAAGAAGACGATTATCTGATTTCGTTGTGAAACTGGTTTTATAGACATCATTCCGCAACAGTTCTGATCCGATGAGGATCATATCCTCATTGTTTGTTCTCACACATCCAACTCTGCTAGATGCTGATATATGAAAATGTGCCATTATCTGTTGATTTAATTAACACTGATTACTACTTTCAACACCACATTGGCTATGGTGACAATATCTCCATTCTTGATTGACATCTCAACATCAGGCTGCAAACGATGATCGTTCAGCTTGGTACCATTGGAAGAGCCACGGTCGGCAATACACCAGCCTGACTCAGGACGGAACAACAACTGGGCATGAGTGCCAGATACATACGACTGCGACCTGAAGAAGTGAACATACGGTCCCTGCTTTCGGCCTATGATGGCACCATTGATACCCACGATACGGATGCCCAGCGAGTCATTGAAGAGCTGAAGCTGAGGAAGACCGCCACCACCCAAGGTAGGAGTGCCCGGGATTCCGCCACGCTGACTGGTAGTCGTAGCACGCACAGACATACCGCCACGCATGGACATATTACCACGCATGGACATTTGGCGCATGGACACCGACATGGATGGATGCGAGGAGTCCTGAGACTGCTTGAGCTCATCGGCCAGCAGCATCATACCACCACAAGAGGTGCAGCGGCGACCGATACCTACACGGCCGCAACGCTCACAATATGCTAAGGCTTTTCCGCACTGGTCACAGTAACAGGAATCGTCTTCTATTTCTTCTTTACAACTAGGACAAATAATCATTCTCTATGATTTTTTTCTTTGTTCTTATTCTTTCGCTTACAACTTATCCTTGAAGTCCTCGGGCTCGATAACCTGATACGTCTCCTTTGTAACGGTCTCAGGCGGCATGTTTGACACACGGATAGAGAGTTGCTGAATGGTCTCATCGAGCAGGTTACGAATCTCACGGGCATTGCCAAAGTTTTCGTCTTTGACCTCCAGCATCTGGCTGATAACATCCAGAGCCCTGAACTCGGCAGCAGGCGACAGCGTGTACTGCTGCTTCTCGGCCATCTTCTTGAAAATGGCAAAGAGCTCTTCCTGCGTATAGTCCTCGATATGCAGTTTGTAGGTGAAACGACTGGCCAGTCCGGCATTCATCATCAGGAACTGCTCCATCTTATCCTGATAGCCAGCCACGATGACCACGAACTTACCACGGTCGTCCTCCATACGCTTCATCAAGGTGTCGATAGCCTCCTTGCCGTACTGATCATTCTGGTCAGACAGCGTATAGGCCTCGTCGATAAAGAGGATACCACCCATTGCCTTGTCGCACATAGCGTTGACAATCTTGGGCGTCTCACCCATATATTTTCCTACCAGCGTAGCACGACTGGCTTCGATAACATTCGACGTAGGCAGTACCTCCATGGCCTGGAGCACCTCACCCATCTTACGGGCGATAGACGTCTTACCCGTACCGGGATTACCGGTCAGGATGAAGTTCATCGTCATCTGCTGAACGTTACCGGCACCCATAGCAGCACGCTGCTTGATAAACATGCTCTGAACAGCCAGTCGGCGGATAGCATTCTTGACGGTACGCATACCAATGAAGTCGTCGAGCTCGTTGAGCACCTCGTCGAGCGGACGGGCAGATGAACTCTGAGACATAGGCAGGTCTTGCACCGTCAGCTTGTACATATCCTCGAACTGGAATCCATCGGCCACATCGTCGCATACCTGAACATCGGGTTCGCTCATCTGACGTACCAGTCGCTCGCTCTGACGCTCAACGGTCTGGTCGAAGATACGGCGCGCCTCGCGGGCATTACCAAAGTTCTTATCACGACGCAGGTAAAGCTGCTCGAACTGACGATGAACAGCGGCACGCATCTCGTCATCGAGCACGAATTTCTTGCTCGTAGCCATATTGACGAAGATCTGCGTGAGTTCGTCGGGTGTATAGTCTTCGAAATGGATGGTCTGCGTGAAGCGACTCTTCAAACCAGGGTTGGAGTCGATGAAGTCGTGCATCTGGTTGGTATAGCCAGCCACGATACAGATAAACTTACCGCGATCGTCCTCCAGACGTTTCAGCAGGGTGTCGATGGCCTCATTGCCAAAGGCGTCCTGATCATTAGACTTCAACGTATAGGCCTCGTCGATAAACAGCACACCACCGATAGCGGAGTCGATAAGCTGGTTGGTCTTGATAGCCGTCTGACCAGAGAAGCCTGCCACCAACTTAGAACGGTCGGCCTCAACGAGTTGTCCGCGAGAGAGGATGCCCAACGTCTTGAAGACATCGGCCATGATACGTGCCACAGTGGTCTTACCTGTACCAGGATTACCAGTGAAGACATAGTGCTTGCCCTGGAAGGTGTTGGTCTCGCCACGCTTGATTTGCAGCGTGAGGAAGGCAGCCAGACTGGTAACCTCTTTCTTCACGGATTCCAGACCGACCATACCATCGAACTTCTTCAGGCACTCTGAGCAATCCACAGCCTTTGGTTCCTCGTAAGGAATATCCTGTACCTCGATGGTCATCAGTTCTTCATTGGACATCGCTGAGATATCGCCCTTCTGCAAACGACCGGCCTGACGCTTACAAATCTCGTCAAAGAGTTGGCGCATAGAACGTCCATTGGCGAAATCCTTCTCGCGCGTGTCGTACATCTCTTTAATCTGCTTACGAGCCAGTTTCTCGGCATCGGGCGAGAAGACATACTGCTTGCCCTGGGCAAACACCTGCATAATCTGGAAGAGTTCGTCGGGGTTATAGTCTTCCAGATTCAGGAAATAATTGAAACGACTGCGCACGCCGGGGTTGATGCGGAACAGGTTGTCCATCTCCATGCGATAGCCGGCAGCAATCACCACGAACTTATCGCGGTCGTCCTCCATACGTTTCATTAACGTCTCTAAAGCCTGAGCACCCTGAACATCACGCTCGCCAGAGGAGCTGACAGGTGCCAGCGTGTAGGCCTCATCGACAAAGAGGATACCTCCCATAGCCTTGTCGCACAGGTCGTTAACAACCTTGGGAGTCTCGCCCTGATACTGCGACACCATCTTAGAACGGTCCACCTCGACCACATGACCTGAGTCCAGATAGCCGATAGCGGCAAGTATCTCACCCAACTTACGGGCGATGGTGGTCTTACCCGTACCAGGATTACCCGTCAGTACGGTGTGCATCGATATCTTCTGAGCCTCACCCAGTCCGCGCTCCACGCGCTGCATATTATTCTGAACGGTGTAAGCCATCTCGCGAACGGCCTGCTTCACCTCATTCATACCAATGAAGGAATCCAGATCCTTCAGGATATCGTCGAGCGAGCGCTCCTCGGGTACATAGCCCTTGATATCATCTTTCTCGACAACGGACTCCTTACTGCCTCGACTGATAAACGACGAGAAGATATCTTCGGCAGTCTTCATAGCCAGATGGGCATTACCGAAGGTCTCGTCCTTGATCTTTATCTGATACTTGAAATAGCGCGTCAACTGCTTGTCGGCCTCCTCAGAGAAAGCGGTGATGCCATACTTCGTCTTCAACTGCATCTTCACCATGTCGCACAGCTCCTGACAATTAGGAACGGGCAGGCGGAACATATACTTGAAGCGGTTCTTGATGGCGGGGTTGTTCTCAAGGAATTCCTCAAAACCCTTAGGCAGACCAGCCAGGATAACGATAGGATTACCCTCCCATTTATCCATCTCCACAAAGAGTTTGTCGAGTGGGTTCACCTGATTGGAATACTTATCGGGCAGCAGTTTCTGCACATTATCAAAAAACAGGATACCGTCTTGTGCCTTTTTGATGTTATCATCCCACTGGTCCACGAAACGCTGATAGTCAACAGCATCTACCATTGTCAGCTTGGGTTTACTGATAATCTGCTGCTGACAGAAATAATCACGGATAATCTCTGCCAGAGCCGTCTTACCAGTACCCGTCTCACCCATGATGATGGAGTTGACCGACAGGCGAACGGTGGTGATATCTTTTCGTGTCCTCAGATAAGCATAAGCATCAACTATATTCTTAAGCTGCGACTTCACATCTTCCAAGCCCACAAGCTTATCGAGCACATGTTGCGACACCATTGGCTTGCCGCACCATTTGCAGAACTTAGCTATGTTTCTGTTTTCCTTATGACAATGTTCACATTTCATTGTACACTCTCTTGTTGATTAGTGTTTGTATTCTGATGCCAGCCAATCACTTTAGGACTGAACAGACACAACTCCAAAATCATCACGATAACAAGTAATGACCACAGCAGGTAATGGATAACCGACTCACCAGAGAAGGAGTGTATCTGGTCGTCGACCTCATCGAGCACACTGAAATGGGATGCCTTATATCGTTGTGACTTGGTCTTGAAGGTATAGTATAACGGCTCAAGGAGCGTAGACTTGATGTCTTCCGTCTTGAGGGTATCTGTAATAAACTTCGCATCTGCCTTCTCTTCGCGGCTGAAGTCGGTAAGTCTGGCTACCACCGCATATATAATAGAGATAAAGAACACGGTGACATGGAACCATGCAGGAGCTTGCTCGTTGACAAATTTCAACGCGTAATAAGGTGCGAACGACGTGGCAAGACCAAAGGTGCCAAACAACAGCGACACTAAAGCGCCATAACCGCGGAAATAGGCTCGCACAGCCACAATGATACCCGTCATTCCACCCAGAGGATAGATCATCGTGGTAAGATGATGCTTGAAAAGATAGGTACGGTCATCCAAACCAATGATGAATACCAGAAGGCACCACAAAGCCATCAGTCCATAGAAACCGAAACGGATAGACACATCGCGGTAATGGGCGGACTGCCACTCGCGGCGTACCTCATTGACACGCGACTTCGTCTCTTCCAAAGCCTTGGTGTAACGACGATAATAGATACACTGCGGATCCAGTTCACCGAGTTTGAGCACCCAACTCTCCAGTTCGCGTTCATAACTGTATTCAATCTCGAAAGATTGTGCAGGATCTTCGTGATAGAACACGGAGAGCCATTGCATCAAAGAGCCGTTGCGCAGTTCCACCTTGATCTGCGGGTGCTTGACGGAATCCAGATTCCTGCCGTCGTTCAACGTGACACCACCCGTGATGAAATAGATGGGTTTACCACCCAGTATCTTACAGAAACGATACAAAGCCGTATGAAGGTCGTAAGCGCTGAGGCGCTCTCTGTTTTCCTCAGAGGACAAGTCGAAACATTTATTAGCTTCATTAATCAGGCCTTTCCATCCTTTCTGCTTAGCGTAGAAATAGAAACGGTCATTAGGATCAAGGAAGTCCACGAGCTGCTCTCTGATCTCATCATCGGTAGAGCGCTGTACCTTCACCAGTTCATAGGCCAGCAACGTACCAATCTTCTCGGGAGTGTCAGCATCACGCAAGTCATAGCCCACCTCAGGAGCAATCTTATAGAGCACCTTATAGGCCAACGCCGTAGAGTATTCCTGTCCCTGAGTAAGATGTCTGACGGCTTCACAAACGGCCATATCAGCATGTGAATAGAGCCAAGAAAGCAGACGTCCGTCGCAGAGGGCACGCCAGTCTTCATCTCTCACTTTCTCGTAGCCGAAAGCACGCACAATTTCCTGTATGTTCGACGAGGGAAGATAAGTAATGAAAGGTAAGCTCTTATCCAGTTCGTAGACCATACGAAGCACGCTGGTCTTTCCATCAACATCAGGCTGGAAATATGAACGGATACGCCTCACATCACCATATCCTCTGGCTTCGAGCCACAGGAACAGGGCATCGTTGGGGTTTAACAGTAGGATGGCATACTTCTCCTGATTAGAAAGCAGCGTCATCACGATGTCAGACACATCCTCGCACTCCTTATTGTCCACATCGATATATTTCAACGTGGGCTCCATAGCGAAGCACGACGCGATATAACCTGCTTTCTGGTCGTTGGGATAACGGACATTCAGGATATCCTTTATCAGGGTGGCTAGTTTGATGTTACCACTCTGCTCCAACCATTGTACGATACGTCCGCTATAGAAATAATGGACAGCCAACTGCTCATTGGCAATCAGCATAGGCACCAGTTCCTTCACGTTCTCAGCAACCAGGTTACGTTCGGGGTCAACCACGAAACTCTGATAGCGAAGGAATGGTGATGAGATATCTACTGCGACATCCTCTCCCTGGAACCAGCGTTCCACCTCGTCGTATCCCCAACGGGTGTTCTGGTTGACGGAGGTAAGACCCTGAATGAGTCGTTTGACAGGATCAGGCAGTTCGTTAAGACGAGGCAGACGACCCTCGTTCTTCTGCTTCATCATGGCACGCTCGTTAGAGCTCATCGGACTTTCGCCGAGCCACAAGGTGAAGAGGGTCATACCAAGTGAATAGAAGTCGGCCGCAAAGGTGATTTCCACCACACCGTCAATCACATCGGTGTACATCTCAGGTGCGGCATAGATGGGCGTACGAGCCTGAGTGGTACGGAAAGACTTACCTGACGTCTCCTGGATAGATGAGATACCGAAATCGCCCAGCACCAGTTCCTGTTGTTCCTTATCACGGAAGAAAAAGTTGGTGGGCTTAACGTCTTTATGCAACAAGTGGTTCTTATGACAGTATGCCAGAGCTGCTGCAGCCTGAAGGGTCAGACGACGGAAACGGTTGAAGTCGCCATTAATCTTAACATCCTTCAGTGTACCGCCTTTCAGGTACTCCATCAGTTCATAGTAACGGTTCTTTCCGTCAACATAAGTACGGCCGTAGTCCTGAAGATCAACAATCATCTCAAACTGGAACGAGCGTACCAACTGGAGCAGTTTCTTGTTGATATCGAAATTAGGATAGTAGAGTTTCAACACATACTCCCTACCCTCTCTCCTGACAAGGTACACCTGAGCCTCACCTGAGTTATCGCTCAGACAAGTCACCTGCTCATAGTCCAACCCTTTCAGATTGAACATATTAGCCGCCAACTCGTTAGTATTATTTCGAGATGCCGCACCTTCCGGACGCATGGTGCGTTCGGAAGAATCGTTATCTGCCATTCCTACTAGTGTCTTGTCATCGCCGCCATAAACCACTGTCTTGTCGTCGTCAGTAGTCTCTGCCTTGTCATTGTCAGCATAGACCATTGTCTTATCATTATCGACAGGCTCCGTGTCACGCTTCATCACCACGGTCTTATCGTCCATATCGGGTTCGTCGAACACGACGGTCTTATCTAAATCGTCTGCCATTATTTATCGTCCTTAATTTCCTGCTTTGAATTATGGCCCAATATTATCCATTTGCCACCCATCTGAGGCTTAGCACATCCACAGGGACTAGAGTGCAGGGCACTTTTGTAGTTACATTTCCAAGCCAAGCGAACACCTGCAGGCTTCTGAGCCATCGCATAATTTCTCACCGTAGCGGGCGAGGGATCTTCCGGGATGGCAAATCGGTTAAGCAACTCAGCAAGCTGATCCAGTTTACGACTCTTCATCTCAGCCAGTTCTTCCTTTGTCACGCGTTGGCGTTTGGGCGTTGGCTTCACCTCAATACGCTGTCCTTTATCCTGAGCCAAGAGAGTGAGCACGCGCTTACGCAAGTCTTGAAGATCATCGTCACGCTGCTTATCCTCTTCCGTTTCGTAGGGCAACTGCATCTGTAACTCGTCATACTCATGAGCAAGAGCAACCAACTCCTTATACTCAGGCATTTGACGCACCTGTTGCAATATGGCATACGCCTGTTCTGTCAGAGGCCGTCCGCATTGCTTACAGAAGGAGAAGTCATTCAAAGTATGACATGCAGGGCACACAATACCACCACGAGGCTGTCCGCACTCGGGGCAGTAAACATCCTGCTCGTTGAAACTTGCGCCACAGAAAGAGCACACATCAGTCTTGATATAATGATGACAAGCCTCACAGAAATCAGCATCGGGATCTATCTCACTTCCACAGTTGGGACACACACCCGTAATAAGGAAAGCGCCACATAATGCACAGTAGGTTGCATCGGGGTCATTGATAGTACCACACTTAGGGCAAGGGATACCGTTGGCAGTAGCTGCCTGCCCCTGCATCATCTGCTGCATCCGGGGAGCTACGTTATCTTCTGATCTGAACTGCTCGCGCTGTAGTCGTTGTTCTGAATTAAGAATTTGTTCGTCAGCCATTAGAAATATTTATTAATTTGTCTGCAAAGATAACTATTCTTTATCATTCTGACAAATAAAATGAAGAAAAAATTGATATGTGACTGAGCAAAATCTTAATGCCTATCAATATTAGGATGATACCACCCAATAATTCAGGGTGAAGACGACGTCTTACAACCTCACCAAACCGGACACCCAACAGCTGTCCGAAGACGCCAAAGAGAAACGATCCGATGCCTATCCAGACGAGCGGTTCCAGAAGGAGGTTAATGGTGGAATATCCCGTTACGGCAAACGAGATGCCCACAGCCAGAGCATCAATACTCGTAGCTACGGACAACAATAATTGTGTACGAAGTTTTCGAGGGTTGAAGAAATGCTGTTCTTCAGGCTGAAACGACTCATAAATCATTTTGCCACCCAGAAAACCCAGCAAGCCGAAGGCCACCCAATGATCAATGGCTTCAATATAATGTGCAAAGTAATTCGTGGCAAGCCAGCCAAAAAACGGCATCATAGCCTGAAAGAGTCCAAAGAGGAATGACATACGGAGGATGACAGGCCACTCGCGTCTGCCCATTATCACACCGCTGGCTATCGAAACAGTAAAGCAATCCATTGCCAGCGCCACTGACAGCATCCAGATATCAAAAAGATTCATCATTTATCCTATACCCTTTCTACCTTCAATTTATAGCGGCCCTCAGCGTATTCAATCCTCATGACACGCACCATCTCATCGTCGGTAGGCGATAGCGACAACGCTACATGTCCCATCGTTCGACGTAAATTAATTTCTACACATGGATGAAGCAAGAACCGTTCTCCCTTCACCACCATCATATCAACCCCAAAAGGTCCTGTATATTTTCCTTCAAGGATAGCTGGCAAACTATCACAAATCTTTTCCTTAATACTATCTAGCAATTCAATTGATATATAACGACTTATCATTTCGCGCTTTTTATCTTCTGTTGCAAGGATATTTCCTGTATAGGCACCATTTGAAGTATGAAAGAGCGAGAGACCTTCATAGCGGATTTTACCATCTTCCGTGGCATAAAACTCCATTCCAAAATCCTTCTCTTTGTCAAAAAATGGTTCTGCCATTACAGACCCTTGAGAAGCAAAAAGATTACGAAGCCAACCAGCTTGATGAGTGGTAAAAGTGGCATGACTAACGAAACGCAGTCCTCTGCCACTAGACGACCAAGGAGCCTTCAAGACAAGTCGGTCATAGCGTTGCAGCAAAATACGTATTTCTTCTTCTGACTGACATTCGAAAGCCTCTCCAACAGTACCATCACATTGCAACAAAGGAAGGAGCCGGGCAGAGGTTCGACGATGAGATAACTGTCGAATAGCATCCAGCTGACTATCAGTTGGCAGTAAGCTATCATCTGCCCCACTCCGCTTCAGGCGAGCCTTCAAAGCAACATCCCATCCCCAAGGCTGAATTTTCCTGATGTCCGACGAAGGAATTTTATTTTCCCAACGAGGGAAATATTTTTTTCTAACTGGGGAGTAATCTTTTAACTGTCTATTAAGTGAATGAACGAATCTGTCATAGTCGTATGCCGCCCGTTCTGGATTATCGACAAATATGCAATCACCATCATCAGCCCATAAAGCAGGAATAAAGCCGAGATCATGACGCAACTGTCTGCCTGCATGGGGTGCAGTGAAGTTGCTGAGATTGGCCGCAAGGGCAATATCGTGCTCTGGATTAAATACGTGCAAAGTCATTTTCTTAAATTTTTCGGCAAAATTACTCAAAAAAAAGCAAACTGTTTTGTTTTTTTCAAAAAAATGCTTTACTTTTGCAGGATGTAATACATAATGAACTTAAAAACAATAACCAGTATGCATATTCCTTTTGCTTTTTGGCTCGTTCCCATTGCCTCAGTAGCAGCCTTGACAATGGCCTACTGTTTCTTCCGTAGTATGATGAAGGCTGATGAGGGTACACCTCGCATGATTGAGATTGCAGGACACGTTCGACGTGGTGCAATGGCCTATCTGAAGCAGCAGTACAAAGTCGTACTGATTGTATTCATTATTCTTGCCATTATTTTCTCTGTGATGGCTTATGGTTTTGGTGTACAGAACCCTTGGGTGCCGTTTGCTTTCCTAACGGGCGGTTTCTTCAGTGGTCTTGCAGGTTTCTTCGGTATGAAGACGGCTACCTATGCTTCTGCCCGTACGGCCAACGCAGCCCGAAAGAGTTTGGATGGCGGATTGAAAATTGCCTTCCGTAGTGGTGCCGTGATGGGACTCACCGTTGTAGGATTGGGCCTTTTGGATATCGCTGTTTGGTTTCTCATCTTGAATTATTTCGATGCCGACGGACTCATCTCTATTACCACCACGATGCTGACATTCGGCATGGGTGCATCGACACAGGCGCTTTTTGCCCGTGTGGGAGGTGGTATCTATACAAAAGCAGCTGACGTTGGTGCAGATATCGTGGGAAAGGTGGAGGCTGATATCCCCGAGGACGACCCACGTAATCCTGCAACAATTGCAGATAACGTAGGCGATAACGTAGGTGACGTAGCCGGTATGGGTGCCGACCTATACGAGAGCTACTGTGGTAGTATCCTTTCTACTGCAGCTCTTGGTGCTGTAGCCTTTGCTGCTTCTGGTGAGATGCAGTTGAAAGCAGTGATTGCCCCTATGCTGATTGCTGCCGTGGGTGTTTTCCTGAGTATCCTTGGTATCTACCTTGTTCGTACTAAGGAAGGCGCTACGATGCGTGATTTGCTCCATTCCTTGTCGCTGGGAACAAATGTTTCTGCAGCCCTTATCGCTGTAGCCACCTTTGGCATTCTCTATCTGCTACAAATCGACAACTGGTTAGGACTGTCGTTCTCAGTCATCACAGGTCTGGCTGCAGGTGTCATCATTGGACAAGCCACAGAATATTATACGTCGCATTCCTATAAGCCCACGCAGAAGATTTCAGAGGCAGGTCTCACGGGATCAGCAACAGTTATCATCAAGGGTATCGGTACTGGTATGATGTCAACATGTATCCCCGTGGTCACTATCGGTGTGGCTATCATGCTGAGTTATCTCTGCGCCAACGGTTTTGTGATGGAGATGAATGCCAACGCTCTGTCGCAAGGTCTTTATGGCATAGGTATTGCTGCTGTGGGTATGCTATCTACACTGGGCATCACCTTGGCTACTGACGCTTATGGTCCTATTGCCGACAATGCAGGTGGTAATGCTGAAATGAGTGAGTTAGGCGAAGAGGTACGTCATCGTACAGACGCCCTCGATGCATTAGGCAATACCACGGCCGCCACAGGTAAGGGTTTTGCCATCGGATCTGCAGCCCTCACGGCTCTGGCGCTATTGGCATCTTACATAGAAGAGGTTAAGATTGCGATGCACCGCTCTGGTGATATCATCGTGAATCTGGCTGGTCAGGAGATTGACGCGATCAATGCTACCATACCTGACTTCATGAACTATTTCCAGGTGAACCTGATGAACCCTCGCGTCCTTGTAGGCGCTTTCATTGGCGCTATGGCAGCCTTCCTGTTCTGCGGACTCACAATGGAGGCTGTGGGACGTGCTGCCCAAAAGATGGTAGAAGAGGTTCGTCGCCAGTTCCGTGAAATCAAGGGCATCCTCGAAGGTACAGGCACACCTGACTACGGTTCTTGCGTAGAGATTTCAACCCGTGCCGCTCAGCACGAAATGATCATACCATCACTCCTGGCTATCGCTATTCCTATCGTCGTTGGATGTGTACTTGGTATTGCCGGCGTTTTGGGACTGCTTGTCGGCGGACTGTCAAGTGGTTTCACCCTCGCTGTGTTTATGGCTAATGCCGGTGGTGCTTGGGACAATGCCAAGAAGATGGTTGAGGAAGGTAACTTCGGGGGTAAGGGCTCATTTGCCCATAAGGCTACCATCGTAGGTGATACCGTTGGAGACCCATTCAAAGACACATCTGGTCCATCACTGAATATCCTCATCAAACTGATGTCGATGGTCAGCATCGTGATGGCAGGTCTCACAGTTTTGTTCTCGTAAATCATTATCTATAAAAATATGCCAGTAAAAATTCTAAGTGTTGACGACGAGATGGATCTCGAACTCTTGTTGACACAATATTTCAGAAGAAAGATTCGCAAGGGAGAGTACGAATTCGTGTTTGCACACAACGGACTTGAAGCGCTCACCATGATGGTGAAGCATCCCGACATAGAAATAATCCTCTCTGACATCAATATGCCCGAGATGGATGGTCTGACACTTTTGGCTAAGGTCAACGAAATGCGGAACCCAGCCTTGAAGGTCATCATGGTCAGTGCCTACGGTGACATGGGCAATATCCGTCAGGCTATGAATAATGGTGCATTCGACTTTGCCACAAAGCCTATCGACCTTGATGATCTGAGTGTCACTATCGAGAAAGCCATCGATCAGATTAACTATGTGCACCAGATGCAAAAGGAGCACAGTCAGTTAGAGTCGCTGAAAGGTGACCTCGCTATTGCTGGTGAAATTCAGCAGGCCATTCTGCCAAGGGTATTCCCCCCGTTCCCTGAGATTGCGAACCAGCTGGATATTGCAGCTTCTATGACACCTGCGAAAGATGTAGGCGGTGATTTTTACGACGTGTTCCGTATTGACGAAGAGCGCATAGGTTTTGTCATAGCCGACGTCAGCGGTAAGGGTATTCCAGCTGCTATCTTCATGGCTGTGAGTCGTACGCTGATTCGCGCCACGGGCGTGCGCGGCGGTAGTCCTGCGGAATGTATTGCTTATAGCAACAGGCTGCTTGCTGCCGAGTCTGTAGATTGTATGTTTGTCACAGTATTCTATAGTATCATCAATATCAATACTGGCGAGATAAACTATTGTAATGCCGGACATAACCCTCCTTTCATTCTGAAAAAAGACGGAAAGGTGGAGCAACTGCCCACAATGGGAGATTGCATGGTGGGAGCTCTCGACGGACTAGAGTATCACGAAAGTACGCTAACACTGGAGAAAGGCGACGCACTGGTGATGTACACCGATGGTGTGACGGAAGCCATGAATACTGACTATAAGCAGTTTGGCGAAGAGAGACTGAAAGATACACTTGAAGAGGTAGCGATGCACAACTGCCAGGAAATGGTAGAAGCCATCAAGCTCGATGTATCGTCTTTTGCTGGCGATGCAGAGCAGAGTGACGACATTACAGTATTGACTCTGAAGAGACTGTGAACAGAAAAGACATCACCATAGGAGTAGTAGGACTGGTCCTCACAGCAACGGCTGTCTCTGGTTTTACGGGTTGGTATCTGGAACATCGTCATGCGACGGAACTGGAAAGTCAACTCGACGAGGCACGACTACAGGAGAAACGCTCGGCTGTGGATCGTAGCATCAGTAAACAGATGGAGGAGATAGCCTATCAGCAAAGGGAAATCTCTGACGAGCAACGTGAGGAAGCCATTCAGCAGAAGCGAACAGCCGACGAGATGCGCCAGCGTTCGGAGATAGAACGTCAGAATGCCCTCAAGGCTCAGCAACAAGCTGTTGCCTCTGAGGTAAAGGCGCAGGAAGCCCGTCAGGTTGCAGAGAATGAACGCCAGATTGCTGAGCACCAGCGTATTCAGGCAGAGTTATCGAAACGCATGACGGATACGTTGAGCTATGTGGCTTTAGCCCGTTCACTGGGTTCACTCTCATTGATACAATCGCAACTTGGAAACAATGAACTGGCTGACCTCTTGGCATACTCGTCATACTTATACATTAACAGATATAAAGATGATGTCTATCATCCAGCAATCTTTCAGTCATTAATGGCTTCAAGTCAGAGTAAGCGTGCCTGGTCGGAACACAACGGTATACTCTCTGGAATTGCTGAGATGTCAAAGGAGAGTAATACGATCGCAACATGTAGCACCTATGGTGAATTAATGGTTCACAAAAGAAATGGAGACCACCTGAAGAGTAAGACGCTACTGAGCAACCCCACCTATGATTTCCGTGATATCCTGGTGGACGAAGAAGTGATTTATGCCATCAGTCGCAATGGCCATCTTGCCATTATTGCCAATGGGACAACCCAAATCCTGGACTTGTCAAAGTTGACTCATCCATCTGCAATCTCAGAGATGGACAAGGACAACCTGCTGCTGATTGGCGACCACGGAATTGCTCAGTACAACAAGAAAAAGAAAATGATTACGGCCTACAAAGAGTTGGACTTCAAGGTTATATCATCAAGCAGGTATGACTACAAGCCACTACTCTTCGATGACCAAGGACGCCAGCATCAGGTACAGGACATCAACAAGCTCGTTACGACAAATATCCCTGTACACGGAAAAGTAACGGCCTTTGCCAGTTCCAAGAATACGAAACAGCGTGTTTACGGCATGAGCGATGGCACCATCTATCTCTTTGATGAAAAAAGCGGCAAGATCAGTAAGTTAGACGGACACCTGTCGCGCATCTCAAAATTAAAGATGAATGGTACCAAATTATACTCGGCAAGTTACGACGGTACCATGAAACTCTGGAACACCAATAGTGATAAGATAGAACCCATGACGCTTATCACTACAGGGTCATGGATTATGAATTTTATCTTTGACGGTTCCAAGCAGTATGTTTGGATGGGCGACCAGAATGGTGTATTGACGATGGCACTCATCTCTGTTCCTATGATGGTGGATAGAATCAGTAGCAAACTAAAACGCGACTTCACAGTTGAAGAATGGAACTACTACATAGGACGCAAAATACCTTTTGAGTCATTCATGTCACAAAAAGGAAAGGAGGCAAAACAATGAAGCGGATAGTCATTTGCTGTATCGCGGCTCTGTGTTGTTGTATGACCTACGCACAGGGCATACCTTTCCTACATAACTTTAGGAGTAACGATTACCATGCCCACAACCGCAATTTCGACGTGGTGACAGACCAGAACGGTACGGTCTATTTTGCCAACTTCGAAGGCTTGTTATATTATAATAATGTAGAATGGCGTATTCTTCATAATCCTGGCATCACACGAATCACAGTGCTGTTTATCGATAAGCATAACGTAGTCTGGGCAGGAGGATACAATTTCTTCGGACGTATTGCAAAGAAGAGCAATGGCGAGTTGTCTCTGCAAAGTATTTCCAAAGCAAAGGATTTTCATGGTGAGGTTCTTGAGATTTGGGAGAATGCTGACGGCATTGGTTTTCTGGTCAACGATGGTAATATATACCATGCTGCAGAAGACAAGGTGGAATTCAAAATGGCGGCCAAGAACTATAACAGGGCATACGGTCTGTCGGATATCATCCAGCGGGAAGCATTAGCTGAAAGGGGCGAAGTGGTAGAACTTAATGATGTCACGCTCTCAGAACCTTTAGACTATGGTCTGAAAGCTGTCGTTAAGAAAGGAAACGGACTGAGCATTATCAATAATTACGGTAGGGAGCTCTACACCATCACAGAAGCTAACGGACTGAGTACCAATGACGTGACATGGATATCGTATAATGGTCACGGCACCCTATGGGGCGCAACAGAGAACGGTGTATTCTCTATGGCGGTCCCATCCGTAATCACAAATTTCACTGCCCATGAAGGACTGGATGGTGAAGTGCTTTCCATCGAAGAGTTTGACGGTAAGATGTATGTTGGAACAAACAGTGCTCTCTATCGTTTAGAGAACATGGAATTCAAGCAGGTTCCAGGCATACGCCATTCTTGTTGGATGCTGATGAGAAGTGGACAAAATCTGTTGGCTGCAACAGCAAACGGTATCTATCTCATTTCAGCCAACAATACCATCACTCAGCTTACCACCAAGAATACGATGGCACTACTGGAAGATAAGCCATATATTTATAGCGGAGAGATTGATGGCGTGTATCAATACGACAATAGCAACAGAAGCAGAAAGACGATTTGCAAACTGGGCTATGTAAACAAAATCGTTAAAGACGGCGAAGGCACCATATGGCTTCAGAACACCTATGGTGAGGTATGGTGCAAGACTGCCAGCGAGAAGGATTTCCATCCCTATAAGAAAGGAACAACAGATGATGCATCAGCATTAGTAGTCATCGGACCACGTGTAGAAGTTGTTAGTGCCGTTGCAACTACCCCGTTCCCTTACCCTCTGATGTCTTATTACGACAATACTGGCGTCACATGGTTGACCAACAACGAAGGTAAGGGTCTCTATAGATGGAAAGATGGCAAGCGACTGCATGACATGGACCAACTGTTGTTTCCAGTTCATGAGGAAGCTATCAGCACGATGTACGTCAGGAATGGTGAACTATGGTTAGGAAGTGATGATGGTCTGACGATTATCAACACCCACTGGAAAGATCCTTTACTGGAGGTGCAGCCGAAATTGGTCATTCGTTCCGTGGTGTTAGGTGGTGACAGCGTACTATGGGGAGGTTATGGGGAAATGCCTGAGAAACTGGCAAACCTCCAGTACAATGAGGACGACTTGGCTTTCACCTACTCGCTCAACTATACCTCTGTTGTAGGTAAGACGTTATACAGATACAAGATGGATAATGAGAAGTGGAGCCCATGGTCTACCAATACACATGCCAACTTTACCAACATTCCTTACCACACCCACACATTCAGCGTTCAGGCAATGGATGTGATGGGACGCCAGTCTGATGTGGTCAGCATACAATTCTATATTACCCCACCATTCTACAGGCAATGGTACATGTACCTGCTCTATTTCATCATCACGGCAGTTATCATCTATGCCTTTGTTCAGTTGAGACTACGTAAGCTTCAGAATGATAAAATTCAGTTGGAGCACGTCATTCAGGAACGTACGGCAGAGGTGGTAAAACAGAAAGATGAGATTGAAGAAAAGTCAAAGAGTCTGGAGACGGCCCTCAGAGATCTGGAAGAAGCCCAGCACGAACTGATTCGTCAGGAGAAGATGGCCACCGCAGGTAAACTGACCCAAGGTCTTATCGACCGAATCCTCAACCCCATGAACTATATCAACAACTTCTCCAAACTGTCGTGCGGCCTGCTGAAAGACCTCAAAGCCAATATCGAGGACGAAGAGGAGCATATGGACAAGGAAAACTACGAGGATACACTTGATGTTCTTGACATGTTGGATCAGAACCTCCAGAAGGTGGAGCAGCA
>Ga0310691_10002886_pt1 | contig 21659 bp, 8 predicted proteins | sample 176DNAGHGlowgp2_FD_203887 | JGI IMG/M metagenome (GOLD analysis project Ga0310691, IMG submission 203887) | Sheep rumen microbial communities from Palmerston North, Manawatu-Wanganui, New Zealand - 1766 DNA GHGlow gp2 (v2) (version 2) | ecosystem: Host-associated > Mammals > Digestive system >...
TGTCGGACGACTCGGTGAGCAGCTGCGCGGCGCGCTTCAGGCGGACGCTGCGCATGAATTCGTTGGGCGTGATGCCCAGCAGCGTCTGCATCCGTTTGTACAAATTGGCTCGGCTCATGCCGATGTCACGCGCCAGGAGGTCAACCGTGTAGTCGGCGTTGTCGAGGTTCTTCTCGATATATTTCATCATCTGCTGAACGAGTTTCTCCTCTTCGGCATTGGTACCGATGCGGCTGCTATCGACGCCGACCGCCTGCACGAAATGGCGACGCGCCTCTTCGCGCAGTTCGAAGAGCTGGTTCACGCGCTGTTCGTTCTCGCGCTCAAGCCGTGCCTGCCGCTTCTGCCAGTAGTTGTGCAGGAGCCAGAAGACCAGCGCAAGGCCGACGAGGACATAGAGCGCCAGCGCCCACCAGGTGGTCCACCACGGCGGCCGCACGACGAAGGTCTTGCGCCAAGTCGGTCCCCACTCGCCATCGCCCAGCGAGGCCTGCACCTCGAAGGTGTAGGTGCCAGGGCGCAAGGCATTGTAGCGCACGTCGGCCACAGCCCCATAGCTGAGCGTGAACTCGCGCTCGAGGCCGAGCAGGCGGTAGCGATACTGCGTGTGTTCGGGGGTGGCATAGTTGAGTGCCGAGAGTCGCAGTTCGAGATAGTTCTGGTTGTGGTCGAGACTGAGGGTCAGCGTGTCGAGGGGCATCTCCTCGCCACCGATGCGCAGGCCGACCAGCACGCACGACGGCTGGACCAGCCGTTCGGAGAATCCGTCGGTGCTGAACGTCACCATGCCGAGCGGCGTGGCGAACCACACCTGTCCGTCGGGCATCATGCACACACCGCGCTCCATCAGTTCGACGGCCGGCACACCTTCCGAGGCGCCGAGCCAGCGCACCGACACCTGGCGGTCGTTCTCCGTCCCGCTCAGTTCGATGCGGTCGATGCCCTGCGACGTGCCCACCCACAGCCGTCCGTTGCGGTCCTCCGCCAGACTCTGGATGCAGCTGTTCGACAGGCCGTCGGCCTCGGTCAGGCGACGTGTGTGCTGCCCATCGACCAGCAACAGGCCGTTCTGTGTGCCAAGCCACAGGCGACCGTGCGTGTCGCGCAGGCAAGCATTGTATTTACGGGTATAGCGCTCCATCTCGAGGGCAGGCGCAAACGAGCGGATGGTGTCCTCCACCGTGTTGAGCACGAAGGCCCCGTTCTGGGTGCACACCAGCACCTCGTCGGTCGATCCGGCGCGCAGCGGGGTGGCACAGATGACGATGCGGTAGTTCTCGAGCGACGGGATGCGGTCGGTCAGCAACTGCATGTGGCTGTTGCGCAGGCTGAAGTAGCCGAGCGAGTGGCGCACGTTGCACAGGAGCACACGGTCGGTGTCGAGGGGCTGCGCCACGCGCATGTGGTTGTGCAGCAGTCCCGTGCTGTTGCCCGTATCATAAAGACTCAGCTGGCCGTCGGCATAGACGTACAGGCCCTGCGACGTGCAGACGAAGATGCGCCCCTGCGCATCGGCCTGCATCTCGGAGCAAGAGATGTTGCCCGTCGCCAAAGTCCGGACGACCCGACGCTCGCGACAGTCGAACAGCCCGATGAAGTGTTCGCCCGCGACGAGCATGTGGTCGCGATCAACCATCGCCATGTGCCGCACCACGTCGCCGTCGGTTGCCTGCACCAGCTCCACGCGCTGACGCTCGGGACGCACATAGAGGATGCCGCTCGAGCGCGTTCCGAACCACTGTCCGCCCTGGCGGTCGCGACACCAGGCCGAGAGCTGCTCGCCGTCGAGGGGTGTGCCCACCACCATATCGACGAAGGGTGGCCAGTGGGGAGCCATCAAGTCCTTATAGACCTGCGCCGCCGAGTCGCCGTCTTCGTTGACGAATTGATGGACGCGCACCTCGGACAGACGCGGCTCGTAGTCGTAGCGGAAACGGCGCGAACGGGCGTCGAACAGGTAGAGCGAGTAGTAATCTTTCACCCACAAGAGGGAGTCGCCCTGCCACAAGACCGCGTGGTTGCCGAAGCGGGGCAGTGCCCTGATGCTGTCCATACGGCAGTCGAGCGGCAGAAATCTCTGGCCGTCGCTCAGGTAGAACATACCCTCGGTGGCGACAAACACCTGACCGTTGGGCAGGGTTTCCAACAATCGGACCTGACCCGTCTGCAGTCCGTCGGTCGTCGTGAAGCGCACAAAAGCGGGTCGGTCGGCCTGTCCGTTTGCTCCAATCGGCAGCAAAGCCCACAGGAAAATGTACAGTAGATTTTTCATGTCCACGGTTTTTTCGCCCTCAAAGGTAGCAAAATTGTCTAATATTACGTGCAAAGATCGTCTAAAAAGCATGTAACAATTGTCTATTTTTACGATTTTTACATTTATTACGTGCGTTTTCAGACAGTTGTTACGCACTGTTTATCAATAGATTCTATAACTTTGCGGCGGAAAAATCACCAACAACCTAATCTTATGAAACGTTTTTTCACCCTCGCACTGAGCCTGATCCTCACGGCAACGTGCACGTTGGCACAGGAAAGCCACCTGCGCGCCAACTTCGACTTCGAGACTGTAAACAGCGAAGGCGTCTATGATCCCCTGTCAAAAGTGACGGCAAAATTGATGAACAAGGCGACCGTCGAAGAGCAGGGTACGGGTCACGTGCTCAACCTGGGCACGCAAAACGGCTACCTGAACCTGACGCGCGCCTTCGGACGTGAACTTTACGGTCTGGACGAGTTTACCATCTCCAGCAACTACTACGTCGATCCTAAGGCCGACATCACCGCCAACGGAAACTTCCTCTGGATGTTCTCGTCGGTGCAGACGGGCGGCGAATCGTCGGGCAAGTACATCGCCTATCGCCTCAATGTGCAGCGCTTTGCCTCTGCCACCGCCGGCTTTGCCTCCGAAGTCGGCATGGACATGGGACAGAAAAGCATACAGGGCCGCTGGGTCAACGTCATCTATCGCCAGAAGAATGGCCGCGGCGAACTGCTCATCAACGGTCAGGTGGTGAATAAGGTGTCGGGCATACCCAAGCCGAGTGAAGTCTATGACGGCTCAGCCCCCACCTTCTGCTGGATCGGACGCTCTCCATTCTCGGGCGATGTGTACCTGAGCCAGACGCTGGTCGACGACATCCGCCTCTACGACGTCTCTATCGACAGCCAGACGGCACGCCAGCTGGCCAAGGCAGCTTCGGACAAACAACTCGACTATATGTACGGCACGACGGGCGACTTCACGTCGCTGAAGCAGACCGTCGCCGACGCAAAGGCACTGCTTGCCGTGGCCGAGGCTGGCAACTACGCACCGGCAGCCGTGACGAACCTCAGCGCCGGCATCGAGGCTGCTGAGAAGGAAATCGCGCTGGGCAAGGCCTCGCAGAACTATATCGACGACATACAGGCCGAACTGGCGAACCTCGTCAAAAAGGTGAATGCCTCGAAAGGCTTCACCAGCTTCACCCCCATGGAGTTCACGGCAGGTCAGCAGGGCTTCGTACACCCTGGTGCACTGGTCACTCAGGCCGACATCGACCGTGCCAAGAAACTGATTTTCGAGGACAAGAACGAGTATATGGTACGCGCATGGCAAATCCTGTGCGACAATCAATGGTCGCAAGCTGGTGTTGCAACTTGGCCTACACCGACCGTACACCGCGCCGGTTCGGGCGACAACTATATGAATGCAGCCCGTGCGGCCCATGCTGCCTACCAGAACGCCCTGCGTTGGAAGATTAGCGGCGACCGAGCCCATGCCGACACATCGGTCGGTATCATGATGAACTGGTGCAACGTGACCACTGCCGTGACGGGCAATACCAACGTCTCGCTCGCAGCCGGACTCTACGGCTACGAGTTTGCCAACGCCGCCGAACTGATGCGCGACTACGACGGATGGGCACGCGAAGACTTCGAACGCTTCAAGGAATGGATGGTACGTGTGTGGTACAACCCCGCCATCGACTTCCTGCGCCGACGCCACGACACCTGGATGAACTTCCGCTATCCCAGCATTGGCGAGCGTCCGGGTCACTACTGGTCGAACTGGGGCCTCTGCAACGTGCTCTGCGTGATGTCGATTGGTATTCTCTGCGACGACGTCCACATGTATAACCAGGGCGTTTCGTTCTACAAATATGACCACCAAGGCACGTTCGTAGCGGACCGCTCGACCCAGCCGATGATTTATAACGACGGTTGCGACGAGTTTATCGGAAACCTTGTCCCCGACGTCCTGCCCGACGAGCGCGGTCCCTTCGGCTACCTGGGCCAGATGCAGGAATCGGGACGCGACCAGGGCCACGCCGTGATGGCACTTGGCTGTGCCCTCGACATCTGTCAGATTGGTTTCAATCAGGGCGACGACCTCTTTGCCTACATGGACGACCGCATCGCAGCCGGCACCGAATTTGTGGCTGCGATGAACTTCGGCGGCGTTGCCGGCACCGACCTGCCGTGGCATCCCTACGAATATGCCGACTGCCGTGGCGTGCGTGGCTCCAGTTGGCAGATGTATGGACCGAGCGATGCAGGGCTGGGTGAACGCCGTCCGATTTGGGATCGCGTGCGCGGCTACTACGAAGGACTGCGCGGCGTGCCGATGCAGTACAGCGACGCAGCTGCGGCTGTCCTCTGCCCCGACGGTGGCGGTGGCAACTACAATGCACAGTCTGGTGGCTACGACCATTTGGGTTTCTCGTCGCTCACCCACTGGCGTCCGCTCATCGACAAGGCTGATGCCATCACTCCGCTCTCAGGTGACATTATCTATAAAGGGGAGACGCTGAAGAACCAGACCAACCTCGGCGGTCTGAAATACAAATACTTGCGCGGTTCTACCTTCGCCATTCCGGCCGACGGTGCCGAGATTACCCTCATTCCGCAGCTGCCCGAGGGCGTGGAAGACACCGGACTGTGGAAGTGGGAAACGGGCGAGACGACTCGTCAAATCACCGTCCACGCCGACCACAGCTACATCTATCGCGTCACCTACACCGCAGCCAACGGCCGTCAGAGCCAGCAATCGTTTGACATTGCTGTGGCGGGCGACGCCGAGCCCGACCCCATGCGCACACAGGTGACTGTGGGCGGTGAAGTGGAGCAGGCCACCGACGTGTCGGTGCTCAGCGGCTCCGACCTCATCCTCTTTGCAGAGGCTACCACGGGCTGGACCGACGAATATCTGTGGGACGACGGCACGAAGAGCACCACGACAACCGTGCAAAACGTGACCACCGACCGCAGCTACACCTGCCAGTACCGCAACCAGAGCGGCGCCGTGAGCGAGGCTGTGTTCAATATCCACGTGCTCGACGCCATCCCACACATCACCGTCGATGGCTACATGACGAACCAGACCGAGGCTGAAGTGTTCCAAGGAACGGAAGTCACACTCTCGCTCGAGCTTCCCATCGTTGCCGACCCGCAGAATGTCACTTGGCAGGACGGTTCGCACGGCAGCGCCTACACCTTCACCGCAGAGAGCGAACCAGTCACCTGCACAGCCACGTATCTCGGTCAAGACTACGTCTTCCACATCACGACAAAGGACGCTGACTTTAGCTACTTCACAGACTATCTGACACACGACAACGGCTACACACTTGTGCAGTCGCCGGAGCAGCTCGACGAGTTGCTCGCCAGCCACTACTTCGTCATCTGCAGTGACGAGGCCGACCTGATGCTCGGACTGGCCAACGCACCGCAGAACGGCAACAAGGGTATGTTCTATCAGCAGCCCTGCAGTCCGCTCACCGACGCCTCGAAATTCTTCACCATCGAGCCCTTCGACGGCGGCTACTGCCTGCGCAACATCGACTACGACGGGCTGACACTGCAGACCGAGTGGGACAGACCCTGGAACTTCCGCACGAACGACCAGCCTCTGCCTTGCTCGTGGTCCCGCTTCATCTTCGCCAACGACGGCACGGCGTGGACTATTGAGAACGGTACGTATCGTGGAAACTGGCTCGGCCTGTGGTTCCCCGAGAACGGATATGTGGACGGTCAGGAGATGGCCTGCAACAAGACTGTGGACGAGGAAATCGGACACTTCCAAATCTTTGCCATTCCTCGTGCCCGTCTGCACGCCGACCTGCTGTCTGGTGCCACTGAAGCCACACCCGTCGATGCGACCGTGCTCATCCAGAACCCTGCTTTCGATGGGCTGAACTGGGCGTTGTGGAGTGTCGAGGGCACTTTCGGAAACCAGCGTTTCAACGGCGCCGCCGAGACGTGGCACAGCACAGGCTTCCGCATGCAGCAGGTCATGGAGGAGATGCCCGCCGGCCGCTACACCGTCAGCGTGCAGATGGTCAACGGAGAGGGTTCGAACACGGGCTACCTCTCTGCCTGGACCAGCGAGAGCAGCGAGAAGAAAATCGTCACACAGAGCTGCGCCGGTTCGAACTTTGACGCCGAGCGCGACAAGATGGCACGGACTGCCAGCTACGCCCTGCTCAGCTGCGACGTGGAAGTCGGAACAGACGGAATGCTCCATTTCGGAATCTTTGAACCGACGGACGGCACCACGTGGCTCGTGTTCGACAACTTCCGCCTCACCTACCACGGCAGCGTGGATACGGCCATCGGCTCAATTGAAGATGGAAAAATGAAGATGGACGATGCGAATGCCATCTACGACCTGAGCGGACGCCGCATCTCGGCCGACGACCCACGCAGCCTGACCAAAGGCCTGTATATTATCAACGGAAAGAAGACTCTGATTCGATGAGAACCCAGTTCACTCTCCTACTCACTACCCTGCACCTGCTCTGCGTCTATGTCGCAGCGCAGGTGCAGGTGCATTCTCTGCCCGAGAAAGACGGCCCCGAGCGCGGCATCAAGAACCTCCGTTTCGACCGCATACAGCTGGGCGACCGCTCGTTCGACGCGCAACGAGATACGGAAAACTAAACATTTCGGCTTTTCACATTCCATTTTTCACTTTTCACTTTTCACTTTTCACTTTTTTATTGTAACTTCGCAGCCGAAATCATCCGTACCATGCACCGGCTGTCACTCCTCTTGCTCATTCTTTGCGGCACCCTCTTCTCCTGTCATCGAGGCGAAGAAGAGGCCACTCTGCCACGCTTCGACCGTCTGACCACGGCCGACGGACTGCAGTCGGACCACGTGTTGCACATCCTCCAGCTGCCCGACCGGCGCATGGCCATCACCAGCGACTCGTGCGTCAACCTCTACGACGGCAGCTCGGTGGTGAAGCATCCCGTCCGTCCGCACGAGGTCTATCCCATCCCAGGCTACACCGGTGCCTACCACGTCTATGCCGACCGCGACGGCGGACTGTGGGTGAAGGAATGGGGACGTGTGTGGCGCATGGACCTGCAGACGGGCAACTATACCGACCTGTCCGACATTCCGATGCGCGACATCTTCGTCGATTCGCGGCACGAACGCTGGCTGGTGGGCGACTCCGTGGTGCAGGACGAGGGGGAACACGCCTTCCGCCTGCCCACCCTGCCCATCATGCCGCGCAGCGCGACCGACCCTGCCGAGCGCGACAGCCTGCAACGGCGACCAGCCCTGCAGGACCTCGACGCCGACTCGCTGCGCCTCTTCCTCTTCTACAGCAACGGTGCCGTCGTCTGCTACGACCGTCGTGACGGCAGCCAGCGCTACATTGTCCAAGCCTACGACTCGACCGAAATGCGTGCCTACGACGGTACATCGCTCGTCGTACGCAGCACCGCCGACGGCCAGTTCTACCAACTGCGCTGCGGACGTCAGCGGCACATCTTCCTCCAGTTCAACCCCGAAACACAGACGTGGCGCACCCTCTTCGAGACCAAGACGGGCACCTTCCACTCGCTCGTCATCACCGCCGACGGCCGCCTGGCGCTGCTGGGCTGTCCGCAGGGCGTGTGGGAAATCAATCTGGACAACGGTCAGATGCGGCTCCACTCCGAACTGCTGACCACGGCAGGCGACACCCTGCGCACCGGTGTGAACGGCCTTGTCTGCGACCGCGACGGCGGATTGTGGCTCGCCACCTACGACTACGGCGTGCTCCATGCCCCGACGCTCCACGCCTCGCGCGCGTATCTTATATATATAGTCGCCGCCGCACTGGCAGTCATCGCCCTGATCATCGGCCTCGCCTTCTGGCTCTACGCCTTGCGTATGCGCCGTCACGAACGCCGGCTGATGCAGCGGCTGAGGGAACTGAGCAGCACCCGACTCTCGACAGAGCCTAAACAAGGGGGAACGGACCCCTTCCCCGGCCCTCCCCAAGGGGAGGGAACATATACTTTTCCCTCAGAAGAAGTTGTAACCACTCCCTCCCCTTGGGGAGGGCATGGGGAGGGGGCCGCCCCCCTTGGGGAGGGCCAGGAGAGCAGTCCAGAGCCATCTGGATCTGGCGAAATCCTCATCCAGCAAGCCGTTGCCCTCGTCCGCCAGAATCTCAACACCCCTGGCTACGGCGTCGAACAGCTCGCTGCCGACCTGTGCATGGAGCGTACGGGACTCTACAAGAAACTGACGGCGGCGCTCGACCAAACCCCTACCCTCTTCATGCGCAACATCCGCATGGAACAGGCGGCACGCCTGCTGCGCGAAGGCCGCCTCAGCGTGGCCGAGATTGCGGAGCAGTGCGGATTTCAGTCGCCAGGCTACTTCAGCCGCCTCTTCCAGCAAACCTACGGCATGAAGCCTTCGGAATACGCCCGAAGCCAAGCCTGAATCTGCCGCATTCCCCCATTTTTCTCAGGCCATTCCCCCTTTTTTTTCTGTCATTCCCCCATGTGTTCTCACCCCGAGCTCGGCGTTTTTTCGGTCGCGCTGCGGAAGGAAGAGCGCCGGTGTGCGGAAAAAAGTCAAAATATCATTGATATTTCTACAAATTCCACTGATATTTGTAAAAATTCCATTGATATTTTTGAAAATATCAGTGATATTTTGAGTTTTTTCGGCGCACGGTCCGAGATGAATCTGCGCCGTGGGTGAGTTTGGAGGGCAGCGCCGCCGAGTTGCATCCGCACCGCTCATGAGCCATGACGGGGGCTGACGGAAACTGACGGTTGACTGCTTTGGGCCGTCATCGGTGTTTTGTCGGGATGCGTAGCGGAGCCTGCCTGTCTGCAAAAAATGAGGTCAATGTATCTCACGACACACTGACCTTCTAACCAACTAACTAATACTAACTACTAACTAAATATGCTGATGAAAAAAAAGTAAGCACTTGTTCGAGGCGGGCTGCCTTTGTTTTACGCTGCAAAGGTAGTGTTTTTTTTATCAAAGTGTTATCAAATATCCGTCAAGTGATGTCATAAATCTTTCAAAATTGCGGTTTTGGCGTGTTATGAACGAATTTTACAAGTGAATAGACGATTTTTTCAACATTTGTGACAGGGGGTTCAACATTTGTATTAGCGGTTTACGGGCGGATGTACGTAACTTTGCAAGCGAAAACATTTAATTTTTTCACCTAACAACAACTGTACACAATGAAGAAAATTTCGAGTATTCTTCTGTTGACTGCCGTGACGATGCTCACTGCTGTCAGCGCTGCGGCCCAGCAGCACTACGTGTTCAACTGTCGGGACTACATTTCGACCGACGACGCACGTGCCACCCAGTCGCAGTTCAGCTACGACACGGGTGCCAACACTTTCAGCATCAGTGCCAGCGGCGCCAACAACGTGGCGTTCAAGATGAACGATGCCATGGACGGCGAATACTACATCGACAACGATGAGACGATGCTGCTCATCTGCGGAAAGAACCTGCAGACGACGCAGACGGCGAGCTATGTCTGGTGGCTCAACGGATTCAACAACTTCGGTCAGACGCCGGCCGACCAGCGACTGACCGACGGCGACGAGGCTGTGCTGCTGTGGAACCTGCGGACCAATGCCGCCATCAACTCCAATTTCGACTGGGGCAAGGAGCACATCAACATCTCGGCCTACGGCAACAGCTTCATCCTCGCCGTGGGACTCACGGCGCAGAACGCCGGACAGGCGGGCACGGTGACCGACTTCGGCTACTACGCTCCGTGGGAGGTGGCTGCGAAGCATCCCGCGCTGATGACTCAGCTGGGCTTCACCGCCGAGAGTATCACCACAGCTTGCAAGGCGAAAATCGTCCAGCTCGACGCCGAACAGCAGGCGACGGTCGATGCCATCGCTGCCGACAACTATGCGGCTGCCTACGAGCTCTATCTGTCTGTCCGTCAGGCAACGGAGGAGGAGGGTACGACCCACACGGGTTCGTTCACGCCGATCGACCGCGGCATCCTGGCACGCTTCGATGCTCAGTACGTGCGCATTCAGTTTATGAACGACTCGACCGTGCGCGTGTGCAAGGCCATGACCGAAGCCGACCTCGAGCACGAGAGCTGGGCGGTCATCGCCTCGGCCGACGAGGCCACCGACGTCACGGTGACGAGCACCGACGACCAGCGCGTGATGCTCAGTACGTCGAAGATGCGCATCGTCTATCACCTCACGCAGGGCACGGCCGAATACTACCGCGCCGACGGTTCGCAGCTGCTCAGCGAAGTGAACCACCGCTTTGTCGATACGATGGACGGTCCCTTCGCCTCCTACACCCTCAGCCAGTACTTCCAGCTGGCCGACGATGAGCGCATCTACGGCATGGGGCAGCTGCAGGACGGACAACTGAACCGCCGCGGCACCGTCGTGCGCCTGGAGCAGGAAAACCGCTCGATCTGCATTCCGTATTTCCTTTCGTCGAAGAACTACGGCCTCTACTGGGACAACTATTCGCCCACAACCTTCAACGACGCCAGCCCCATGACGATGTTCCGCTCCACCGGACGCACCATCGACTACTATGTGCTCTGCGGCGACAACAGCCACGAGGTGCAGCGTTCGCTCCGCAACCTGACGGGCAACACCGAGCTGCCGCCCCTCTGGAACTTCGGTCTGTACCAGAGCAAGGAGCGCTATGCCTCGGCCAACGAGGTGATGAGCGTCGTCCAGAAATATCGCGACCTGCAGATCCCGCTCGACTGCATCGTGCAGGACTGGCAGTACTGGGGCGGCAACGACTACTGGAACGCCATGGAGTTCCTCAACCCCGACTACAGCAACTACCAGCAAATGATTGACTTTGTCCACGCGAACAACACCAAGCTGATGATCTCGATCTGGGCCAACTTCGGTCCGCAGACCAAACAGTTTGCAGCGCTGCGCGACAAAGGACTTTTGTTCACATCCGACACATGGCCCCCAGGTGCCGGTGTCAAGCCCTACAACCCCTACAGCGCCGAGGCCCGCGACATCTACTGGGACTACCTGTGGAAGGGACTTTTCAGCCACAACATCGACGCCTACTGGATGGACTCGACCGAGCCTGACTTCTTCGGCGGCGAAGGCGACAAGGACAACGTGGCACTGCCTGGCCAGACCTGGCGTTCGCTGCGCAATGCCTTCCCCCTCGCCACGGTGCAGGGTGTGGCACAGCACCATCGCGCCCAGCCCGAACTGGCCGACAAGCGCGTGAGCATCATGACACGAAGCGGATACCTGGGTATGCAGCGCACAGGCGCCTATGTCTGGAGCGCAGACATCGACGGCAACTGGCAGACATTGGCCAAGCAGATTCCTGCAGCCTGCAACCTGAGCGAAAGCGGACTTCCCTACTGGAACAGCGACACCGGCGGTTTCTTTGTCGCGAACGACGAGGTATGGCACCGACTCTATACACGCTGGACGCAGTTCTCCACCTTCACGCCCATGCTGCGCTTCCACGGCACCGGCACGCCACGCGAGCCTTGGCAGTTTGGTAGCGCAGGTGACGCCAAAGGCGAGTATGACAACATCGTGCGCTATGTGAAGATGCGCTACAGCCTGTTGCCCTATCTCTATTCGACAGCCAACAAAGTGCGCACCGACGCACAGGGCTTCATGCAGGCCATGCCCCTCGCCTTCCCGCAGGATGAGCAGACCTTCGACATCGCCGACCAGTACATGTTCGGCCGTTCGTTCCTCGTTGCCCCGATCGTGACCGACGGCGTCATCGGCCGCAATGTCTATCTGCCCGCCGGCGAACGTTGGCTCGACTTCTGGACGGGCTACACCTTCGAAGGCAGCCAGACGCTGTTCAAGGCCGCACCCGCCGACATCATGCCGCTCTACGTCCGCGCCGGCAGCATCCTGCCTTGGGGTCCCGAAGTGCAGTATTCCTCGGAGAAGAACTGGGACCAGCTCGAACTGCGCCTCTATCCTGGTGCCGACGGCGAGTTCACACTCTACGAAGACGAGCTCGACGGATACGGCTATGAGCGCGGCGACTGTGCCGAAATCCCCATCACATGGGACGAAGAGACGAAGACCATGACGTTCCACGCACGTCGGGGAAGTTTCCCTGGCATGCTTGCCGAGCGCGACTTCAACATCCTCGTTGTGACGCCTGAAAAGGGCATCGGCGACGCCCACGCCACGACCTTCGACGCCACCGTCCACTACACGGGCGAGGAGGTGAGCATCCAGCTCGAGGTGAAGAACGTGGCAGAGCCCGTTGCCGAGGAAATCGAGGGAAAGATTGTCAATCCCAGCTTCGAGGCTGACGGACGCTCACTCACCAAGGTGCAGCCGCAGGGCTGGACCGTGAATGCCTCGACGACGTGGTGGGGCGTGAACCAGGTCAGCGCTGGTGCCACCGGCGACCCTCAGCCCACCGACGGCCAGTACCTGTTCGGCGTGTGGGACGGCAACGTCCTGTCGGCCAGCATTTCGCAGACCCTCTCGACCCTGCCCGCAGGTCAGTACCGCCTGACCGTCGATATGCACGCCTCGAATCGCGACAATGTCGTGCGCTTGGGTGAGCAGTGCGTGTTTGCCGGCGACGCCAAAGGTTTTTTTCGTGACCAGGTCCGCTCTGCCGGCGTGGGCGATGCCACACCGATGCAGACCGTTCACGTGGATTTCACAGTGGAGCAGGACAACGACCCCGTCACCATCGGCGTATCGACAGCCAACGCTCCAGCCGAGACTTGGTTCAAGATTGATAACTTTCGCCTTTACCGTCTCGAGAGCGGAGAGGCGACTGGCATAGAGGAAGTTAAAAGTGAAAAGTTAAAAGTGAAAAAGGACGATGCCTTTTATACCCTGTCGGGCATGCGCGTGAAGAACCCCACCCGCGGCATCTATGTGAAGAACGGGCAGAAAATCTGTCTGAAGTAAATGTCTATTCCCTTCCGAATCACCTAAAACAAAGAGAATATGAACGCGAAACGAAGCCTGATTTCCCTGACGTTGTGCCTCAGCACACTGCTCGGCACACAGGCGCAGACCGTCGTCGCCACCAAGGCCGGCGTGCGCATCAACCCCAGCAACAGCGAGACTGCCACCGAAGTGCAGTGGTACACCGACGCCGCTGTGCGTGTCCTCAAGTACCCCAAGAGCCTCACGGCTGCGCCCGAACACAAGAGCTACAGCATCATCGCCAGCCCCGCGAAGGTTCAGTCGCTTGCGACCGCGGCGGAACAGACAGGGCTGTATGAGCTCCGCGGCACCAACCTCACGGTGTCCATCGACACCCGCACGGGCAACGTCCGTTTCCTCGACAAGCAGGGACAGCCGTTGCTCGCCGAGAAGTCCTCGACCCTCGACGCCATCGCCGACGGCGTGGACAAGGGCCAGTACCGCATCAGCCAGACGTGGACCGTCGGCCGCGACGAGTTCCTCTTCGGACTCGGACAGCGCCAAACGGATGAGTTTGGAATCCGTGGCAAGAAGGTCGATATCTGGACCGGCTACAAAATCATCACCATCCCCTACTTCGCCAGCGAAAAAGGCTACGGCCTCTATTGGGACAATGCCGGCGAGTCGAGTTTCTCCGACTCGGCCGACGGCACCACCTTCGCATCGAGCGTGGCACGCCTCGAGGACTACTACTTCATGTACCGCGACGGCTCGCAGGACGGTGTCGTGGCAGCCATTCGCGACCTGACCGGCCAGGCCACCATGTTCCCGCTGTGGACACTCGGCTACTGGCAGTGCCGCGAACGCTACAAAACGAGCGACGAACTCTGCGACGTGCTCGACTACTATCGTCAACACCGCATCCCGCTCGACGGCATCGTACAGGACTGGCAATACTGGGGTTGCGACTCGAACTGGAACGCCATGCGCTTCGACAATCCTTACTACTCCAACCGCATCGGCGACCCCGCAGCCATGCGCTACCTGCCGAAGGACCTCCAGCAACAGGCCGACGAGATGGTACGCACGGGACGGCAACCGCGCATCAAGAGCCCGCAGGAGATGGTCGATTATGTGCACCGCAACAACGCCCACTTGATGATCAGCATCTGGCCCGACTTCGGCCCGTGGACCGAGCCGTATGCCGAACTGAAGAAAATCAACGCCCTTTTCCCCTTCGAGACATGGCCCAAGAACGCCGGTGCATTGGTGTATGACCCGTGGAATCCCCGCGCACGCGACATCTACTGGAAGTACCTCAAGAACCTCTACAACATGGGCTTCGATGCCTGGTGGACGGACTCGACCGAGCCCGACCACACCGAAAAGCCTGGCGACCGCGACTACCTGACGTACGACGGTTCGTGGCGTTCGGTGAAGAATGCCTTCGCACTGGTGACCAACCGTGGCATCTATGAACACCAACGGGCGACGAAAGGCAGCGACCGCAAGCGCGCCGTGCAGATGACCCGTTGCGCCGCGTTCGGCATCCAGCACTACGGCACCTTCTCGTGGAGCGGCGACGTGACGACCGACTGGGACGTCTTCAAGGCACAAATCCCCAGCGGCCTGAACTACATCGCCTGCGGCATCCCCTTCTGGAACACCGACATCGGCGGTTTCTTCGGCTGGGACTACAACAACGACCCCCACTCGCCAGCCATGCAGGAGCTGCAGGTGCGCTGGATGCAGTTCGGAGCCTTCTGTCCCCTGATGCGCAACCACTGCTCGTCGCCTATGGTGAGCGAAATCTACCACTTCGGCAAACCAGGCGAATGGGCCTACGACGTGCAGCGCCAGTACATCGAACTGCGCTACCGTCTGCTGCCCTATCTCTATGCCACGATGGGCGACGTGGTGCTCAACAGCGGGTCGATGATGCGTCCGCTCGTCTTCGACTTCCCGCAGGACCGCCGCGCCGTGCGCACCGGCAGTGAGTACATGCTGGGGCGCCAGCTGCTCGTCTGCCCCGTGACAAAGCCCCTCTACACCTATCGCGACGCACAGAAGAACGGCCACGCCATCTACCCCGACGTAGCCAAAGCCGCCGCTCCCGTCGAGGTCTATCTGCCGAAAGGCGCGACGTGGTACGACTTCTGGACAGGCGAACGCCACGAAGGCGGCCACGCCATTCAGCGTCTGGCACCCATCGACATCATCCCCGTCTATGTGCGAGCAGGCTCGATTCTGCCTTGGGGACCCGCCGTGCAGTATGCCTCGGAGCAGGCTTGGGACGACCTCGAACTGCGCATCTACCCTGGGCAGGACGGCAAGTTCACCCTCTACGAAGACGAGGGCGACAACTACAACTACGAAAAAGGCAAATACAGTCTTATCCCTATGAGCTGGGACGACGCCACGCAGACCCTCACGATCGGCGCACGTACGGGCAGTTTTAAGGGGATGCTCGGCCAGCGCAGCTTCCGCATCCGCCGCATGGACAACGGACAGCAGCAGACGGTGAACTACAACGGACAGCAGCAGGCGGTACGTCTCTAACTGCCGAACCCGCATGCAGAGCCTCCCAACCTCGCGTCGGGAGGCTCTTTTTGTGCCCTAAAGGCTGCCGCAGTCGGAGATGCAAAACCGAAAAACTTCGGCTTTCGTTTTGTTTTCCGCTCACTTAATCGTACCTTTGGCTACACCGAAGGTACTTGCGCTCGGGAAAGCAAAACCGAAAAACTTCGTCTTTCGTTTTGTTTTCCGCTCACTTAATCGTACCTTTGCACGGATTATGGAACAATATCTCATTGAGTGCGAAGGCGAAGGACTTCGGTCTGACGCCCGTGCCGTGCTGCCCTACTCGAAAAGCATCTGCAACCGCGTGCTGACGATTCAGGCGTTGTCGTGGATGAAGGACGGACAACTCGACACGGCGTGGTGCGAACGGCTGCGACTGGGACAGGAGGCTGTCGGTCCGCAGTCGGACGGCATCTGCGACGACACACGCGCCATGCTCGACTGGCTGGTGCGGGCAGACCGACTCGACGGCCAAACCCTCGACATCGGTGCGGCAGGCACGGCGATGCGCTTCTCGACGGCCTTGCTCTCAATGCTGCGCACCGACTGTGTGCTGACGGGTTCGGCTCGCATGAAGGAGCGGCCCATCGGACTGCTGGTCGATGCGCTGCGCTGCCTCGGCGCCGACATCCAGTACACCGAACGCGAGGGCTTTCCTCCCCTGCGCATTCGGGGCGGAGCGATGCGCGGAGGTGCGGTGACGCTGGCGGGCAACGTCAGTTCGCAGTTCATCTCTGCCCTGCTCATGGTGGGCCCGATGCTGGAGGAAGGCCTGCGACTGCGGCTCGAAGGCGAAATCATTTCGCGCCCCTACATCGACATGACCCTGCGCGAGATGCAGACCGCCGGCGCACAGGCGGCATGGACCACGGAGCGCGACATCACGGTCGAGCCCGTTCCCTACCGACAAAGCCGCACCACGTTCATCGAACGCGACTGGACAGCCGCCAGCTATTGGTACGAAGTGCTGGCGCTGGGCGGCCGTGAGGGTTCGGTCCTCACGCTGCAGGGCCTGCTCGAAGAGAGCACACAGGGCGACCGCCGTGTGGCAGACATCTTCGGCCACCTCGGCGTGCAGACCACATTCGTGCTCGACGAAGCCAAGACGGTGGTGCTGACTAAACGCGGCACGCCCGACGAACGCCTCGACTGGGACTTCGTCGAGACTCCCGACCTGGCGCAGACCGTCGTCGTGACGTGCTGCCTGCTGGGCGTTCAGTTCCACTTCACCGGCCTGCAAAGCCTGCGCATCAAGGAAACCGACCGCATCGCCGCCCTGCAGAACGAACTGCGGAAACTGGGCTTCAGCATCGAGGCGGACGACCGCCAGATGTGGTGGACGGGCACTGCAGAACCCCAGATAGCGCAACAAACAGCGGCCATCGACACCTACAAGGACCACCGCATGGCCATGGCCTTTGCGCCGGCAGCCTTGCGACGCGGCCGCATCGTCATCAACGACCCGCTGGTGGTCAGCAAGTCCTACCCCGCCTTCTGGCAGGAACTGCGCCAGACAGGCCTGAACTTAACCGAAAGACGATCATGAACATAGACTTCACTTGCTGTGGTCAGCACGAGATTTGCGAGAAGGAAATCTACCTGAACCAACTGCGCAATATTGAGTATTACGAAGACGAGGAACTGGACCGCTTTCGCGGTCGCAGCAGCGACAACTACACCGCTGAGGAGGCTGACGAATTTCGCGAGGTGCTGCTCACGATGCGCGAGGACGAAGTGGGCGGCTGGCTTCACAGCCTTGAACTTCGGCAGGTGGAACTGCCCGACCAGGTGAAGGACGACGTGCTGATGATAGTCGACGACCAACGCCGCCAATAAGCAATAAAGACGGGGGCCCTACGTTATATATATAGAATGAAACAACACGGCCTGAAAGCAATGACAGTGCTGCTGGCACTGGTGCTCGTGTGCGCCTGTTCGACCAAGAAGAACACGGCGCTCACACGTCGTGTGCAGGCTTTCAAGGCTCTCTATAATACCTATTACAACGGACATCTCGCCTTTATCGACGGACGCGACGCCCAGAACGAAGGCAACAAGGACAACTACACCGAGGTAATCCCCGTCTATATGCAGGGCAACAAAGCCACGGTGAACCTGGGCAAGAGCAACTACGACCGCACGATCGAGAAGATGCAGAAAACCATCAAGCAACACAGCATCACCACGCGGCCGCAGTGGAACAGCAACAAGCCGAAGACGCCGAAGGATCGCATCTGGCTCAGCCAGAAAGAGTACAACCCATTCCTCTACAAAGCATGGTTCATGATGGGCGAGGCGCAGTTTCGCAAAGGTGAATTCATGGAGGCCGCATCGACCTTCGCCTATATCCAACGCCTATACTTCTCTAAACCCAACATCGTGGCGCGAGCCCGACTGCTCGAGGCGAAATGCTACGCCGAGCTCGACTGGTATTACGAAGCAGAAAACCTCGTCAACGCCACGCGCCGTGACAGTTTTCCCACCAAACTCGAGCCGCTGCGGGCCTCGGTCTTGGCCGACGTGCAAGTGCGGCAAAAGCTCTACGACGAAGCCATCCCCAACGTGAAGACGGCTATGAAGCGCTGCGACGGTTCGCTGCAGCGGGCACGACTGCACTTCCTGCTCGGTCAGCTCTACCGCCAGACGGGCCAGAACGAACTGGCGTTTAAGGAGTTTCGCAAAGTGTATCGCATGAATCCGCCCTACGACCTCGACTTCAACGCACGCATTCAGCAGACGGAAGTGATGTCGAAGGGACAATCGAAGCAGATGATCCGCAAGTTGCAGGCCATGGCTCGCAACTCCAAGAACAAGGACTATCTGGACCAGGTCTATTACGCCATCGGAAACATCCACCTGGCCAACGGCGACACGACGCGTGCCATGTGGGCCTACCAGGACGGCGTGGAGAAGTCAACCCGCAACGGCATCGAGAAGGGCGTCGTCTGGCTCCACCTCGGTGAGCTCTACTGGGCGAAGGAAGAGTTTGTCAAAGCCCACGAGTGCTATGCCGGAGCCCTGGGTCTGTTCGACAAGGATCACGACGACTACAAGGACATCGACGAGCGCACAAAAATCCTCGAAGAGCTGTTGCCGTATGCCCAAGCCGTCGAAACACAGGACAGCCTGCAGGCCATGGCACGCATGGACTCGGTGGAGCGGATGAAGAAGATTCAGCAAATCATCGCCGCGGTCAAGAAGAAAGAAAAAGAAGAAGAGCGCAAGAAACTCGATGCCGCAACCCCAGGCGGACGTACCGGCACCACCGGCACCGGCGCGAATCAAGGTCGAACCGGCACTGCCCAGAACCGCGCCGGCGGGCAACAGGGCGGCGGCACATGGTACTTCTACAACCCGACGGCCGTGGCTGCCGGTAAGCGAGAGTTCCAGCAAAAGTGGGGAACACGCAAGCTGGAAGACAACTGGCGCCGCAAGAACAAGACCGTTCTCGATGATTTCGGCGACAGCAATGCCGAGGGACTGGCCGAGGGCGACAGCCTGCAACAGCCCATCGACTCGCTCTCTGCGCTGCCCGACTCGCTGTCTGAAAAGGAAAAGAAAGCACTCGAAAAGCAGAAAGAATACGAACAGGATCCCCACCGTCCGGAGTATTACCTGAAGGACATCCCCTTCACCGAAGAGCAGATGGCAGCCTCGAATGCCGCACTGGTCGATGGACTCTACAACGCCGGCATCATCTACAAAGACCGCATGGAGAATTTCCCGCTGGCCGAACGTACCTTCCAGCGGATCCTGCTCAACTTCCCCGACTTCGAACACTTCGACGAGCTGTACTACAATATGTTCCAGCTCTATTCGCGCACCGGACGCATTGACGACGCAGCCGACTACCGGCAACGCCTCATCTCGGAATATCCCGAAAACGAGCACGCCATCCTCGTGGCCGACCCCAACTTCGAGTTTAAGGGACGCTACGGCCGACAGATCGAGGACTCGCTCTACCAGCAAGCGTACGATGCCTTCCAACTGGGCGACTACCGAACGGTCATCAACAACGCTGCCTTCACCGAACGTGAATACCCGCAGGGACAGAACCGCGCCCGATTCATGTTCATCAATGCGCTGAGCCGACTCGAGCTGGGCGAACGCGACCAATTCCTCGGGGCCATGCGCGACATCGTCGAAAAGTTCCCCAAGAGCACCGTGAGCGAACTCGCCGGACTCTATGTCAAGGGACTGAAGGAAGGCAGACTGCTGGCCAGCGGAAAATACGAGATGGGATCGATCTGGGAACGCCGCATGGGCGTGGGCGAAGAACTTGACTCGGCCGCCCTCGACACCACCTTCTCGGCCGAAAAGAACGCCAATTTCGTCTTCGTCATTGCCTACGAACGCGACAGCCTCGACGAGAACCAGCTGCTCTACGAGATGGCTCACTACAACTTCACGTCGTTCACAGTCCGCAACTTCGACCTCATCATCGACCGCGGCGACGGAATCGATATGCTGCAAGTGCGCACCTTCAACAACTACGACGAAGCCTACATCTACCTGCATCGCCTCATGAATGACCCCGACATGGCTTATAAACTGCAAGGTCTGCGCCCATTCATCATCAGCGAGGACAACCTGAAGAAACTGATGCGGGGACGTAGCTTCATGGACTACTTCGACTTCTACGACCGACACTTCGACCGTGTAGGCAGCCTACGTATCGACGAAAACGCCCTCGACGAGCCCGAAATGCCCACCGAAGAGGAACTTGAACAGATGCAGCTGGAGGAAGAAGAGGAAGAAGAGGACTACGAAGAAGTGGACAACTATATCTTCTGATTTGCCAACATGGCACCTATACCTTATATTATATGAACAAATTACTCTGGGTGGACGACGAGATAGAACTCCTCAAGCCCTACATCATCTTCTTGCAGAATAAAGAATACGACGTCGTGACCGCCACCAATGGCCAGGACGCCATCGACTTGTGCCAGGAACAAGACTTCGACCTCATCTTCCTCGATGAGAACATGCCAGGACTCTCGGGCCTCGAAACCCTGTCGCGCATCAAGGAACTCAACAGTGCCATTCCCATCGTCATGGTCACCAAGAGCGAGGAAGAGAACATCATGGACCAGGCCATCGGCTCGAAGATTGCGGACTACCTCATCAAGCCCGTCAACCCGAACCAGATTCTGCTCACGCTCAAGAAACACCTGCACAAACGTTCGCTCGAAACCGAAGTGACGAATACGAGCTACCAACAGAACTTTGGTCGCCTTGGCATGTCGATCAACGACTGTCAAACGCTCGACGACTGGAAGGAGGTGTATAAACGGCTCGTGTTCTGGGAGCTCGAACTGGCCGAAGCGGGGAGTCCGATGACCGAGATGCTGCAGATGCAGAAGGCGGAAGCCAACCAAGGATTTGCCAAGTTCATCCAGCAAAACTACATCGACTGGCTGCACGACACGGAGCATCGTCCGCTCATGTCGCCCGACATCTTCAAGCGTACGGTCTTCCCTGCCCTGTCGAAGGGCGAGCAAGTCTATCTCATCGTCTTCGACAACCTGCGCTACGATCAGTGGCGTGTCATCAGTCAACAGCTCGCCGACGACTTCACCATCGACGAACAGCTCTACCTCTCCATCCTGCCGACCGCCACCCAGTATGCCCGCAACAGCATCTTCGCCGGCCTGCTGCCCAACCAGATTGCCGACATGTTCCCCCAGCTGTGGGTGGACGAAGACGAGGAAGAGGGCAAAAACCTGAACGAAGAACCGCTCATCCAGACACAGCTCGACCGCTATCGGCGCCACGAACAGTTCTCCTACTCCAAGCTCAACCACGGCGCCGACACAGAGAAACTCGTCGGACAGTTCCGCCAGCTGTCGAAGAAGCCGCTCAACGTCATCGTCGTCAACTTCATCGACATGCTCAGTCACGCCCGCACCGAGTCAACGATGGTGCGCGAGCTTGCCTCAG
>Ga0310691_10002887_pt1 | contig 21659 bp, 22 predicted proteins | sample 176DNAGHGlowgp2_FD_203887 | JGI IMG/M metagenome (GOLD analysis project Ga0310691, IMG submission 203887) | Sheep rumen microbial communities from Palmerston North, Manawatu-Wanganui, New Zealand - 1766 DNA GHGlow gp2 (v2) (version 2) | ecosystem: Host-associated > Mammals > Digestive system >...
GCGGGATACAGAGCGAGCAGAATGACCTTGCTCTACCAATTTAATTGCTGCTAGTTTTTCTTCTAAACTAAAATCTTTTTTCATTTTGAACCTTTAAGTTGTGTCCAACTTTCTGGGTTCACTTCAGTCCCTGTCACATACTCCTTTCTTCGCGTGCTTGACGGATTTCCTCGTTAATTTCTTCAAGAGTCATTTCGGGGAACTTACCGCTTTCTGCCATTTTGCGCATTTCACGAAATGCCTCAAGGCCGCTCATCGGTTCTTCCTTAGGAGTCGCCTTGGGATTACAGGGGGTTCCTTTGATCATGGGCCACGGTCCGCTTTAAAAAAGCCTCAGCAGAACCGGATGTCGGTAATCACCTGACTACCGACATACTGGTTCAGTTGGGCTACCAGTTCCTGACGGCGCATAGACAAATCGGAGCGCAGGGCAGGACTGGAGAGACGCACAAAGAGCGTCTGGTTATAAATATAGGTGTTCAGCGTGTAGCGCTCAGCAACGGGACCCGCTATCTGGGGCCACGCCTCTACCAACCGCTTCTGCAGCAGTGGCATCTCTAACCCTTGCTCGCGCAAATTGCGCAGAATGAGGTCCTTGACTGATTGTACGTCGCGCTTGAACACAGTTCGTATTATTTCTTCATATCAAAACCAAGACGGATGCCGTCGTAGTTCTTGGAGAGCTCGCCAACCTTTTGGGCTGTCTCGTTTCCACTCATGGTAGCCATCATCTGCAGCACGGTGAGCAGTTTCTTTGACTCGAAAAGCAGCGAGATGCCACCATATTCGCGCTTGGCATAGCAGTTGAAACTGAGTAAGAGGGTCTTCATCGTGACCTTGGCAGTCTTCTCGTCGAGGGTCCACGAGCCACTGAACTGGTGACCAGAGATAGAGGCTGTGAACGTACCGTCTTCGTTGAAGGTAGCAAAGGTGTTCTGGGCTGTCAGACCAGCCTTCTGGAGGTAAGGAGCCATCTCTTGCTCGATTTTCGTGGCGGCAACTTCACCACCGGCCTTGGCTAACAGATTCTCGCTGGTGAAGGCACAACCAGGGCCATTGTAATGCCAGGTGCCTACCATGCCTTGTTTGGTAACCTTGTCAAGACCAATTACGCTGCTGAAAGCATTAGCCAGCGTACCTCCACTTGCTACAGTCTTCAGCAGAGTGCCTGCTCCACACGATGTAAACACCACCCCTGCTGTTACCATCAGCACGAGGGCAGTCATTGTTGTTACGATTTTCTTCATATTTTTTCGTTTATATTTAATGTTTAACTTCTCTAACTTCTCTAACTTCTACATGAAATATTACCTTCTTGCACGTGGAAAATTTGGTAGTCAAGAGCTGACGTGCTGAGTATTTGGTCAAGATGGTCACGATTGGTATCGGTGATAAAGATTTGACCAAAATTGTCGCTGGAAACCAGACGGACTATCTGCTCTACACGCTGGGCGTCGAGCTTGTCGAAGATATCGTCGAGCAGCAAGAGAGGCGTGGTCTGAGAACCCGTCCGCTTCAGGAAGTCAAATTGTGCCAACTTCAGCGCAATGACGTAGGTCTTATTCTGTCCCTGCGAACCCTCACGTTTCATCAGGTGGCCATCGAGGGTAAACTCCAAATCGTCACGATGGACACCATGCAATGAGTAGCCCACGGCGAGGTCTTTATGGCGGTCGCGCTGGATAACGTCCAACAGGGGGCCGCGCTGACAGTGCGACACATAGGTCAGCCCTACCCGCTCCTGTCCACTGGAGATGTGCTGATAATACTCTTGAAAGAGGGGTACGAGTTCGTCAACAAAGGCACGGCGCTTGGCATAGAGCACCTCGCCAGCCTCTGCCATCTGCTCTTCCCAAAGCTGTAGCACCAAGGTATCGGGCGCAGGGTCCTCCATCTTCAGTAGGATGTTACGCTGCTGCAAGGCATTATTGTAGCGGCTCAGCGCATCGATATACGAACGGTCGTACTGGGCAATAACCATATCCATCAGTTTGCGACGTTCCTCACTGCCACCTTCAATAAGCAAGGCGTCAGCAGGTGACACGACGACGAGGGGTATCAATCCGATGTGTTCAGAGAGTCGCTTATACTCTTTCTTGTTGCGTTTGAAATGTTTCTTCTGACCTCGCTTCATGCCCACGGAGATTGTCAGCAGTTCGCTATTAGCCATTGGCTCTTGGCTTTCTGCGCCTACAGCCTGATACTGTCCTTCTATCATGCAGAAAGGTTCCTCGTGGCGGATAACTTGAGCGTCAATGGGGTTCGATGCCGAGCGACAGAACGACAGATAGTACACTGCATCGAGCACATTGGTCTTGCCCATGCCGTTGCTACCAATGAAGCAGTTCATCTTAGGCGACAGCTCCAACTGGGCCTCGCCAATATTCTTGTAGTTCAGTATCGACAGCTTTCTAAGAATCATTTCGACTGCAAATTCGGGTGCAAAGGTACGAATAAGTGAGAGAAAAGCCAAAACAAAAATGAGTTTTGTTTTGTCTACAGAGTTTTTTTTCGTATCTTTGCATCCAACAAATCTTAAGCTATGAATATAAAGGGTGTAAAAAACATGAGAACATTTATACTATCTTCGTTTCTATTCGTAGTCTGTACTATAGGTTTGATGGCAGCAGAGGGACAACCTGTTGTTGAAATGCATGCCGACAGAACCATTATCTATCCACAACGGATGGAACTCAGTGGCGAGGAGACGCTGATGGACATTTTGGAGATGTATCCTGAATTGATGGTGGCAGGTTTCGACGACCTGTTGAAGGGAGGAAGTCCTTTTGACAGTTGGCAGTTGCGCATGGACAATGTGGCGATAAGTGGCGACACTCGTCTGATGCTCACACAGATTAAAGCCAGAAATATCAGCAAGATACAGATATGCGACAATGCTGGTGTGGCGAAGGGACGTACGGGCGATGGGCGCGTCATCGACATTAATCTGCTACAGGCAGAAGAGGGGGCACACGGCAATGTCTCGCTGCAAGGAGCTACCGACCGTATGCTGAGTCCATCGCTTAATATGCACTACGGCAGCCCCAGCACGGATATCTGGTCGTCAGTAACCTATAAACATACCGACATATCTGGACAGGTGGACAATACGGAGAACCTGCATGTCCAAATGACTAATCGTTTCTCACCACGCGACCGCCTGCTAAGCTACATCACGCAGTCATCGTCTGTCAGCGATGCAGGAACGTTCGGAAACCTGAAACACGGCCGCAGCGAGTCCATCATGGCCCGCTTCCGTTATTTCCACACCTTCAACGAACAAGGTACCGAGCTGCTGACTGCAGTTTCGTGGCAGCACAAAAACAATCCCAACGACGTGCTGAACACGCCACAGCAGACGTATAGACGCGTGAACTCACACACGAATTCACCACTGTGGATACTTGAGCTGAACACACCGCTGCCCGTAAAAGGACTCTCGATGATGGTTGGCTATGAGGGCGATCTTGACGTGAACCGCTATGGCATCCAGCAGAGCCCTGTCGAGGGCAAGGCGTTCGACGAGGAGAGTACCTACCAGCTGATGAACAATGACTTCTACCTACAACTCAACTACCTCGTAGGACCACTGCGCCTGACAGTAGGCGACCGTGTGATGTTCTACCACTACCAGCAGAAAGGATATGTCGATAACTGGTCGAAGAATTCGACACGCAACAATTTTCACGCCAGTATTATTGTCAAAGCTGCCTGTCGCCATCAACTGCAGGCTGCCTATTACAGGAAATTCCGCAATCCGTCGGCTATGGGTGTATTTCCCGAACTATGGCCTAACACCGCAGGAGCACTCAAGGGGGGCAATCCCTTACTCGACGAGACCAAGATAAACCAATACAAGCTTGCTTACAATTATGGTACACGTCGCACAAATATTTCGCTAACGGGCAGCATCTACAACACTTCAGGTGACGAGGACTATTGGACCATCAACGGAGCCTTCTACCAGAGGCTGGGCATCCTATCACTGACAGGTGGCTTCGATGTATGTCAGCTGAAGACATCGGGAGCACCCAACACCACCTTCGCAGACATCCGTCTGTCACCCACCCTGAACATTCCCTACCAATGGCAGGTTGCCAGCCATCTGGTGTGGTACTCTAAGGATGCGCCACGTCGCGCCATGATGGACAATACCGCTTTCTATGCTTCAGTACAACTGAACAAGCGACTTCTCCGTCATTGGGATTTTCAGATACAGTGGCACGACATTTTCTACAGCAAATGGGCTGCCTGTCTTGCTGGGGTCATGTATAGATTCTGAGGCTTTTCTTTTGTTTTTTACTCACTTATTCTTTGACCTAAAGGTACAAAGTGTGGCGTTGCAATCGTACCTTTGAAACTGCGTTTCGAAAATACTCTCGTTCGAAAAAACAAAAAAAATTGGCTTTTCTTTTGTTTTTTACTCACTTATTCGTACCTTTGCACCCGATTTATGTCCTATTAACAAGAAAAAAAACAAAAAAAACAAAACAATAAAAATGGCAACAAACAATCAGAACGCAGCTCCCGTTGAGGAGCAGCAGGTCACAAAGACCGAGGCCTTCTTCGATAAGTACAAGAAGGCTATCGTTGGCTGCGTAGCAGCTATCATCGCTATCGTTGTATGCGTAATTCTCGCAAACACCTATTATTTTAAACCCCGTGCCAATGAGGCCAGCACTGAGCTTGCCAAGAGTCAGGAGCTCTTCGACCAGCAGCAGTATGACAAGGCGCTGGTTGGTTTCCAGAAGGTCGCTGCCGACTACAGCTCAACCGATGCTGGCAATCTGGCTCAGCTCTATATCGGTATCTGCCAGGCTAATCTGGGCAAATGGCAGGAGGCTGTCAATGCGCTGGAGCAATTCAGTGGTAAGGGCGACCAGATGATCAGCCCCGCAGCAGAGGGCGCACTGGGCAACGCTTACGCTAACCTGAACCAGTTGGACAAGGCTGTTGAGCACCTGAAGAAGGCTGCCGAGATGGCTGACAACAACTCGCTGTCTCCCACATTCCTCATCCAAGCCGGTGAGATTCTGGAGAGCCAGAACAAGAAGGACGAGGCCTTGAAGCTGTATGAAGAGGTGAAGGAGAAGTACTTCAACTCTATGCAGTACCAGAGCATCGACAAGTACATCGAAAGATGTAAGATGTAAGATGGCTGAAGGCTGATGTAAGAAGGCTGAAGGCTGATGGAAGATGGAAGATGTAAGATATGGCAACTAAGAATCTGTCTGAATACAATGCCGCCAAAGTACCCGATGCATCGAATATGATTTTCGGCATCGTGGTGTCTGAGTGGAACCCCGAAATAACGGGGGCACTGCTTGACGGCTGTGTATCGACACTTGAGAAGCATGGCGCACTGCCCGAGAACATTCATGTAAAGACGGTTCCCGGCTCCTTTGAGCTCATCTATGGCGCACGTCAGATGACGCTTAATGACGGCTATGACGCCATCATCGTGTTAGGCTGCGTCATCCGTGGAGAGACCCCACACTTTGACTACATCTGTCAGGGGGTTACCCAAGGTATAGCTCGTCTCAATGCCACCAACAACATCCCCGTAGTCTACGGACTGCTGACTACCGAGAATATGCAGCAGGCCATGGACCGTGCTGGCGGACGACTGGGCAACAAGGGCGACGAGTGTGCTGTGGTAGCTATCAAGATGGCTAAATTCTGAGAAAAAGTAATACTAATTTACAGCAATTAATGTACCATTAAAAAGAAACAGCTATGAAAAGAATGATTCTTTCAGCATTGATGCTGGTTTGCGGTATGCTGATGGCTATTGCCCAGAATCCCGCACAGATAAAGTTTGAAAAGACCACTCACAATTTCGGAACCTTCTCAGAAGCCAATCCGGTGGTGACGTGCGAGTTCAACTTCACCAATGTCGGCGAACAGCCTTTGGTCATCAATCAGGCTATTGCCTCTTGTGGATGTACGGTGCCCGAATACACCAAGACACCTATCAAGCCAGGTGAGAAGGGAACCATCAAGGTAACCTACAATGGAGAAGGTAAGTTCCCTGGTCATTTCAAGAAGTCCATCACCGTACGCACCAATGGTGCTGTCGAGATGACTCGCCTCTACATTGAAGGCGACATGACAGAAGCGGAAAAGAAGTAAGATGGAAGATGTCTGATGGAAGAGTATAAAAAAGGCGCTGCTTGTTGGCAGCGCTTTTTTATGTGCTAACAGCTAACTGCTAACAGCTAATAGCTAACAGCCAATAGACATCAGACATCAGCTAAAAGCTATACGACAGTCCGATGGAACTCCACTCCTGCAACTGGAAGTAGCCCATCTTGTCGTCGCGGTTGTTGCCATCGTCGAAACGTGGATAGACGAATAGGTTGGCAGAGATATATTTCGTCACCTTCAGTTCAAACTGGTTCTCCCACTCTATCTTTGTTTGGAGATAGGTGGTATTGGCATACAAGCGTGTCTTCCATGATACATTGTCCAGGATGTTCCACTTCAGCTCGCCCGTAAACTGTGAAGCAAATTTCTCCAAGGTATTATGATCGCCCTTGATACCGTTGGCACTAGTCAGCGCGTCACGGGCAACATAGCGGAAGTTGAACGAAAAAGGCAGGAAGTTGAGCGTACCCTTCAGACGTCCACCCAGCGCATTAACATTGTACTGCATACCAATACCGATATTCAGGTCAAACGGAGAGGTGAAGTCAGAATAGACCTTCTCATCGTTAGCCTTCAAGCCTCGTGCAAACTGCGTATACGCCAAGAGCTGCAAGGTGTAGTACCATTGCTTATGAGCCTGGATGCCCAACTTACTGGTGAAACGCAACAGGTCGTTGTTGGTCTTGTACTTATGAACAGTATCAGAGGGTGACGTCTGAAAGCCCAGCTTCATCTCCAGCTTGTTATCGAAGGTAATACGGTCCTTATCGTTGTAGTTCAACTCCAGATTGGCTGCGGCAACGGCAGAGTAGTTGCTCTCACCACCCTTGTGCCAGTTGGTTGACACATAGTTCTGCAAGAACTGAAGATAGCCGTCACCTTTGAATTTCCAGAAATTAGGCTTACGAATGACAAGCTGTACAGGCACCACCTCAGGTTCATCGGGCACGGGGGCAGCATAGTCTGTAAAGTCTACCTCTTGAGTAAGTTCGTGGTTCACATCATCACGAAGGGAACCGGCAGCCTGCAGATTAGTTTCATTGTTAACCACCAAGTCCGGGCGACGCAGGTAAAGGCTCATCAGGGCTTGGTCAATGGCATCAGCCACATCATCGCCCGTTTCCGGCATGAGCAACAATGACTTCTGAGCACCAGAATGATAGAACGTGGTCGGAGCAAAGAGACGATAGTAACGACCATCACTCTGTTCGCTACGCAACTGATTGTTCACCTGTTGCAAAGAATCCAGACGTTGGCGCATCACACGCAGTGAGTCCAAATAGTCTTTTACCACCTTGGCGGTGTCTGGCACCACGATTTTTTTTGAGCGTTGTTGAGCACTCATGTCAAGCGACATCAGCAGCAACGCGGCAATCAATAGAATGTATTTCTGCTTCATAACTGACTGCAAAGATAATAAATAATTCATAATTCATAATTCATAATTCATAATTATTTCTATGCGGCAGCAAATTTTTCACTTTTCACTTTTCACTTTTCACTTTTTATTCGTACCTTTGAACTGCGTTCGAAAGTACTCCCGTTCGGAAAAACCAAAAAAAGTTTGGTTTTTCGCTCACTTATTCGTACCTTTGCACACGTTTTATATTAATAAGGTAAAAGACAACAATGAATAGAGACACCATTATCGGCTTCGTCCTGATAGCATTAGTACTGATTGTTTTCAGTTGGTATAACCAGCCATCGGCAGAACAGGTGGAAGCCGCACGCAAACAAGACAGCATTGCCTTAGTACAAAAAGACAGTATTCAGAAAGCTCAGCAACAGGCTGCAAAGGTTGTTGCTGACAGCAACGCCATGGTGCAGGCTGACACTACTACCCTCTTCTATGCTGCCCATCAGGGTAAGGCAGAAAAGGTAGTGCTGAAAAATGGCAAGTTGAGTCTGACACTCAATACCAAGGGAGGTATCATTGAGAAGGCTGTCATCCATCATTTCCATAGCATTGACGGTACGGACAACGTTACCCTGTTTGATGCCCAAGACCAGCAATTGAGCTTTATGCTCGCCGGAAAACAGGAGAATATCGTAACCAGTGAGATGTACTTCATCCCCACAGAGATTAGCGATACGACTGTTACTATGACGGCAAAGGCCAGCAACGGCGGTTATATTGCCCTACGCTATCGTCTGGGACAAGACTACATGCTGAGCATGGCATTGGAGACACGCGGACTGTCGGCTATGTTTGCCCCTGCCTATAAGGAGATGGACATTGCATGGAGCGACCACTGCCGTCAGCAGGAGAAAGGTTTCTCTTTCGAGAGCCGCTATACGGGGCTGTTCTATAAGGAGGCTAACGGCGGTACCGACAACCTGTCAGAGACTGCCGACAAGACAGAGACTATCGAGGAGCGTCTGGATTGGGTAGCCTATCGCAACCAGTTCTTCAGCATCGCCTTCATCTCTAAGGACGATTTCTCACAGAATGCCAGTCTGTCGAGCGTACAAGACCAGAAAGGCTCAGGCTATCTGAAGCAGTTTGATGCCAAGCTGAAGACCGCTTTTGACCCTACAGGCCAGAAAGCCTCTGAGTTTGAAATGTATATCGGTCCCAACGACTTCCGTCTGATACAGGACGTCGAGCAGCAGAGTACGTTTGGCAAAGACCTCGACCTGGAGCAGCTCGTCAACCTGGGATGGTGGTTGCTGCGCTGGATTAACCGTTGGTTCACGCTCTACGTCTTTGACTGGCTGACAGGCTTTGGCTTCAATATGGGTATCGTGCTCATTCTCATCACCCTCTTGCTGAAGGGCATCACCTTCCCTATGGTGAAGAAGAGTTACATGTCCAGTGCCAAGATGCGCGTGCTAAAGCCAAAGTTCGAAGAGGCTACCAAGCACCTGAACAACCCTGAGGACCAGATGAAGAAGCAACAAGAGATGATGTCGCTCTACTCCAAGTACGGCGTATCACCGCTGTCTGGCTGTCTGCCTATGCTCATCCAGATGCCTATCTGGCTGGCCATGTTCTTCTTCGTGCCTAATGCCATCCAACTGCGCGGACAGTCGTTCCTGTGGATGGATGACCTGTCAACCTATGATCCCATCTGGGAATGGAGCACCAACATCTGGGGCATTGGCGACCACCTGTCGCTGACCTGCATCCTGTTCTGTGCCGCCCAGCTGATATACACTTGGATTTCCATGCGTCAGCAGCGCGACCAGATGGTTGGTGCGCAAGCTGAGCAGATGAAAGTGATGCAGTGGATGATGTACATCATGCCGCTGATGTTCTTCTTCATCTTCAATGATTATTCGTCAGGTCTGAACTTCTACTACTTCATCTCGCTGTTCATGTCGGCAGCCATCATGTGGACGCTGCGCAAGACGACGGACGACGAGAAATTGCTGGCTATTTTGGAGGCTAACTATCAGGCCAATAAGAACAACCCCAAGAAGCAGAGTAGTTTTGCTGCCCGTCTGGAGGCTATGCAGAAACAAGCAGATGCGATGCGCGAACAACAGCGCAACAGCCGAAAATAAATAAGGATAAAAAGATTAACACACACAGAAGGATACATGAAGATTGGATTTGACAACGAGAAATATCTCAAGATACAGAGCGAACATATCCGTGAAAGAATTGCACAATTTGACGGCAAGCTCTATCTGGAATTAGGCGGCAAGCTTTTCGACGACCACCATGCCAGTCGCGTACTCCCAGGCTTCAAGCCCGACTCGAAGTTACGCATGTTTGCCCAACTGAGAGACCAACTGGAGATAGTCATCGTTGTCAGTGCTGAAGATATAGAGAAGAACAAGGTTCGTGCCGACTTGGGCATCACCTACGATGAGGACGTGTTGCGACTGAGAGAGGAATTTCAGAGCCGCGACTTCATGGTCGGTTCGGTTGTCATCACCCACTACAATGGTCAGCAGGCTGCCGACCAGTTCCGCCATCGCTTAGAGCGTCTGGGCATTAAGGCGTATGTGCACTACCTCATCGACGGCTATCCTCACAACGTAGAACTGATAGCCTCAGACGAAGGCTTTGGCAAGAACGACTATGTAGAGACCTCACGCGAGTTGGTCATCGTCACTGCTCCAGGTCCTGGCTCAGGTAAGATGGCTGTCTGCCTCAGCCAATTGTATAACGAGAACAAGCGCGGTGTGCGTGCCGGCTATGCTAAGTTTGAGACGTTCCCCGTATGGAACCTGCCGCTGAAGCATCCTGTCAATATCGCCTACGAGGCTGCCACGGCCGATCTGAACGATGTGAACATGATTGACCCGTTCCATCTGGAGGCTTACGACAAGATAGCCATCAACTACAACCGCGATATCGAGATATTCCCCGTGCTGAATGCCTTGTTCGAGGGTATCTACGGTGAGAATCCCTATAAGTCACCCACCGATATGGGTGTTAACATGGTGGGCTTCTGCATCTCCGACGACGAGGTGTGCTGCAATGCCTCTCGCGACGAGATTATCCGTCGCTACTATGACGCCACCAACAAGATGGCTGACGGACTGGACAACGAGCGTGAGGTGAACAAAATACTCATGCTCTTCAATCAGGCAAAGATTACCACCGCCTATCGTCGTGTAACTGTAGCAGCACAGGCCAAACAGGAGCTGACAGAACACACTGCCGCCGCCATGGAACTGGAGGACGGAACCATCATCACCTCCAAGAGTTCTCCCCTACTCGGCTGTTCAGCAGCTCTGCTGCTCAACGCCACCAAGCATCTGGCAGGCATCGACCACGATGCCAAACTGATTCCACAGAGTCTAATAGAACCTGTTCAGAAGACGAAGATAGAATATCTGGGGGGCAAGAATCCCCGTCTGCATACGGATGAGGTGCTGGTAGCCCTCAGCGTGCTGTCCAAGGACGACGAACAATGTCGCAAAGCCTTGGAACAACTGCCCCATCTGCGTGGCTGTCAAGTTCATTCTACCGTCATGCTCTCTGAGGTAGACCGAAAGATTTTCAAGAAACTGGGGTGCGGATTGACCTGTGACCCCGTACGCAAAAAATAACCATCATCTACTTAAAACAACATCTCATTATGTACAGCGATCCTAAAGAGTGCCTCTACTGCACCAACAACCAGACGCTTCACAACCTGATGATTGAGTTCGCTCAGTTGTCTGTGTCACGTGCTTTCCTGTTTAAAGAGCAAACCTATCGCGGCCGTTGTCTGGTGGCCTATAAAGACCACGTCAACGACCTCAACGAGTTAAGTGATGACGACCGCAACGCCTTCATGGCCGATGTGGCTCGCGTAACCCGTGCTATGCAGAAAGCCTTCAACCCTGTTAAGATAAATTATGGTGCCTACAGCGACAAGCTGTCTCACCTGCACTTCCACCTGGCTCCTAAATATGAGGGGGGACCTGACTATGGTGGAACGTTCCAGATGAATCCAGGAAAGGTCTATCTCACTGATGCCGAGTATCAGGAAATGATTGAGAAAATCAAGGCCCATCTTTAATGTATAATCTTTAATGTTTCATCTAAACAATGGCAATAGTAAAACCATTCAAGGGCATTCGCCCACCAAGAGAACTTGTAGAACAGGTAGAAAGCCGTCCCTATGACGTACTTGACTCAGAAGAGGCTCGTGCCGAGGCTGGCGACAATGAAAAGAGTCTGTATCACATCATCAAGCCAGAGATTGACTTCCCTGTAGGCACCTCTGAGTACGACCCGCGCGTCTACGAGAAGGCTGCTGAAAACTTCCAGAAGTTCCAGGATAATGGATGGTTGGTGCAAGACGACAAGGAGCACTATTACATCTACGCTCAAACCATGCAGGGTAAGACGCAGTATGGTCTTGTTGTCTGTGCACATACGGATGACTACATGAAGGGCAACATCAAGAAGCACGAGTTGACACGTCGCGACAAGGAGGAAGACCGCATGAAGCATGTCCGCGTGAACAATGCCAACATCGAACCGGTATTCTTTGCCTATCCTGACAATGCAGTGCTCAACGAACTCATCATGCGCTATGCAGCCACTGAGCCAGAGTACGACTTCATTGCTCCTATTGACGGTTTCCGCCATCAGTTCTGGATTATCGACGATGACAAAGATACTGAAACCATCACCGCCGAGTTCAGCAAGATGCCGTCACTCTATATTGCCGACGGACACCACCGCTCAGCAGCCGCTGCCCTCGTGGGTGCAGAGAAGCAGAAGCAGAATCCCAACCACAAGGGTGACGAAGAGTACAACTTCTTCATGGCTGTCTGCTTCCAGGCCAGCCAGCTGACCATCCTCGACTACAACCGCGTCGTCAAGGACCTCAACGGACTGAGCTCGGAAGAGTTCCTTGCCGCTCTGAAGAAGAACTTCGAGGTAGCAGACAAGGGGACCGATATCTACAAGCCTCAGCAGTTGCACGAGTTCTCACTCTATCTGGACGAGCACTGGTACAGTCTGAAGGCCAAAGAAGGCACCTACGACAATACCGACCCCATCGGTGTGCTCGATGTCGACATCTCCAGTCGTCTCATCCTTGACGAGATACTCAACATTGGCGACCTGCGCTCGTCGAAGCGTATCGACTTCGTAGGCGGACTGCGCGGACTGGGCGAGCTGAAGCGTCGTGTTGACAATGGCGAAATGCGTGCCGCTCTGGCGCTCTATCCTGTCACAATGCAACAAATTATGGATATTGCCGACAGCGGCAAAATCATGCCTCCTAAGGCTACATGGTTTGAACCCAAGCTGCGCTCAGGCTTGGTCATTCACAAGTTGTCGTAATAACATTATCACGATATCACGTTATATCGTTATAACGATGATGACCGACGAATTTAAAACGATAAAAGAGATAAGCGAGGGATATTACACCGAGAAACGGAGTAAGTTCCTCGCTTTTGCCCACCCCGTCAGCACCGTTGACGAGGTGAAGGACATCGTGGCGCAGTACCGCAAGAAATACTACGATGCCCGCCACGTCTGCTATGCCTACATGCTGGGCGCTGAGCGCACGGAGTTTCGTGCCAACGACGACGGCGAACCCAGCAGCACAGCCGGCAAACCCATTCTCGGACAAATCAACTCAAATGAGTTGACAGATATTTTGATAGTCGTTGTTCGTTATTACGGCGGTGTGAACCTGGGTACCAGCGGTCTCATTGTTGCCTACCGAGAGGCTGCTGCTGACGCCATTAGCCATGCTACCATCGAGACGCGACAGGTAGAAGAACTCGTCAACTATTCCTTTGCCTACCCCCAGATGAACGATGTCATGCGCATCGTCAAGGACATGAATCCACGCATCATCAGTCAGACCTACGATAACACTTGTGAGATGGTGCTTTCTATAAGAAAAAGCGAAGCTGAGCAGCTTCGCAATCGATTAAACAGTCTGTTGTAAGTACTGCGCACACATCTCTGCGCAGCGTTCTCCATCAACACCTGCTGAGACGATGCCACCAGCATAGCCGGCACCCTCGCCACAAGGGAAGAGACCCTCAAGGCGGACATGCATCAGCGTGTCGCCATCACGGACGATGCGCACAGGACTGGAGGTGCGCGTCTCGACACCAATCATAACGGCCTCGTTGGTCAGGAAGCCATGGCACTGACGACCGAAAACCTTGAAGCCTTCTTGCAGACGGCGGCTGACAGGCTGCGGCATCCAGAAATGCAGGGGTGACGAGATGAGTCCTGGGGCGTATGAGGAGCGTGGCAAGTCGTAGCTGAGTCGTTTGTTGACAAAGTCTGCCATGCGCTGGGCTGGTGCCGTCTGTCGCATATTGCCCTGTTGCCAACAGTCGCGTTCCAACCGTTCCTGGAAGTGCATGACGCGCAACGGGTCGTCACCCTCGATATCTTCGGCACGTGTTTCAACCACCATACCACTATTGGACCACTGTCCGCCACGATTGGACGGACTCATGCCGTTGACGACAATCTGCTGCTTGTCAGTAGCGGCAGGAATGACAAAGCCACCAGGACACATGCAGAACGAGTAGACGCCACGGCCGTCGACCTGGGTGACAAAGGAATACTCTGCGGCAGGCAGATACTTGCCCCTACCCTGTTTGTTATGGTATTGTATCTGGTCGATGAGCATCGAGGGGTGCTCCAGGCGTACACCTACGGCAATGCCCTTGGCCTCTATCTCAATGTTGCTTTCCGCCAGGTAGCGATAGACGTCGCGGGCGGAATGGCCTGTGGCAAGAATGACGGGACCCATGAATTGCTGTTGACTATTAGCTGTTTGCTGTTGGCTGACAGCCTCAACACCTACGACACGGTTGCCTTCCAGCAGCAGGCGCGTCATCTTGGTCTGGAAGTGCACCTCACCACCGCAGCGGAGAATGGTGTTGCGCATGTTCTCAATGACACGCGGCAACTTGTCAGTACCAATATGCGGATGGGCATCGGCCAGGATATTTGTCGAGGCACCATGCTGGCAGAACACATTAAGAATCTTCTCTATGGAGCCGCGTTTTTTGGAACGCGTGTACAGCTTGCCATCCGAATAAGCTCCGGCACCACCCTCGCCAAAGCAGTAGTTGCTCTCGGCATCTACCTTCTGCGTCTTGGCAATTTGTGCCAGGTCTTTCTTACGTTCATGGACATCCTTGCCACGCTCTAAGACGATGGGGCGCAAGCCAAGTTCTATCAAGCGCAGAGCGGCAAACAGTCCACCTGGACCGGCACCTACGACGATGACCTGCGGACGTTCACTGACATCCGGATAGTCCGTACGGACATACTCATCGTTGGCAGGCTGTTCGTTGATGAATACGCGCACCTTCAGATTGACGAAGATAGTACGCTGGCGGGCATCAATGCTACGCCGCAAGATACGCACAGCAGTGATGGTGCGTACGTCAAAGCCATACTCATCAGCCAGCCATGAGCGCAGTGTCTGTTCGTTGGCAGCCACTTGTGGCTGTACTCTCACTTGATACTCGTTGGTCATTCTTCACTCTTCATTCTTCATTCTTCACTCTTCATTCTTCACTCTTCATTCTTCATTCTTCATTCTTAAAGAGGTTCTTGATCTCGTCTATCTCGTCTTCATCAAACCATTTCGACAGACGGTCCTTAGCCTTTTGCTGAATCTCCGGATCAATATCTGTCCAAACTTTCTTCAAGACAAAGAGCAACACGGCGAGGTCGTCTGTCAATCCAGCAATGGGAATGGCATCGGGGATGACATCCAGCGGACTGATCATATAGCCCAGCGCACCAACAATCATAGCCTTGTTGGCAGTACTGATCTTATCGCTCTGCAGCGTATAATAAAGAATCAGGGCTGCATACACCAGTTTGGCGCCAGCACGTTTGGCAATGCTGGCAATCTTTTCAACAAAGTCCGTCTGAGAGAACTTGTTGGCGTAACTCATAAAATCAGGTAGTTCCATTTTTCTATTTGATTATTTATTATTTGACTTTTCACTAAAGGTTACTTATTGATTTTTATCACCCGGATACCCGTATGCGACGGATGCTTCTGCAGATACTGATAGAAAGTCATCGGTTCCTCAACAACCTTTTTGTGTATCATCGACGCATTGAGCAAGTGCAGACCGTCCTTCTGCCATACAGCAAACCCCAGGTGGGCAATATCCAGTCCCTTCTTATTGCAGGTGATGGCAATGATGTCGCCATCGTGGACAGCCTGGCGCAGGGCTTTCGTACTGCGACGAAGTGCACTCTTGGGAATATAGCGCGCCTTTACACGACTGAGGTCCTTCTCCTGTTGTTTAATGACAGGTACCAGTTCTGGGTGTGCTTTCAGGGCTTTATAAGCTGTAGGGTGTGCGCTCATATAGTTCACACGAACATGTTGTACGGCTGTAAACGGAGGGTTAGGCGATTGCCTTTCCGTCACCATCTTCATCTCCTGCTTGTCACGTATCCAGTCGGAAAAATAGTGCAACCTTGAGGCATAGCCATCAAGTTTCCCCTGTCGATAGCGCAACAGGCGTAACGTAGACAAATAGTCCCCCCAGGCTTTCTTTCCCTGACTGGCACAGATGGTTAATGCCGACACAGTCTCCACCAGTGTGGTGCAGTCGAGTTGACGGGTATTGACGACCAGTTGCTCGTTATCGTTGACTTCAAGGGTGTGAGCCACATAGGGCACGCCCAGAAACTGGCGGGCAAACCACAGCGATGTAGTCTCCTTATTGGCAGCTTGCAACAGCTTACAAATCTTGACACTGTCCTCACGCTGGTAAGTAACAGGCTGTGCAAAGGCTGTCACTGTCAATGCCATACAGGCTATGAGTATTTTCAATCGACTATTCATAGTTCTTCTTATGCTTTTTATATCTGCTGCGTGCTCCAAAATTGTAGCCCACATACATGTTCAGGCTGCCAAAGATGTTGTTGGCAGCAAAGTTTGCCATGTGATAGTTGTATGCACGGACAATGACCGACGCACCGGCATACCAGCGCATATTATTATACACCAAGCCAAAGCGTCCAATGCCGTCTATATTAAAGTTATTAATGCTCAACAGGTCCTTGCTGCTTCTCGACTCACCATGTGTACGCTTAAAGGCCAACGCTAACGAGAGGGAGGAGCAGAAAAGGAAGTTCTTGGCAAACACCCAGTTATAGGCATATCCTATCGAAGCTGCATAGTTATAATACTCCACACTGTTGAACATCAATCCGCTGTCCACTTTAACAGTTTGCGCTCCCATGTGCTCGTCAATCACGGTCTGCAACTTCTCGTGGTCAAACTCTATACTGTTACGGGTATAGGTTACACCCGCCATCCATGAGCCACAACTAATCTTCTGTATGGTACTCTGCGCAAAGGCTGCAGGATAAGAGAACCGCTTGTGGTTGAAGATATAGTAGAGATTAACACCGGTAATACCCACGCTGATGCCATCGAAAGGGACGCCTTCCAGCGGTTTGGTATTGACGTCCTTGCCTAAGTTGGCACGGCGGATGTGATAGTCGCAGCCCGTGCGGCGATAATAGAGGTCGACACCAATCTGTGCGGCGTAAATACTGAGGTCTATCTCTTGCTTCAAATCCTTGAGATCCATATCCACACGCTTCAAGTCAAAGGTATAGCCCAAGAATACCCAACGCCATCCAAAGTAGGGACCGACCTTCAGATTCGGCTCAGGCGACAGCAATACTGACTGTCCGTCAGTACCGCTCGTACTGAGACGATAGTAGTCGTAAGTATGTGTTGCCTGGAGCATCACCGACCAGTTATAGTGCTGCGGTTCGACATATTTCTCGTCGATATAGCTGAAGCCACGGATAGTACGGCGCAACCAGCTCATCTTCTTCTTTGGCTGTTCCGTTTGTAACGTGTCTTGCGCTATCGCTTGCAACGTCACCAAGGAAAATATCAGCAGCAGCACTCTCTTCATCAGCTCAGAACTTTCCTAAAATACGGTCCAGCACCCAGTTGACAGGCGTTGCCGATGCACTGGTACACTCACAGATTCCGATGCCTTGCAAATGTTCGCAGACATTCTTGATAAGAGGATATTGTACATAAGGCGGATTGGGCACTGCCAGTACTTGCGTGCCCTCACTGGTATGCAGCATAATGGGTTTATAGTCGAAGACAGAGAAACTCATCAGTCCCTTGTCACCAATAATCTCTATGCAGTCTTCTCGTGCTGACTCATGACCCACAAAGCACCACGAGCCACTACCAGGGACACCACTCTCAAACTCAAAACATGCGCTCACCGAGTCTTCTGCCTGATAAAGGTTGCCGCGATTGGCACAGATGCCACGGGCTTCAAGGATGACGCCAAAGATATGCTGCATGAGGTCGAGCTGATGGGGAGCCAAATCGTAGAAATAGCCACCACCGGCAATATCCGGCTGCAGACGCCAAGGCAATTCGGAAGCTTTGGAATAGTCAAGTTCACGAGGCGGCACAGCAAAACGAATCTGTACGTTGATGATCTTGCCAATGGTGCCACTATCCACCAGTTCTTTCACCTTTTGGAAATAGGGCAGGTAGCGACGGTAATAGGCAACAAAACAGGGCACACCCGTTTCCTCACTGACACGATTGATGCGGGCACAGTCTTCATAGGAAGCAGCCAATGGTTTCTCGACATATACGGGTTTGCCCGCCTTCATAGCCATTATAGCGAAGGTCGCATGACTGCTGGGAGGTGTTGCAATATAGACCGCATTCACATCAGGATCGTCAATGAGTTCCTGGGCATCGGTATACCATTTGGGTATGCCGTGCCTCTCAGCATAGCTGCGTGCCTTCCGCTCCTGGCGACTCATCACAGCTACCACACTGGATCCCTCTATTTCAGAGAATGCGGGACCGCTTTTCTTCTCTGTAACCTCACCACAACCGATGAAGCCCCACCTTAACAATTTCATAATCGAGTGCAAAGTTACGAAATAATTCTTAATTCTTAATTCTTAATTCTTATTTTATTTGTACCTTTGCATCACAAATTTGGCAAAAATGGACCAGCAACAGAAAACAAATGTACAAAAAGTGCGCAGCTACCGAGGCATTCTCTCGGAAGGTTTGCACCTCTATATCAGCGCATTCCGCAAATTTTTCAAGGCCTCATGGCTCACTGCCCTTGTCTATGCGCTCATCAATGCAGCAGTATGCACCCTGACTGCTGTCAAGGTACCTGAATTGATTGTCGTCATTCAATTGCAACTACAACGCTTCAATGGCATCATCATCGAAACGCTGCAACCCTACATAGTGACTCTGGCCGAATGTGCCATACTCATCATTGCGGTAGTCATCGCCTCAGCATTAGCTCAGGGCACCATCTTTGCGCTACTGAAAGAGCATAGCGAGACCAACGAGATTCCCATGCCCGCCAGTTGGTGGAAGCCCAGCAAGCGACTCATGGGGCGCACGCTGAAAGGGGTACTCTTCACATCGTTGCTTCTCTCCATCTGTATTCCTACGCTACTTCTTATTCCCTTTACATTGCCTTTGTTTTATGTAATTACCAAATATATCCTGGAGCCCAACACCAGCTACTGGTCGACACTAAAGAAAAACTACGGACGAGGCATGGGCCACTGGGGCTCACTCTTCTTGGTATACTTCCTTACCAGCCTCTTCATTGTGTTGGCGGGAATGATTATCATGCTGCCAGCCCACATTCTCTATCTTGCCAACTACAGAGCACAGATGGGGGTACTCATTGGCGACCCATTGGGCATGCCGTCGTATATGCTTCCCATGACATTTGTCACCTTCGTTCTGTGCAGTTTCCTATACTTCTATAGTTGTCTACCATTATTGATCAACGGATACTATGCCTATGGCGCCATTGAAGCGAAGGAGCTTGAACACGAACAGCAAAAACTAGACCTCGTATGAAAAAGATTCTCTTTATAGACCGTGACGGAACAATTATCCGCGAACCTGCCGACGAACAGATAGACAGTTTTGAGAAACTGCAGTTTGTACCTCGCGCCATCTCCAGCCTGTCTTTTCTGCGCCAGCATACTGACTATGTATTTGTCATGGTCAGCAATCAAGACGGACTGGGCACTGACGCTTTCCCTGAAGACACGTTCTGGCCTGTTCATAATTTTATTCTTGACACGTTGCGCGGCGAGGGTGTAGTGTTTGACGACATCCTCATAGACTCACACTTCCCTGAAGACAATGCACCCACCCGTAAGCCTAACACTGGACTGGTGGAAAAATATATGAACAACCCCGAGTATGATATTCAGGGTAGCTACGTCATTGGAGACCGTGACACTGACCGCCTGTTTGCCAAGAATATCGGCTGCGGTTTTCTACAGATAGACAGTGCCCCTGGTGGGTTGGCTGCAGAGAGTTGGGAGAAGGCTACTGCCATCGCTTTTGGCGGAGAACGTACCGCTGAGGTTCGTCGCACTACCAAAGAGACGGATATATGGGTAAAGGTCGACCTCGACGGCAACGGTCGTTGCGACATTCAGACAGGATTGGGTTTCTTCGACCACATGCTGGAACAGATTGGCAAACACGGCATGATAGACCTCACCGTTCACTGCAATGGCGACCTGCACGTTGACGAGCATCACACCATAGAAGACACAGCACTGGCACTGGGCGAATGTCTGCTCAAGGCATTGGGCGACAAGCGTGGCATTGAGCGCTACGGCTACTGTCTGCCTATGGACGACTGTCTCTGTTCCGTCTGTCTTGACTTCGGAGGCAGGCCCTGGCTGGTATGGGATGCTGAGTTCCATCGCGAGAAGGTCGGTGAGATGCCTACTGAGATGTTCCTGCACTTCTTCAAGAGTCTGAGCGATGCAGCACGCATGAATCTGAATATCAAGGCTGAAGGACAGAACGAGCACCACAAGATTGAGGGTATCTTCAAGGCACTGGCCCGCGCACTGAAAATGGCAGTACGCAGAGATGTCTATCACTACGAACTGCCATCTACCAAGGGGAGCCTATAACCTGTCAACTCTTCATTTGATTCACTCTCAGCTATCTGTTTGGCCAAATCATCTCCTTCGGATAGTGGAATAGTAAGTGTCTGAAACTGCGTTTTTTTGCCATCAGACATTTAAGGATAAATTGACCTTCCTGTTCCGATGTTTCACAGAGCATATATGAACGCTCCAGCCCCAGTGTGTGCTGTAGCACCCACATCACGCCAGCAGCAAACCGACTCATGTCCAGTATTTCCAGCGTTTGGGACATATTGCCATTGTCCTTGAACGTCTGGAAATCTCCTTTTAGCTTACTCAGCACATAATAGTAGTCTACCAGATAGTCCATGGTGGCCTTTCCTTTCAAGAGACGCTGTTGGAAAGTCTGCAGCATACAGACGGCATTCATCGTCAGCGTAGGAACATAAATATCGTCATTGCTCAGGTGGAACAGCTGCTCTTTGTTCTGCACGAACCATTTCTGTAAGACCTTGTTTCTCATCGGATTCCGAGCAGAGAGAACTCGGTAGTACAGATTCACCGGTGTATCGCTCCAAGCATTCAGGGCAAACGAAGTATAACCACAACGTATATCTTCTTGACCCGTCTGACGGGCAAACTTAACAGCACGTTCTATGCTGCAGTCTACGAAAACGTCAATGGCTGTAGCACGTAACAAGTGTTGCAGTTCAGCATTCTCCAGGCGACGCATACCGAGACCATTCAGTATGGTGGCTCTGATTTTTCGCTCTGACAGTTTGGCGACAAGCTTCGCACAACGCTGTTCATAGACTTCCTCCTCCTCGCGAATCATCTCAGCATCAGCCATCCAGTCAATACTCAAATCCTGGGGAGCTCGCAAGCCATACTCGAACAAGCGCTCCACACCTTTATAACAGACACCTATCAAGCCGTGATGCCGGGCCATCTCGTAGATATCATGCCATTCTTGAGCAGAGGGTCCTCTGCTTAGACAATCCATCTGTCCAACGGCCACACGTAGTAATTCAAAAAACAGTTCTTGCATGATACTTCTGTTAGTAGTATTAAAAACTGTTGCAAAGATACGAAATAATTGATAAATGACAACGGATAATTGATAAATTCTTTGTAAATTTGCACGAAAATTGCAGAGAGACAACTATGA
>Ga0310691_10002888_pt1 | contig 21658 bp, 12 predicted proteins | sample 176DNAGHGlowgp2_FD_203887 | JGI IMG/M metagenome (GOLD analysis project Ga0310691, IMG submission 203887) | Sheep rumen microbial communities from Palmerston North, Manawatu-Wanganui, New Zealand - 1766 DNA GHGlow gp2 (v2) (version 2) | ecosystem: Host-associated > Mammals > Digestive system >...
CGTCGGCCTTCAGCTGCGGTGCGGTGTAGGGCGGCTCCAGGTTCTGCTCATAGTAGGGAATGTTGCCGAAGTAGTGCCACAGCGTGTTGTAGTAGTAGGCACGCATCACACGGGCCTGCACCTCATAGCTCTTGCTGTTCTCGGGCGTCAGCTTGGCATAGCCCAGGTAGGTCAGCAGGTCGTTGCAGCGCTTCACACCACTGTAGTTGATGCCCCAGAAGGAGCTGAGCGTCTTGTCGGCCGTGGCCTCGAAGCGTGCCATGTGCTGCCAGTGGTCGTTGTCGGCAGCATGCTCGCCGCCCACGAAGAAGTTGTCGGTCATCACCTCTGAGTTGATGTTCAGGGCATTGTACATGCCCAGTCCCCAGTCGGGCCAGTGGATGGGGTCGTAGGCTGCATAGAGCGCCTCTTGTATGTGGGCATCGTCAACATAGTATTCCGCCAGAGGCTCGCCCGTGGGGTCCTTTACCTCGAGGAAGTCGTCGCTGCATGCCGTGGTCAGCATCATGCCTGTGGCCAGAAGGCCAGCTGCCATATATCTGTTTGTCTTCATATCTTTGTCTTTCCTTGGTTATTGATTCTGATTTGCATGTCTGTCGCGCTCATCTTAGAACGTGATGTTTGCACCGATGGTCCATGTGCGGGCCTGGGGATAGACACCCTTGTCGATGCCGAGCGAGGTGGTGCCGTCGCCCAGCTCAGGGTCGTAGCCGCCGTACTTGGTCCAGGTGACCAGATTCTCGGCCATGACGTAGAAGCGCAGACGCTCGATGGTGGCCAGGCGCGTGATGCTCTGCGGCACGGTGTAGCCCAGCGAGATGTTCTTGATGCGGCAGTAGGAACCGTCGTGGATGTAGAGGTCGGAGATTCGCCAGTTGGCATCCTCGTCGAGCAGCGACATCACAGGATATTTGTTGGACGTGCCCTCGCCTGTCCAGCGGTCGAGCATATAGGTGGGATAGTTGAAGGCCAGATAGCCTGAGCGGTGGGTGGCATCCAGAATCTTGTTGTCCGTCACGCCCTGCAGGAAGAGGTTGAAGTCGAAGCCCTTCCACTCAGCATTCAGGTTCAGGCCGAAGGTCCAGTCGGGGGTGCCGTTGCCAATGTTGCTCATGTCCTTCGTGTCGATGACACCGTCGTTGTTCAGGTCCACGAAGCGGGTGAAGCCCGGGCGCGCGTTGGGCTGGATGAGCTGTTTCTCGCCCGTCTCAGGATTGGTCCATGTGTAGTTGTTCACCTCGTTCCAGTTCTGGAAGACGCCTGCCGTGGTGTAGCCGTAGAAGAAGGGGAAGGGCTGTCCGTTCTCGGCGCGGGCCAGACCACCGTCCTGTCCGGGGATGCCCTGCATGCCGTCGAGGGGCATGAAGCCCGTGTCGTTACCCAGGTTCTTCAGGGTGTTCTTCACGTAGGACGCATTGCCCTTGACGCTGAACTTGGCATCGCCGATGTTCCACTTGTAGCCCAGCTCGAACTCAACACCCTTGTTCTCCATGTCGCCCACGTTGCCAGTGGGTTTCGACTCGCCGACGTAGGAGGGGATGGGCATGGTCATCAGCATGCCGTTGGTCTTCTTGATATAGTAGTCGACGGTGAACGTCAGGGCGTTGTTGAAGAAGCCCAGGTCGAGGCCGAGGTCGGTCTGCTCACTCTCCTCCCACTTGATGCTGGGGTTGGCTGTTCCGTTGGCCTTCGAGCCACTGAACTTGGTGGCCGTCTTGCCTAGGAGCACGTTGTTGCCCTGTGCGGTATAGACGGTGTAGAGGAAGTTGCTGATGTTGTCGTAGCCGTTCTTACCCCATGAGAAACGCAGCTTCAGGTTGCTCATCTTGGCCTTTGCCTTGATGTCCTGGAAGAATGGCTCGTTGGTGACGTTCCAACCCACTGAGAACGAGGGGAAGGTGCCGTACTTGTTGTTGGGGCCGAACTTGCTGGAGCCGTCACGACGCAGGGTGGCCTGCAGCATGTAGCGCTCGTCGTAGTTGTAGCTGACGCGTCCGAAGTAGGACGACATGCGGTATTCGGTCCAGGGACCTGCATTGCCGCCGCGCTGGATGGTGACGCCGGTGATGTTGCCATCGGCATCGAGAGCGTAGTCGGGGTCAGAGTCAGTGTAGTCCACCGACGGCTTCTCAAGGTTACGCAGGTTCCATGCCCATGCGCTGACGCCGTCGCCCTTGCGCTTGTGGGCCGACTGGCCGAGGACGATGCCGATGGTGTGCTTGCCGAAGGTCTTGTCGTAGCTCAGCGTGTTCTCAATCTGCCAGTTGGTGTTGCGCGACTGGCCCGAGCTGGCCTGGGTGTGCTCAGCCTTGTTGTTGCCTGAGAGGTAATACTTGGTGAGCGTGGCGCTGTTGTAGCCCCAGAAGGCCAGGTCAGCACTATAGGAGAAGTGGTATTTCAGTCCGTCGTAGAGCTGGAAGTCGAAGGCGAACTTAGGCACGAACTTATGGAGCCAACCGGGCTGTGACGGCACTGCCAGCATGGCCAGGGGGTTGTTCATCTCACCATAGTTACCCACGTAGTTGGGAACGGTGTAGGGGTTGCCGTTGGCATCGGTCAGCAGCTCGTAGTTGGGCTGCCAGGCACGCTGTCCATCGGCGGCAGCACCAGTGAGGGTGACAGGCAGCTCAGGGCTGAGGTAGAGGGCGCTGCCCAGCACGGAGCCGGTGGACGACTGTCCGCCGATGTTAGTGCTCTTCGAGCGCATGTAGGCTACGTCGGCCGTGAAGTCGAGCTTGTTCAGGAAGCTGCGCTCCTTCGTGGCGTCGAGGATGTTGAAGATGGTGTTCGAGCGGAGCGTGAAGCGCTCATAGTTGGACTTGCCCCAGTTGCCGCCCACGATGCCGTCCTGGCTGAAGTAGCCAGCTGACACATAGTAGTTGACGCGCTCGGTGGCGCCGCTCAGCGTCACGTCGTGGTTCACCACGGGGGCATTGTCGTTGAACACCTCTTCCTGCCAGTCGGTGCCAAAGCCCTTCACCTCGTTGCCATTGGCGTCGATGAGGTGGTAGGGGTCGGCATAGATGGGAGCCTGGCCTGAGTTCACCAGACGCTCGTTGGTCAGGATGGCATAGTCGGTGGCACCCGTGACATCGCGCTTGCGCCACTTCGTCTGCCAGCCACGGCTGAAGTTGTAGCTCAGCGACGGCTTGCCCATCTTGCCCTTCTTCGTGGTGACCAGGATGACGCCGTTGGCAGCGCGGGCACCATAGATGGCGCCAGAGGCAGCGTCCTTCAGTACCTCGATGGACTCGATGTCGTTAGGGTTGACAAAGTCGAGGTCGCCCTCGATGGGCATGCCGTCGACGATGTAGAGCGGCTCAGTATTATTTATTGAACCCGTGCCGCGCACACGCACACGCGGGGCCGTGCCGGGAGCACCATTCGATGAGGTGACGTTCACACCGGCGGCCAGGCCCTTCAGGGCGTTGTCCATACGGATGGGAGCCTTGCCGGCCAGGTCCTCGGCACTCACCTTGGCAATACTGGCGGTGACGACGCTTTTCTTCTGGACACCGTAGCCGATGACCACCACCTCGTTCAGCATGGTGTCGTCGGGCACGAGCCGGATAGACATGTTGTCGGCGGCCTTCACCTCTTGCGACACATAGCCGATGTAAGAGATGACCAGCGTGGCGCCGGCATCGGCAGTGACTGTGAAGTTGCCTTCAAAATCGGTGATGGAACCCGTAGAGGATCCTTTCTGTACCACGGAAGCGCCAATGACGGGCTGGCCGGTCTCGTCGGCCACGTTCCCACGGTAGGAGTGCTTCTGGGCAAGAACGGTTGCCGTCATCATCATGAATGACAGCAGCGCGAGTAAGAACTTGCTTTTTTTCATGCGTAAAAAAATATTTGTTGTATTAAGTTAATTGATTGTTAGTTCAGGTTTCTGCTGCAAATTTAGTAATAAAAAAGCAACCCTGGGTTCACCAAGGTTGCAAAAGTGGAGTAAAATAGATGCGCTAACAAGTCAAGCTATTGCTAATGAGCGACTTGTGATTTTTACTCTTGGCAAAAAGAGTGGACGCAATGTGGCGTCCTGAAGCATGAAAAATGGCCGATTAGTCCTGTTTTGGCAGGCCGATACACTTCACCTGGCGCTCAAACATCTCACGGTTATGCAGTGCTCCGTTCTTGATGCGTGCCCGATAGTTGTAGATGGTGTTCACCGAGTAGTTGAGGAACTCGGCTATCTTCGACGAGTCGTCGATGCCCAGTCGGATGAGGGCAAAGATGCGCAGGTCGGTGGTTAGCATGTTGCTGTCCTTGGGGTGTATCTGCATCTCGGGCTGAAGCAGCGTGTTGAAGTCGTCAACGAAGTGTGGGAAGAGGTGCAGGAAGACGGAGTCGAAGTTCTGGAACAGCTCGTTCAGCTCCTTGCTCTTCAGCTCGGTCGACTTGGACATCTGGAACAGCTCTTCCAGCTCCTTGTTCTTCATCTTGCGGTTCACCATCTTCCGATAGTTGTCAAGCTTGTCGACATACTGCGAGCAGAGCGACAGGAAGCGTCCTATGTACTCCTCCTTCACCTGGTTGGCCTCGGCCAGCTGCGAGTTGAGGGTGGACAGCTGGCTGTTGGTGGCCTTCAGCTCGTCGTTGAGGGCGGCCAGCTGTTCGTTGGAGTCGTTCAGCGCCCGCCGGGCCACCGTCAGCTGTTTGTTGCGTCGGTGCAGGAAGAGGAGCGTGCCCAGCAGCGCCAGCGCGAAGAGCGCCAGGATGATGAGTCCCAGGGTGAGCCGCTGCGAGTTGTGGTGCAGCTGCTCCTTGTAGTTGTTGTCGATGACCTCCAGGATGGGGGCTATCTGCCATGAGCGCATGCGCGTGTTGAAACGGTTGTTGCAGTCCCATGTGAAGCTGATGTAGCGGTAGGCCCGCTCCAGCTCCCCCTCTTCGTTGAGCATTTGTGCCAGGGTGAGCAGCGACGCCTGGTCCATGGTGGCCTGGCGCACGTCGCAGAGAGCCGACTGTGCCAGCCAGCGTTTCGACTCCTCGCGGCGGCCCATGGCGACGTAGATGAGGTGACGGTAGAAGGCCACGATGGCAAAGGCTCGCGTGCCGTCCTCGACCAGGGCCATGCGCTTGTCGTTCACCGCCAGGGCCTCGTCAGGATGCTTCTGCGCCAGGAGCAGTGTCTCACGCTGCAGCAGGCACATCTCGCTGTCAGGGTTTGCCACCTGCAGCAGCGAGTCACGATACTGGTCGTGCCGCTGGCTGTAGTCGTCGCGCATGCGCTGCAGACGGGTGTAGTAGCTCAGCTCGCCATAGACGTGCTGGTAGGTGTTGTAGTAGTCGGCACGCACGTCAGGGCTGAGCCCCTCGCTGCTGATGCCGCCGAGGATGCCCAGCGCCTCAGTGTATAGCCCCACCGTGGAGCACTGGAAGGCCAGCAGCACACGCCCCCTGTCAGCCTCGGCCTGTTGTCCTGTCGCCTCGGCCTTGTCTATATACTGCTCGATGTAGTACATGGCCGAGTCGTTGTTATAGGCTTTATAGAGGTCGAACACCTGCATCAGTAAGGGCAGCTGCCGCTCAGGCGTGGCTTCGGCGCGAAGGCTTGTCTTCACCCTGTCGATGTGTGACTCATAGGTCGCCACATATTCCGGCGAGTGTTCAATGGCCTCGTCTATCTGACGGTAGAGCGACTCCAGGCTCTCTTCTGCCGCTCCGGCGGGAAGGGACAGTAGCAGGAGGGCTGGCAATATGATTTGGAAACAACGCATATTCACTTTATATTTCATGGCGCTGCAAAGATACTCAATTTTTGTCAAAATACTATATTTTCGTGTAAAAATTTGGCCGTTAGCTTAGAAATCCGTAATTTTGCAAACCGTGAAGCAGATACTACTCATTAACGACATCGCCGGCTACGGCAAGGTGGGCATGGCGGCCATGCTGCCTGTGCTGAGCTATATGGGCATACCGGCCTTCTGCCTGCCCACGGCGTTGGTGTCGAACACGCTGAACTATGGCGAGTTCACCCAGATGGACACTACCGACTATATGCGCCAGACGTTTCCCATCTGGCAGCATCTGGGCTTCCACTTCGACGCCATCAGCACTGGCTTGATGTTCAGCCGCGAGCAGGCCGAGATTGTCGAGGCTTACTGCCGCGAGCAGGCCGCACAGGGATGCCACATCTTCGTCGACCCCGTGATGGGCGACGGCGGCGAGCTTTACAACGGTCTGGACCAGCGGCAGGTAGAGCTGATGCGGCGCATGGTGGGCGTGGCGCACCTGGCCAAGCCGAACTATACTGAGGCTTGCTTCCTCAGTGGCGTGCCCTGTAGCAAGGGCGGCGTCAGCAGCGACGTGGCCCGCCGGCTCATCGACAGCATACTCATGCTCGGCGCACGCTCAGTCATCATCACCAGCTGCGTCGTCGACGGTCACAACCAGGTGTGCGGCTACGATGCTGACACAAGGGAGTACTTCTTCCACGAGTACGAAGAGATACCGGGACAGTTCCACGGCACGGGCGACATCTTCTCGGCCGTGCTCATTGGCAGCCTCATGGGGCAGGACATGGCGCTGCCGCAGGCCACACGGCGCGCCATGGACGTGGTGGCACGCATGATTGACCGCAACCGCGACGTCGAGGACCACAACTGTGGCATCTTCATTGAACGGTGCCTGGATCTCCTGTGAGATGAGAAATAAGAGGTGAGAGGTGAGTGGTGAGAGAATAGCTTGCATGCCCGGATAAAAATTATGAGAAATGATAAATGATAAATGACAGATGAGAAATGAAGCGGAAGAGGTATCCTCTCACCTCTCACCACTCACCTCTCACCTCTAATAAAGCATTAAGACTATGCAAGAGACAAGACAGAACAAAATTGCACGGCTGCTGCAGAAAGAGCTAAGCCAGATATTCCAGGAACAGACACGCGCCATGCACGGCGTGCTGGTCAGTGTCACCCAGGTGCGCATCAGCCCTGACCTGGGGGTGTGTACGGCTCACCTCAGCATCTTCCCCTCAGAGAAGGGCGAGGAGATGCTGCAGAACATCAACCGCAACACTGCTCAGATACGCTACACCCTGGGACAGCGCGTGCGCCACCAGCTGCGCATCATACCCGAGCTGCGTTTCTTCATCGACGACTCGCTGGACTACATTGACCGCATCGACGAACTTCTAAAAACCCACCCCCAACCCCTCCCCAAGGAAGGGGAGGTTGATTAGACTATCAATGATGACAAGCAGTAACGCCCGCAATAGTAACAAGTCTCCCCTCCCTTGGGGAGGGGTCGGGGGTGGGTTTTCTTTCTTTATAGCGCGTCGCTATCTCATCTCGAAGAAGTCGACCAACGTCATCAATGTCATCAGTGCCATCTCCATGCTGGGTGTGGCGCTGGCCACGACGGCCATGGTCGTCACCCTCAGCGTGTTCAACGGCTTCAGCGACCTCGTGGCCTCGTTGTTTACCAACTTCGACCCGCAGCTGAAGGTTACGCCCGTGGAGGGTAAGACGGTGCCTGCCGACGACCCGGTGCTGACGGCCATTCGGCAGATGCCGGAGATTGACGTGGCTACGGAGTGTGTCGAGGACCAGGCGCTGGCCGTCTACCACGACCGCCAGGCCATGGTGACGCTGAAGGGCGTCGACGAGAACTTCAACCGTCTGACCCACATCAACGACATCCTGGAGGGCGACGGCACCTACGAGCTGCAGGCGCCGGGCAGTCCGCTGTCCTACGGCATCCCCGGCATCAGACTGGCCGAGATACTGGGCATGGGCTATCACTTCGACACGCTTTTCATCTATGCGCCGCGCCGTGAGGGACAGCTCGACATGAACGACCCTGAGGAGGGCTTCGTCCACGAAGATGACGGCCGCGCGCCCTTCCTCTTCTCGCGTGGCGTCGTGTTCAAGGTGCAGCAGGCCAAATACGACAGCCGCTACATCCTCACCAGCATTGGCTTTGCGAGGCGCATCTTCGACCAGCAGGGCATGCTCTCCTCGTTAGAGCTGCGCCTGAAGCCTGGCAGCAACTTCGAGGCGGTGAAGAGTCGCATCAGGGAGCTGTGCGGCACGAAGTATGCCGTGCAGGACCGTTTCGAACAGCAGGACGACACGTTCAGCATCATGAAGATTGAGAAGCTCGTGGCCTACATCTTCCTCACGTTCATCCTCGTCGTGGCCTGTTTCAACATCATTGGCTCGCTGTCCATGCTCATCATCGACAAGCGTGACGACGTAGGCACCCTGCGTGCGCTGGGTGCCAGTGACAAGCAGATTTCAGGCATCTTCCTGCTCGAAGGGTGGCTCATCGCTGCCGTCGGTGCCGTCATCGGCATCGTCATCGGCCTGCTGCTCTGCTGGCTGCAACAGCAGTACGGGCTCATAGCACTGGGCCAGAGCGAGGGCAGCTTCGTCGTCGATGCCTATCCCGTCAGCGTCCATCCCTGGGACATCGTCGTGGTGTTCATCACCGTCATGGTGGTCAGCTTCCTGGCTGCCTGGTATCCCGTGCACCACTTCTCGCGCCGCCTGCTGGAGTGATTTGCTCTCCTATTATTTGATTACAACCTTCTTGTCGTTTTCTTCATTGTCTTGTATTTAGTTGGGTTCTATTGTGAGCACTCTATAGTTCTCTGTTTCTCAAGAAAAATAGAAAAATAAGGGTGGATGTGTTTGATGGGTAAAAAAAAAGCAGTATCTTTGCAGAATAATTGATTATCAAATGGCAAAGGATTTAACGGTATCACAGATTGAGCGGCAGAATGTACTGAATAATTCGGTGGCTCTGCCGAGGATACAGGAGGAACTCAGCGTAAAGGCTTTGGAGTTCGAGGGTCGCTATGTGCTGACGAAGCAAATGGTGGCTGATTATTATGGCGTGGATATTCGCACCATATCCAGATGTATTGAGAATAATCAGGAGGAGTTAGAACATAACGGATATTTTTTATGTAAAGGTAAGACGCTGAAAGACTTTAAGTTGCGTTTTGTTCAGGACATTGATGTCCCAAAGAATACGCCACAAATCGGTCTCTTCGATTTCCGCTCTTTCCTTAATATTGGCATGCTGTTGACGGAGAGCGAAAAAGCGAAACATGTCCGCTCTCGTATCCTCGACATCGTGATTTCCACCATCAACGAAAAGACGGGAGGTGGCACGAAATATATCAACCGTAGGGATAGGGAATATCTGCCTGCTGCCATTCAGGAGGATAACTATCGTAAGAACCTGACGGATGCCATTAACAAGTATGTGGATGGACATAAGACTTACAAGTATGCCCAGATTACGGATATGATTTATAAGGCTGTGTTCCGTGAGAAGGCAAAGGAGTATAAAAAACTACTCTCGCTGAGCGAGAAGGACAACCTCCGCCGTACGCTTTATGCTGAGGTGCTGAGGGCAATATCTTCATTTGAGAATGGGGCTGCCTTTGAGATTAGGAAGAAGGCTGAGGAAATGGGGCTGTTGACTGTTGATGACGTGGAAGTGGTGATACAGGAGTTGGCCAAGCATCCCATGATGGAGCCAATCATCTATGATGCCCGTCAGAAGATGGCTTCTCGTGATTTGGCGTTCCGTGATGTTTATCATGGGAATATCGCTGAATATCTGAAAGCCGTGTCTCCAGAGGAGTATGAGAAGTTCATTGGTGATATGTCTGTCGATTTCGACCATCTGCTAGATGAGAACAAGGCTGTGCTGGATCGTCTAAAGCAATAGGGGGAAATTAGATATGATTACTCTATCATATATTGACTATGACGAGGCGCTCACTATCTACTATAAGACGGTGGAGAAGAGTGGTGGCGGCATGGCAGGTGTGCGTGACGAGGGTGGTATCAAGGCGACACTTGAGTTTGTGCAGGATGATTTCTACTATCCGGAGATTGCTGATAAGGCAGCCTACCTGATGTTCAGTCTTTGCAGGGGGCACTACTTTGCCGACTGCAACAAGCGTATATCCATCACGCTGACACTGTTTTTTCTGGTGAAGAACGGCTATATGTATCTGGCCAAGACTTTCATGGAGGAAATGGAGGCTATCGGCTATCATGTGGCTGCCGGACACATTGATCGTGACCTCTTGACTGAAGTGATGCGGTGCATTGTCAATGACGAAGATTACAGCGAATCTGTCAAACTGGAATTGATTGAGGCGATGAGTAAGGATATTGATTTTTCTGAATAAGCAAGCAAGTCTCCTCATAAAAGACATTTTCAACCGCACAGCTCGGACATTTTTCTCTAAAAATGTTGGCTATGTGCAACACTTTTCGTACCTTTGCAGCCGACTTTGGGTACGCAGGTGTCTCATCTGCGGTCGCCGCAAGTGAGACACTTTTGTACTTATCATAATATATTAAAAATACAATGGCAAAGAAAGCACTACTGATGATTCTCGACGGATGGGGAATCGGACAGCACGGACGGGGCGACGTGATTTTTAACACCCCGACACCTTACTTGGATTATCTCACAGCCACCAGCGCACACGCACAGCTGCAGGCCAGCGGCGAGGACGTGGGACTGCCCGACGGACAGATGGGCAACTCAGAGGTGGGACACCTCAACATCGGCGCCGGACGCATCGTCTATCAGGACCTGGTGAAAATCAACCGCGCCTGCCGTGACAACAGCATCGTGGAGAACGCTCAGGTGAAGGCCGCCTACACCTATGCCAAGGACAACAACAAGAAGCTGCACCTGATGGGCCTCTGCTCTGACGGCGGCGTGCACAGCAGCCTGGAGCATCTCTACAAACTCATCGAGGTGGGCAAGCACTACGGTCTGAAGAACCAGACCTTCGTTCACTGCTTCATGGACGGCCGCGACACCGACCCGCGCTCAGGCAAGGGCTTCATCGAGCAGGTACAGGCCGAGTGTCAGAAGAACGACGCTGCCATCGCCAGCATCGTGGGCCGTTTCTACGCCATGGACCGCGACAAGCGCTGGGAACGCGTGAAAGAGGGCTATGACCTCATCGTCAACGGAACGGGCAAGCAGGCCACCGACATGGTGCAGGCCATGCAGGAGTCGTATGACGAAGGCGTCACCGACGAGTTCATCAAGCCCATCCACAACGCCACCGTCAACGGGTGCATCGAGGAGGGCGACGTCGTCATCTTCATCAACTTCCGCAACGACCGCGCCAAGGAGATGACCATCGCGCTGACACAGCAGGACATGCCGGAACAGGGCATGAAGACCATACCGGGCCTGCAGTACTACTGCATGACCCCCTACGACGCCAACTTCAAGGGCGTGCACATCCTCTTCCCCAAGGAGAACGTCGAGGACACGCTGGGCGAATACCTCAGCCGGCAGGGCAAGCGACAGCTGCACACCGCTGAGACGGAGAAGTATGCCCACGTCACCTTCTTCTTCAACGGCGGGCGCGAGGCTCCCTTCGAGGGCGAGGACCGCATCCTTGTGGCCAGCCCGAAGGTGGCCACCTACGACCTGAAGCCTGAGATGAGCGCCTACGAGGTGAAGGACAAGCTGGTGGCTGCCATCGGCACACAGCAGTACGACTTCATCGTGGTCAACTTCGCCAATGGCGACATGGTGGGCCACACTGGTGTCTACAACGCCATCGCCAAGGCTGTGTGGGCCGTCGACCACTGCGTGCACGACGTCATCGAGGCCGCCAAGGCCAACGGCTACGAGGCCATCATCATTGCCGACCATGGCAATGCCGACAACGCCATCAACCCCGACGGTACGCCAAACACTGCCCACTCGCTGAACCCCGTGCCCTTCATCTATGTCACTGACAACAACAGTGCCACCGTGCGCGACGGCCGACTGGCCGACGTGGCCCCCAGCATCCTGCACATCATGGGGCTGGAGCAGCCGAAGGACATGACCGGCGAGTGTCTCATCACCGACTAAACAGCGTATGAACATCACACGCACACTGATAGCTATGGCGGCCTGGATGGTCGCCATTAGCATTTATGGACAGAGCGTCAGACAGAAGGTGCGCCTCGACCAGGGGTGGCGCTTCACGCTGGGCCACGCCGCCGACCCTGAGAAGGACTTCGGCTGCGGCACTGAGTACTTCAACTACCTGACGAAGGCCAACTCCATCCACAACGAGGGCCCCTACGCCGCCAAGTTCGACGACAGCAGCTGGCAGACCGTCAGCGTGCCACACGACTGGGTCGCCACCTTGCCCTACGCCCCCGAGGCCAGCCACTCGCACGGCTACAAGACCGTGGGCTGGAAATATCCGGCCACGAGCGTGGGCTGGTATCGCAAAACGATTACCATTCCGGCTGAGGATTTGGGCAAGCACATCAGCCTGCAGTTCGACGGCATCTTCCGCAACGCGCAGGTGTGGTTCAACGGCTTCTACATGGGCACCGAGCCCAGCGGCTATGCCACGCAGGTGTACGACGTGACGGAGTATGTGAACTACGGGGGCGACAACCTCATCTGTGTGCGTGCCGATGCATCGCTCGAGGAGGGATGGTTCTACGAGGGTGCCGGCATCTATCGCGACGTGTGGCTGTTGAAGTCGGCTGCCGTCAGCGTGGCACCCTTCGGCACCTTCGTCTATGCCGACCTGAGTCTGCCGAAGAACGACGAGGCCACCGTGTACGTCGAGACGGAGGTGTGCAACCACACCCTCGCTGACCAGCAGTGCGTGGTAGAGCAGTGGCTGCTCGACGACCAGGGCCACCCTGTGGCACACGCAAGGGCAGCGACGCTGACGATGAAGGCGAAGCAGAACGCAACGTGCAAGCAGCAGCTGGTTGTCACCTTGCCGCACCTGTGGACCACGACCGACCCCTACCTCTACCAGGTAGAGACGACGATAAAGGTGGATGGACAGGTGACCGATGTCTACACCACCACCACGGGCCTGCGCGACATCGCCTTCACCGCCGACCGCGGCTTCCTGCTCAACGGACAGCCGCTGAAGCTCAAGGGCGTGAACATGCACCAGGACCATGCCGGCGTGGGGGCTGCCATCCCCGATGCCCTACAGCTGTGGCGCCTGCGCCAGCTGAAGGACATGGGCTGCAATGCCTACCGTGCATCGCACAACCCCGTGACACCGGCCCTGCTCGACATCTGCGACAGCCTCGGCATCGTCGTCATTGACGAGCAGCGCCTCTCAGGCATCAACCAGGAGCACCTACGGCTGTTGGAGAACATGATTCGCCGCGACCGCAACCACCCCAGCGTCATCCTCTGGAGCGACGGCAACGAGGAGTGGGGCATGGAGAACACCGTCGTGGGGCGGCGCGTGGCTGAGGCCATGCGTGCCTACACCAAGTTGCTCGACCCCACACGCCCCTCGACCATGGCCAACGCCGGCGGCGCTGAGATGATTAAGGGTCTCGACGTGGTGGGCTTCAACTACATCATGCAGAACGATGTGGACAACCGCAAGAAGGCGAACCCCGAGTGGAAGATTGTGGGCACCGAGGAGACCACCGGCTGCGGCACGCGCGGCGTCTACTTCAACAGCGCTGACAAGCCTGGGCAGATGGTGTCGATGAACCGCGACACCACGCACCATCACACCGTGAACGTCATTGAGCGCGGCTGGCAGTTCTATGCTGACAGGCCCTGGGCGGCGGGCATCTTCTACTGGACGGGCTTCGACTATCGCGGCGAGCCTAACCCGCTCAGCTATCCCGCTCACGACTCTGAGTTCGGCATCCTCGACTACTGCGGCTTCCCCAAGGACGAGGCGTGGTATCTCAAGGCGTGGTGGACCGACGAGCCCGTGCTGCACGTCTTCCCCCACTGGAACCTTGCGGGCCATGAGGGCGAGGAGGTGGAGCTGTGGGCCTACAGCAACTGCGACGAGGTGGAGCTGACGGTCAACGGCAAGAAGCTAGGCCGCCAGACGATGCCCCGTAACGGTCATCTGCAGTGGAATGCTGTCTATGAGCCTGGCCGCGTGGTGGCTACGGGCTACAAGAACGGGCGGCGCATCATGACGCAGACCATAGAGACCACCAAGCCTGCCACACAGATTGTCGTGGAGGCCGACCGCCAGACCATCGCTGCCGACGGGCGCGATGTGGCCGTGGTCACCATCTCGCTGCACGATGCCAAGGGCCGCCTCGTGCCCAATGCCTGTCAGGAGCTGACACTCAGTCTGCAAGGCGACGGGCGCATCCTCGGCGTGGGCAACGGCAATCCTGCCTACCTCGGGCCTGACCATCCCGCCGAGCACGACTGCCATCAGTTCGCCGTCCCTGCCTTTAACGGCTTGGCACAGGTGCTCCTGCAGAGCGGCAACGCACCCGGCGCGCTCACCCTCACCGTCCAGGGCGAAGGGTTGAAGACTGGCACCGTCAGTGTGGGGGTTAACACTAAAAAGCCCTGACAGCCCCTCCCCCGGCCCCTCCCCTGGGAGGGGAGTATATAGAACTGTTGCGTCATACGCGGCAAGTCTAATTAACTCCCTCCCCCAGGGGAGGGGTCGAAAGACTAACCGTTTTTTATGTTGCACTACTTGCACTACTTGCACCTGAGGTGCAGAGTGCGTTTCTTAACGGTTGTTAAAGCAATCGCGTTTAGTGCAACATAAATCTCAACAAAGGTTAATGCAATCGCGTTTAGTGCAACATAAATCTCAACAAAGGTTAATGCAATAGGGCTTAGTGCAACATAAATCTCAACAAAGGTTAATGCAATAGGGTTTAGTGCAACATAAATCTCAACAAAGGTTAATAAAATCGCTTCAGGTGCAAGTAGTGCAAGTAAAATCTGATTTAAGCTAACGCGCGCGTGCGCGCGAGAGATTTATGCCGATATTTGAATATCTCCATGAGATAATTTCATAAAGTGCCGCTTTATCGGAATAACTCATGGAGATAATTCCGTGAAGAGCCGCTTTATTGAAATATCTCATGGAGATAATTTCGTAAAGTGCCGCTTTTTTACCCTAAAAGTGCCCATTTTTGGTGCAAATAGTGCAGGCAAAACAGCACAAATGGGTTACCAATGTACCTTTGCCATTTTTCCGTCTGGCTGTCGGCAGATGTACAGCTGACCCGGCACCAGCGTCCTGGCCTGGCGACCGTCGAGGGTGTAATACGTCGGCTGGCTGGCTGTCGTCTGCAGGTGGCTGATGGCCGTGGCATTGCTCTTCACCCTGACCACGTAGGTGGATAGCGATGACATGTCAGCGCTGATGGCTACGATGGTGCATACATAATAGCCGTCCTGTGCCTCCACCGTCTTGATGACGTGCGCCGTCTTTCCGTCTACCTCCACCTCAAGGTCGTTGGCGGTCACCTGCTCGTTCAGCTCCATCTCATAGTCTGTGGTTTCTGGGCTGAAGCCAGCCACGTCGTGCCCCTTCACCTTCAGGTGGGTCACCTTGGCATTGTAGATTAGCGCGATGTCGTCCACCAGCACCTCGTCGTTGGCACTGCCCTGGCCGGCATCGGCATTGGTCGAGATGGTGACAAGCACCGCCTGCGGGTCGACGCCACTCTCAGTGTACACAAAGGGGGCACTGATGCGCACCCACTCTCCGCCCGTGGTGGCTATCCTGTTGTCCTTGGCCTTGGCAACGACGTTGGCGTATGCCTTGTCCTCAGGGTCCTGATAGTAGGTGCCGTCGGTGATGACGGCGCTGATGGTGGCGTAGGGATGGGCGGCGTTGGGCGTGCCCTGGTTGAACTTCACCCAGACGGCGATGGAGTCGGGACGCGAATAGAGCGGCGTGTAGAAGGGGTCACCATGACCGTCGACATCGGTCAGGCTCATGTCCAGGTAGGCATTGTTCACCACGTCGACAGCACTCATCGAGCCCGCGTTCATGCGGCCGGTGGTCATGGTGCCGTTGGCCACGATGCCGAAGATGGAGGTGGCGAAGATGCGCGCGCTGGCCACGCCCGAGTGGGCCTCGGCCGACTTCTCGATGTGGTGTCCGGCCAGTGCTGCGAGCATGCCCGAGGCGCTCTCAAACGAGTGCCAGCTGTTGGGCTCCACATAGCTGTCCGTCGTGCTGTGCCATGCCTCGAAGCTCGCATTGGGCAGCTGGTAGCCACCGCCGATGCCCACCTGGATGACCTGCTGCAGCGCCGTGGCCATGAGGTCGATGTCGATGAAGCAGCGCAGACGGTCGCCCTCTATCTTTCCGCGAAGCTCCACGGGCACGGGCGGCAGCATGGATGCCATCCAGAAGGCCACGTTAGGGTCGTCGCCATCAGTGATGGTCACCTGGTCGCTGGCCATGAGCAGCGTGGCATTGCCGTTCTGAAAGGACGTGATGCCCTTCAGCTCCACATTGCCCACCCCCATGGGGCCATTCTCAGTCTGCAGCACGAAGTTCTTCAGGTTGAGGTCGTACAGTCCCCGGTTCTCGACGATGGTGATGACGGCGGTCTGCTCTGACGACACACCATTGACAGTGACGGTGATGGGCACATTGAAGTCGGTTGCGCGTGCAGTGATGACTGTCACGGCAATAAAAAGCAAGGTAAATAATCTTCTCATACGTATTATTTTTGTTATACTCTATCTATTGTTGCATGGTGGCCGGCACCTTCTTGACCACCCGGCAGGGGTTGCCCACGGCGATGCTGTCCGAGGGGATGTCGCCGACCACCACCGAGCCCGCGCCGATGGTCACGTTGTCGCCGATGGTGACGCCGGGCAGGATGGTGACGCTGCCACCAATCCACACATTGTTGCCAATGCTGACGGGCTTGGCCCATTCCTGTCGGCTGTTCCTTTCCACAGGGTCGGTGCTGTGACATGCGGTGTAGATGCTGACATTCGGGCCGATGAAGCAGTCGTCGCCGATGGTGACGCTGGCTTCGTCGAGCACGGTGAAGTTGAAGTTGGCAAAGAACCGCTTGCCCACTGATATCTGTTTTCCGTAGTCGCAGTAGAAGGGCTGGTTCACGATGATGGCATCGTCGCCGATGTGTCCCAGCAGTCCCTTCAGCAGTTCCAGCTTCTTCGCCTGCTCTGACGGGCGCAGGTTGTTATAGTCGTGTATCACCTCTCTTGCTGCGGCCAGTTCTTCCAGCAGCTGTTGGTCAATGGCTGAGTACACCTCGCCAGAGAGCATCTTTTCTTTCTCGGTCATCCTATTTGCTTATTTGGGTGCAAAAGTACAAAATAAATTGGCAAACACCACCTCGTAATTGTTTTTTTTGTGTATCTTTGCGCCGAAAATCTAAAACGCGAAAGCATGAAGAAGAATCTGGGAAGGTTTCTGTCGTTCATCATGGTGGCTGCTGCCATGCTTGCCTCCTGTTCGGGCGGCAAGGTCAAATACCGTGTTGGCGTGTCGCAGTGCTCGGACGACATCTGGCGCGACAAGCAGAATGCTGAGCTGAGGATGGGCGCCTACTTCTATGACAATGTGGAACTGAAGTTTGCTGCGGCCTACGACAGCGACGTGCGACAGGTGCAGCAGATAGACAGTCTGATTGATGCCGGCATCGACCTGCTCATTGTGGCCCCCAACCAGGTGAAGACCATCTCGCCCGCCATTGACCGTGCCTACGATAAGGGCATCCCCGTCATCGTGTTCGAGCGGAAGACCAGCTCGCAGAAGTACACCGCCTTTATCAGTGCCGACAACTTCGAGATGGGCCGTATGATGGGCGAGTATGTCGTCTCGCGCCTTCATGGCAGTGGCACGGTGCTTGAGATAGAGGGGCTGGAAGGGTCGTCGCCCGCCATTGAGCGCCATAATGGCTTTATGGAAGCCCTTAGCGCTGCCCCCGACGTGCATGTGGTGGCTTCGCTGCAAGGCGACTGGACCGAGGAGACCGCCTACGAGCGTACCCGCCAGTGGCTGGCATCCCAGGGGACGGATACACACATCGACCTGGTGTTCGGTGCCAACGACCGCACCGCCATGGGTGCTCGCAGGGCTTTAAGCGAACACTCCTTGCACCCCCTGTTCTGCGGCATCGATGCCCTGCCGGGGAAGAACGGCGGCATACAGCTGGTGCGCGACTCGCTGCTCGACGCTTCGTATATCTACCCCACACACGGCGACCAGATTATGGACCTGGCGGTGCGCATCCTGGAGGGACAGCCCTACGAGAAGGAGACCATGCTGATGTCGGCCATCGTCACTCACGACAATGCGAAGGTGCTGCAAATGCAGGGCGAGGAGATGATGCGCCAGGCCGACCGTCTGGACCAGCTGCACGAGAAAGCCGACGGCTATCTGCACCAGCTCGATGCACAGCGCATGGTGCTATGGCTGGCTGTTGGCATCATCGTGCTCCTGGTGGTGGTGTTCGTGTTGTTCTACCTCTATCACCTCAGGAAAATCAGCATTCAGCGCGAGCGTGTCACCAACACACTGTGGAACATGGAGAATTTGTCCCCGACGCCTGCCTCCACCCCTTCACCAGATGAGGTGAGCTCTGACAGTTCGGCCAAGACGGATAGCGTGGCAGAGGAAGAAGCCGACAAGAACAGTGCCCCATCGACCCTTCCCCCTGCAGGTGAAGGTGACGGTCGCTTCATCTCACGCTTCCGCGAAGCCGTGGAGGCCCGTCTTGACGACAGCAACCTGTCAGTCGATGACCTGGCAGCGGTGATGAACCTCAGCCGTGTGCAGCTCTACCGCAAGGTGAAGGCTGTGACGGGGGCGTCGCCCGTTGAGCTGTTGCGCAGCGCCCGGCTGAGCCGTGCCTATCAGCAGTTGCTCACCACCGACAAGAGCGTCTCTGAGGTGGCATACGCCGTGGGCTTCACCGCCCCCAGCTACTTCACGAAGTGTTTCAAGGAAGAATATGGCATGGTGCCCGGCGACGTCCGCAAGACCTGACACACACCATGGCTGAGGGTAGCTCAGCAGCACGCCCCTGGTGAAAATAAATAGTTTAGCAATAATCGTTCATTCTGTGGCAAAAATGTTACATTGCAACATATTTTGCACGGGATGAACGATATTTTTATTTGTCTGCGTTTAAATGATATTACTTTTGCAGTAGATTTTTTTTCGAAAGCTAACAACCAAAAAACGTAAGACCAAATGGAAAAACTAAGGAGATTCCTTATGAGCATGACGCTCATCTTTGCGAGTACACTGGTGTATGCGCAGACTGAGATTACCGGACTGGTGGAGGACGACATGGGTCCTGTCATCGGTGCCACGGTGATGGAGAAAGGCACGTCGAATGGTACTGTGACCGACTTCGACGGCAAATTTAAGCTGAAGGTGAAGGAGGGCACCATGCTGGTGTTTTCCTACATCGGCTACACCACTCAGGAGGTGCCCGCCCAGAACGGCATGAAGGTGACGATGGCCGAAGAGTCGAACACCCTGAACGAGGTGGTGGTGACAGGCTATACCACACAGCGCAAGGCTGACCTGACAGGTGCCATCTCGACAGTGAGCGTCAGCGACCTGGCGAAGCAGAACGAGAACAACCCCATGAAGGCCATGCAGGGCAGGGTGCCGGGCATGAACATCACCTCCGACGGTAACCCCTCAGGTGCCGCCACGGTGCGCATCCGCGGTGTGGGAACGCTGAACGACAACGACCCGCTCTACATCATTGACGGCGTGCCCACAAAGGCAGGCATGCACGAGCTGAACGGCAACGACATTGAGAGCATACAGGTGCTGAAGGATGCCGCCTCGGCCAGCATCTATGGCTCGCGTGCTGCCAACGGTGTCATCATCATCACCACGAAGAAGGGCAAGGACGGCAAGGTGAAGGTGAACTTCGACGGAAGCGTTGCCGCCTCGTTCTATACCAACAAGATTGAGACGATGAACGCCAGCGAGTGGGGCCGTGCCTACTGGCAGGCTTCGGTCAACGACGGGCTGAACCCCTCGAACAACAACCTGGGCTACAACTACGACTGGGGCTACGACCAGAACGGCAACCCCGTGCTGCACAAGATGACGATGAACATGTTTCTCGACGACAACGCCTCGGTGCGTGCCGGCGATACTGACTGGTTCAACGAGATTACCCGCACGGGCGTAGTGCAGCAATACAACCTTTCAGTGAGCAATGGCTCGGACAAGGGCTCGTCGTTCTTCTCAGTGGGCTACTATGGCAATCAGGGTACTATCAAGGACAGCTATTTCAGCCGTCTCTCGGCACGTGCTAACAATGATTTCAAACTTTTCGACGGTGCTGTGACTGTTGGGGAAAACTTTACCATGAACCGCACCATGGGCGTGGATGCTCCCGGCGGTGTGCTGGAGCACGCCCTGGAGTTCAACCCCAACTTCCCCATCTATGCTGAGAATGGCAAATATGCGCAGGCTCTTGGCGCCTACTCAGAGCGCGAGAACCCGCTGAGCATGATTGACAACGCCAAGGACAACGAGTACACCCAGTGGCGCTCCTTCGGCGACGTGCACCTGAGCATCACGCCGTTCAAGAACTTCATGATACGCACCACGCTGGGCATGGACTACACCCAGAAGGAGCAGCGCTTCTTCACCTATCCCATTGCCAACGGCAAGGTGATGCGCACCGAGAGTGCCGTAGAGGGCAAGCAGGAGCACTGGATGCGCTGGATGTGGAACGCCATCGCCACCTACAACCTGGAGATGGGCAAGCATCGCGCCGATGCCATGATAGGTACCGAGGTGAACCGCATGGACTACAAGATGAACAGTGCCAAGCGCTACGAGCTGGCCATCCTGAACACCGACTACATGTGGCCCAGCGCCGGTGCTGGCCGTCAGCTGGCCGAAGGCTTCGGCGAGGGCTTCTCGTTGCTGTCGTTCTTCGGTAAGGTGAACTACACCTTCGACGACAAGTATCTGGCATCGTTCACCATCCGCCGCGACGGTTCCAGCCGCTTCGGCTCCGACAACCAGTATGGTACGTTCCCCTCGGTCAGTGCCGGTTGGCGCATCTCGCAGGAGAAATTCATGGAGCAGACCGCCGACTGGCTCGACAACCTGAAGCTGCGCTACTCATGGGGCCAGACCGGTAACCAGGAGATATCGAACACCGCACGCTACACGCTCTACAAGTCAGTGGTGTCGACAGGACTGTGGGGCAGCGGCCAGGCAGGCTCGTCATACGACATCGCCGGCCGCAACGGTGGCTATGACCTCGACAACGGCTATGTCCGCAACCAGCGTGGCAACAACGGCATCAAGTGGGAGACCACCACGCAGCATAACATCGGTCTCGACTTCGCTTTCATGAGAAACGAGATATATGGCAGCTTCGACTGGTTCAACAAGAAGACCACTGACATCCTGCTCTTCATGGAGGGCATTGCCGCCATGGGCGAGGGCTCAGGACAGTGGATTAACGCCGGTGAGGTGAAGAACAATGGCTGGGAACTGACCGCAGGCTATCGCCACAGCCTGAAGAACGGCTTCTCGTGGGACATCAGTGGAAACATCAGCAAGTATGTGAACGAGATTACCAAGCTGCCTGAGACGGTGGCTGCCAACGGCAAGTATGGCGGCAACGGCGTGAAGAGTGTGGTGGGGCACCCCATGTTCTCACAGGTGGGCTACATCTATGACGGCATCTTCAAGAGCCAGGAGGAGATTGACAACCACGCCATACAGGAAGGTGCCGGACTGGGACGCATGCGTTTTAAGGACCTCAATGGCGACGGTCGCATCACCGAGGAAGACCAGGACTGGATCTACGACCCGACACCCGACTTTACATGGGGTCTGAACATCTACTTGCAGTACAAGGACTTCGACCTCACCATGTTCTGGCAGGGCGTGCAGGGCATCGAC
>Ga0310691_10002889_pt1 | contig 21657 bp, 29 predicted proteins | sample 176DNAGHGlowgp2_FD_203887 | JGI IMG/M metagenome (GOLD analysis project Ga0310691, IMG submission 203887) | Sheep rumen microbial communities from Palmerston North, Manawatu-Wanganui, New Zealand - 1766 DNA GHGlow gp2 (v2) (version 2) | ecosystem: Host-associated > Mammals > Digestive system >...
CGACGCCGATGTTCCCTCTGTCGCGCAGCCCATCCGCCATATCCGCCAGAACGTCCGGGGCGAGATAGTGCGAGTCTATGTCCTGCAAATACGTGCTGCCGTCGGTCATGGAGATTTCCCAGTTCTGACAGAAGGGGCAGTTCAGATTGCAGCCGAAGCTGCCGACCGAAAGAATGGTACTGCCGGGATAAAAACGGCGCAGAGGCTTCTTCTCAATCGGATCGAGGGCGGCAGAACTCATGATCCCGTACAAAAGCGGCACGTTCTTCCCGTTCCTTGTCCCCCGCGCGCGGCATTTTCCCCTGCCGCCCTCGGGGATTGCACAGTGATGCGGGCAGATTTCGCACACGACAGTGTTTTCAGACATGGCGCACCACCTCAAAGCGCTGCAGCTCGATCCCCTTCTCATGACTGGAGATACCGGCTTTTTGCAGGGCAATGGCAATCTGCTCGTCAATACTGTCCACGCCGTCCAGATTGGGCAGCAGCAGTCCCCTTCTCCCGCCTTTGCTGACAATCACGCCGTAACGCTTTACATCCAGCTCGGTTTTGGAGCTGATGCTTTCCGGTTCCGAGAGGACGTCCACACTGATTTCCAGGCTGTCCAGCTCCTCGGGCCTCACAGGGCTGAAGCGCGGGTCCCGGGTCGCGGCACTGATCGCGTTATCGGCGATCTCCTCCGCAACACAGCTTCGCACCGGCTGTATCGTTCCGATGCAGCCCCGCAGTCTGCCGTCCTTGTGCAGGGAAACGAATGTCCCGGCGCGCAGCGAAGTCATTTCCGGCGGCAGGTCTTCCGGCAGCGGGAGTCTTTTACGCTCTCTGATCCAGGCGTTGATCACCGCTCTGGCCAGTTTCACAAAAGCGTCCTCTTTTGTCCGTTTTTCCATAAGGACTTTGCTCTGCTCCTCTTCCCATTTCTGGAGCAGCCGCCTGTCCGGATCGTCGCCCAGCACGCGATAGGTGCATATCCCATAGCCGACGCCGAAAGTGCCCTCATGGCTCAGACGTTCTGTCCTCAGTCGCTTTCCGTCCAATGCCCCCGCGAGTATGCAGAAGCTCCGATGCCCGCACTCGGCCGCTTTCTCACAGAAGCTCTCGTCAAAATTCAAAAGTTCATCAAAGGCTGCGCTGCCCATCACATCCATAATACGCTCGTCGTAGTCCGGGCCCTCCTTCGCATAGCCGTAGGGTCCCTCTTCACGCAGCTTGTGGGACAGATCGCCGCTGCCGATAAAGACTACCCGTCTGTCGAGCTTGTCCGCAGTTTCCTGAATCATCTGTCCAAGACGGTAATGCTCCGCAAGCGGCAATCCGGACAGGCCGATCCTGACGAGCTTATAGTCCTGGTAACAATGGTTGACATAATATAGCGGTATCATTGTCCCATGGTCGAGCTCAGCCTTTCGTTCCCCCAGCGTCCCGGCGGGAAAACCGGTCTGATCGCAGAGCTTTGTGAGCTCTGCCACGAACTCCGTGTCATACTCCACATGGATTTTGACCTCGGGTGCGCGGAACTGACCCATATCTCCCTTTGCAGCCTTCCCCGGAGAGATGTGGAAGTAATCCGAATACAGGATCGAATGCGGCGAGGCCAGGACAATCGTATCCGGCCGAAGCTCGGATACAAGAGCTGCCGCTTGTTCATAAGCCGCGGCGGTAGCGGCTATTTTCTTTTCCTCCCCTCTTCCGACCTCCGGAAGGATGATCGGGGGATGCGGGACCATGATCGCACCGACGATGGACATGCTCTCTCCTCCTTGGATAATGTAAATCTCCTATTTCAAAAACTCTTTCAACTCTGTCACAAGCACATTGAAAAACAGAAAGGCCATTTCTCACATTCTCTTTTTTCATGAGCCCGGTTGATCAGATGTATATCAATTGAATTATACGATAAGAGGCTTTCTCGTTCAAGATATTTGAAAGTCGGCCCTGTCCTGAAATTTGCATCCTGCCGTTTTTCGTGCTATAGTTATCGTGCAAGTATCCGAATACCGCCATGGTATTACAGTCTCATGTTTTCAAAGTGTCTGAAGAATCATCTCTTCAGGCACTTTTTGTTTCTTCTGCCCCTTAGCAAAGAGGCACAGCGACATACGGCTCATGGCAAGGGGTTCTCCCCTTCCGCCGCAGTTTCGTGATCTTCAGATCACAGGCGTTCGGAGTTTTCCGCTCTTTCGCGCTTTTATATAGATTGGAGCTTTGCGGCTCCCCCAACTTTTTTTACCGGGGAGCCTCTGGCTTTCCGTACATATATCTCTCTCCGCACAGAATCCATATCATTACAAAGGAGAATAAAGAATATGTCCAGAATTACAGATTCCATCTATTACACGCTTCTTTCCGACGGATGCTCCAGTGAGCAGGCCGCCCAGTCAGCCTGGTCTTTTTATGATCCCTTCCATGTGGATCGCTTTGATTCCTATCCCCTGGTATCTTCCCGGGAGGAACGCAGGATCATGAGAAGATCATCCGAAGCCGCAGTCAAAGGCAATCCCGGTCACCCCGGCTGCTTTGCCATGTACAGCTTCCGCTGAACCGGCATATCTAAATCAATCGGTCTTTTGACCATAAGGCACCCAGAGATTGTTTTCTCCGGGTGCCGTCATTTTTATCAAGGATGGTGAAAACAATGTCCGCTGTAAAGACACAAGTCACCCAGGATGTCTCCGAACTTAGTCCGGAAGAACTGAACCCGGATCAATCTCCCAGTCTCCCGGAAGATGACACGCTTTCATTCCCGCATGACATCAGTTCATCTGTTTCTCTTGTTCCGTACTTTGCCGAGCTCATCTGCTCCGAGGGCATCTCGGAAAAGCTCTTCGCGCTTCGCTTTGACGCACTCAAGATGCTGCAGGGGCTGATTCATCACTATGATGAACGCGGTTACACAGAAAAGCTGCTCAACGGCATTGCCGAGAAAAAGGGCGCGATGATCATGTCCGCCTCCAGCAAGACGGAAATGGATAAGATCCTCAAGCCAAAGGCGCCGCACTTTGACGGTGTCCGTTTCGTTGCCGACCGGTATCTTCTGCCCGAAGAGGAGCTGATCTGCTGGTCGGAGGCATCGCTGCGCGCACCGCTCAACGAATATGCCTTTCGCCGATATATGGAACTGTTTTGCCGCATGTTTCCGGAGGAAAGCGAGGCGCTGCACATTGCCTGACTTCTCCCCTGCTAACGGCGACACCATATCGATCAATGGCGTCGAGTATCGCGTGTCTGATCTGAGCTTTTCGGATCTTAGCGTTCACTATTTTACCGGCGTCGCGGTTCGCAGGCTCGGTGACCAGCACAGCAAATCCAGCGGCTATCGGAACGGCGTCATGACCGGGCTCGGTGATCTTGAGTACCCAGTCTGGGAGACTCTGATCCGGGATCTGATCCATCGCTCCGGCGAAGACGAGCTGCTGAACTCGCTGATTGCCTGGCTTGAAGCTACGCCCTGGCTGCACACGAAGCGCGATAAAGAGCTTTATGCTTTGGAGCTTCACGCCGGCCGCATATTTGATAACCCCGACTGGGTCGATTACGCTGCGTTCAATCAAAAATATCGCCCAGACAAATTACAAGGAGATGAATACACACATGAACCCGGAAAAGAAAACTCTTGAAATCACCGGTCTTCCCCTGGTGCCGCTCTCCGTCGGGCGCTCCGCCTACATCTTTGAGTCTGACGGCACGCGCAGGACAAGCCGTGTTCTGGCTATTCAGCACAGCTCCCAGACCGAGATAGATTTCGAGACGCTGAATACCCACTATCTTCTGCATGTCAGAGAGATCGGAGGACACACATGAAAGAGACACGCTCCATACGCTTCAAGAGACTTGCCGAGGCGAGAGTCAACAAGATCATCAAAATGGTCCGCCTCCTGGGCAATCTCTCGGTAACCACGATCTACGCCTATGAGCCGGATCAGATCGTGCAGATCTTCACCGCCATTCAGGGTGAGCTGAACAAGGCCCGCTCCCGTTTCTATGAAGCCGGGAAACAGAGCCGGAAGCGCTTCTCTCTGTCAGATACGCCCGTGTCCGATCTCCCGGAAGAGCATGAGCCGAATTTTGAAGTCATGCTGCCGGACGGCACGATGCTGCGGGCAGTCGGCTTTGAAGAGGACGAGTATCCGGGTATCTGCATTTATGCGCGCAGTCCCGGCAAGCCGCCGGCGATCATCTGTCTCACCGAGTACAATCCGGAGAAAAACGCGGGGCACCGGCTTTATATCGGTGCCTACCAGAGTCACCTCGATGACCCCAAATACTATGAGCCCTATGTGGCAGAAAGGAATTAAGATGTCCACCCCCACGCTCTGTCATACGCTTCGGCTGGAGCTCCCCGTCGTCGCAGATTGGCTCAGCAGGAAGATCTCCGCGCTGCTTCAGCGTGAAATCCACTGTGAAGCGACTGTAGATGATTACGACTACTGGGCGCTCAAATGCACAAATGATCGGTTCAGTCTGGCAGATCTCAGTCTGCTGCTGGCGCATGTGAAGGCATCCCGCGAGGTTGCGATCCAGGCAATCCCGTCAGACGCAGACTCCACCTGCGGGATCGATCTTTTGCTGTCCAATGAGCTGCTGAAGGAAGTCCTCAACACCGGTTGGGAACAGCAGCTTGTCTGTGACACCACGCTCTATCTCATCGGTGTCACCCGCGAGGCGCTCACCTTTCCCTATTCCGCCCCGGACGTATTCCAGATCGGTTCGTTGACAGTTCAAAGGAATCTGCTTTTCAGCAAGGACGAGTTTCTTCACAAGCTCCATGAGGGCGGCGACTGCTACTCAACCCTCGCCTCTCTGTCTGCGAGATATGTGGATCTCTTCAAAAACGAGCTGCATTGGCATTACCCCATCTCGGACGACCGACACACCGGTCTGTACTTCATTCTGGTACAGGAGGGTGTGCTCTGTCTGCCCTATGACTATGTAACGCAGGATGACTTTGAACTCTTTGAGCCGGAAGCGGCCCATCTGTGTACGGCCGAGGAGATGCAGGTCTATCTGGATGAATGGGAGCGGCAGGCAAGCTATCTCACCGAGACCATGCGTTCCCTGCAGGCAAATCTTATCTTCCGGGAGGTCATCCATGGCTGAAGAAGTGATCGTATTCATCCACGACGGTATCGTCGAGGGCGTTTTTGCCACATCCGCAGATACGCATGTCTGTATCGTAGATTTCGATAAAGACAGCGGAGATCAGGACTATGAGAATGCTCTCTGGGCCGTGAACACGGGATGAATCTCATAGGGCCGGAGTTTGATCATTGCGACGGAGTCTGAATCTCCAGAAAGGAATCACATGGAAAACATAAAAGACTATATCCTCAAGACCGAGGTTGAAGAGATCAACGCAGCGGTGCCCGCGCCCGCTCCCAAAGCCAAACCCAAAGTCTCCTATGAGACGGTGTTCGCCTCCGGGCCGGACTTCGCTGTCCGCAGAAAGACGCCCAAAACCAGCATGGTGATGGTGATTATCGTCTCCAAGGGGCAGTTCTATATCAAGGACAAGAGCGGCGGCGGGACCGTGCAGAATCTGTATGAGGATTCTCTGCAGAAGTTTGTCTCCGGCATACCCGACGGCGGATATTCTATCCGGGATGCCGACGGGAACACGCCGAACTGGATCACAACGCTTCAGCGTGATTCCTGCTGGCGGGACACGTTTCTGCAGACGATAAACGACGAAGGCCTTCATCCCTATATGAAGAACGACATGTTCGATATCCGGGAAGTTGAGAACAGTTACCGTCCGGATATCCCGCATGCGGAGTTCTCCGCCGTCAAGTTTGCCTTTGGCATAGTCGCGGAACATCTTGGCAAAGCTGAGGCCAAGCATCTTGTGCTGTCCCCCTCCGGTGTGATTCACAGCCTCTTCTATGCCTATCGGAGTTTTAACAATACCGTCGAGAATGTGACGCCCTCCTCCTTTGAGCAGATCCACGCCCGCTGGGGCATTGAGGGTGTCCGCCAGTTTCTCACGATGTACCTGGAAACTCCCGTTCTCGCCTTTCCGGAGGGTTCTGTCTTCAAGAACCTCTTTGCGCGCTTTGATCCCACGCAAAAATATAACCGCTATATTGCGCAAAAGCAGGTCGCGGAGACTGTGTTTGACCTTCAGTCCATGGTCGATTACATGTTCTGTGAATGCACCAGGCAGGGCTATGCGGAAAACCCGTCCGGCTTCTGGTCTCAGTGGAGCGATTATATGAATCAGCAGTATCTGCTCTACGGTGAGGTGCGGGACAAGTATTCCGAGCACCTTGCCAGCGATGAACAGGTGCTGAGCTATCGCTGCAGCAAGCTGAAGATGCAGGCATCCATGGAGCAGTTTCAGAAGGCCTCGGAATTTCTCAGCAGCTTTGAGTATTCCAACGGAGCCTACTGCATACTTGCCCCAAGGAAGCCGGATGATCTGATCGAGGAAGGCCGGCAGCTCTCTCATTGCGTCGGCTCCTATACGGATCGTGTTGCCGCCCTGGATACTTTCATCTTCTTTCTCCGGAGGACATCTGATCCCGATCATTCCCTTGTCACCGTCCAGGTCAACACCGACGGCAGACTCGGTCAGGTACGCGGGCGCTTCAATCGCCAGCCCACGCCGGAGCAGATGCGCTTTGTTGAAAAATGGCACGAGAAATACTTCAAGAATGCCGAGGTGCAGGTTGCATGAAGGCACATATCTACCAGATCGACTTGGAGCTCGATGATAAACGCATCTGTTTCATGCCCTATGAGACGGTTTTGCGTGAGTATGTGGACCATTTTCCGGCTGAGAAATACGCGCTTGTGTACAGTTTGGAAACGGATGAAGAGGATCCGGAGAGTATCTTCGCGCTCCTGAATCTCCATCATCCCGCGGACTATACCGCGCGCTCGCTGTCTGTCTCGGATGTCGTTGAATACGAGCATGACGACGGCAGCCGCACAGCGTATTTCTGCGACACGGTCGGATTTGTCCGGATACCCGCGTTCAAGTAATGCCTTAGGCAAAAGAGAGAGACGCCAACTCCCGGCGTCTCTCACCGTATTCAGGAGGAAAGAATATGCCGACTCCAAATCTTCCCCATGATCGACCGGTCTCCTTGAATGACCGGTTTCAGTTTCACTGCACCGGCTGCGCCGACTGCTGCAGGCATATCAAAGAAGGCGTCCCGCTGGACAGTCTCGACACATACCGCCTGACAAAATATCTGCGGTCACAGGGTATCGGACCGACATGCACGGACGCTGTGCTCATGCGTTTTGGGGAACCTGTGCCGATCACCGATTCCGGGTACTTCAGCTATTTTCTGAAAACCGTCGGTGACGATGATACCTGCATTTTCCTCAACGGGAACCGCTGTGCCGTCCAGGAGGCGAAGCCCACAGCCTGCAGGCTCTATCCCATTGAGGCCGCTCCGGAAAAGGACGGCGTCTTCCAGATCGTTCTCTGCACAGAGAAACCCCATCATTTCGGCGGTCCCACGCATAAGGTGAAAAACTGGTTCTACAGGAACATGCCCGAGGATGTGCGCGCCTTCTACCGCTATGATTTCGAGCACGCCCCGAAGATCCATCTTCTCCTCATGGCTGTCACCGATGAAAAAAAGGCAGCGGCCCTGCTGCTGTTTCACAAATACCGGTATTCGAACTTTGCGCTGGACAAGCCCTTCATGCCCCAGTTTACGGCCAACATAAAAAATCTTATTTGCGAGCTTGAAAAGCTCGTACAGGAATAACAGGAGGTATCTCTATGGACCCCAGACTGAAAACCATTGCGGAAAACCTGGACTCGTGGAAGCTCGGCCTTGACGACAGCTTTCAGTTCCACTGCACAGCCTGCGGCAAGTGCTGCATCGACCGTGAGGACATTCTTCTCACACCCCGCGACCTCTACAATGCTTCAAAGGCGCTAAACATGCCGCCTGTGGAGTTTGTGGAAACGTACTGCGAGTGCTACATCGGGCAGGATTCCCGTATCCCGATCGTGCGCCTCAAGCCCAGAGGGAGCATAAAGCGCTGCCCGCTGCTGAAGGATCACAAATGCTCGATCCACAGCGCAAAGCCGGCAGTCTGCGCCCTGTACCCGCTCGGCCGCGCCATGTCCTTTGAGAAAGGCTCGTACAATCATGACGGAGTCGCCGGTGGAGAGATTCTGTACTTTATCTCCCCTTTCAACTGCGGAGACAAGTCTGAGACGCATACGGTCCGCGAATGGCTCACCGACTTCAATCTCCCGGTTGAGGACAGGTATTTCCTGAGCTGGCACGCTTTCATATCCGAAGTATGCCTTTTCATCCGGAAGGTCGAAGGAAAGGTCTCAGATAAGCTGCTGGATACGATCTGGACAACGATCTACCAGCTGATCTACCTGTGTTATGACACCGGCGAGGATTTCATGACCCAGTTTGAGCGAAACAAGACTGCTCTTCTGGAGATTATCCAGAAATCCGAGAAGGAGCTGGGTGATTTCAAATGACGGACGACCGAAATCGTTACCAGATCACGCGGATTGACGCAAAGAGCTGCTTTGTGGAGAGTCTTTCGGACACCTTCAGCTACGGCAAGGCTCACCTGACCTTCTGTACCTACGACAAGAGCAGACCGGAGGGTCAGCGTATGACCGCGAATATCCAGATTTACATCGGCATTGCCGACTGGCTGGAGCTTTGCCGTATGCTCGACAGCGGAGAGCTTCGTGCTACTGTTGCTGCCCAGAACCGGAGCGGCAGCCGTGACCCCATCAAAGAATGGCTCGGCGGGACCTCCGCGAGGAAGCTGGCGAAGCTCGGCAAGCCCCGCGAAGACGGGAAAAGCCTGTCACGTACAGCGCAACTATATGCCGCCAGAAATGCCGGAAGTGTACTGTTCGCCGCCAGCAGCGGCCCGGGTGAGGAAAACGCCACCGGCCTGATCGTGCCGAAGTTCGGGAAGAATCCTGAGCAGCACGTAGCCGTCAGCATGACTCTGGATAACCTGAGCAAGCTGCTCCTGCTGACCAGGATCCACTACACCGCATGGCTCACCGCCGGTTATATGAGGCAGGGCGATAGCGGCCGGGAACAACCCGCGCCTTCGGCATCAGCACGTTCAAGAACTGAATAGATGCCACAGAAGACATCAAGGCAGATGCAGCCGCGCACATTACAGACGCCATCCAAACCTACATTTCAATCCCCTGTCGCTATGTTCTGAAATGCGGCAAAACAACTGGTGGGCTCCACTCCGGAGTCCACCAAATCTTAAATAAGGAGACTTACTATGGGATACTACGCATCCGGTTACGGCACAATCACGATCCGCACGGATTATGATACACCGACACTGCAGAAACTATATAACAGCAAAACGCTGGACTTCCGCGACGGTTCAAAAGAACTTCAAGCGGAAACTTTTCTTGATCTGATTCTGGATCATGATGAAGCATTTGAGGCCGTCTCTTATTCTGAAGAGCACGAGACCACGATGGATTTGACATTTTGCGCTTCGGAAAACTATCATGGGAAATTGGTCGAAGAAACACTTGCCTTTTTGGCGCCTGTCACAGTAAAAGGCGACATAGAATTTGTCGGTGAAGATGACTGCAGATGGTGTTTTCACTACGAGGACAGGAAATTCGTTGTATATGATGGCCGCACGATTTATGACTGCGATCATCCCCGTTGTCCCCGCTCTGACTGCGTATTCTCAGACGGAGAGCGCTGTCGGTCAACGCTGGTAAAATCCCGCTATGCCTCCGAGCAGGCTGTCGTTCATGATCATGTTGTGGCCTGCACAGGATATATTCCGTTCAAAGCAGTTCAGCGGTGGACATCCTCCCCAATATATAAAGGTGCAATATGATTGTTTCCAAGACATGAATTATAATTCAGTGACAATGAGGCGATAATACTATGCTTCCCTACACAATTGATGAGATTTCACAGCGTGTGATGCCCGTTGCCAAGCGTTATGGTCTTTCGGCGGTATATCTATTTGGATCATATGCCAGAGGTGAAGCGACATCAAAAAGTGACATTGATCTTCTGATAGATACCTCCGGCAGCGCGATCGACACACTTTTCAAGCTTGGTGGACTCTACAGTGATCTGGAAACTGCGCTTGAAGCATCTATCGATGTTGTTACCGTTGATTCTCTGGAAGGATCAACAGATCGACGCAGCCAGCAGCATTTTCGTGAGACAGTGGAAAAAGAAAAGATAATGATTTATCCGATCTCATAGTTCTTGCGTATCACGTTGCGTTATTGGCTTCGGATAAGTGTAATACAGGTGAATCTACCATTCAGGAGGTACTTAATGAAGAAAAACCTGCTTGCAATCACCTGTCTTACCCTTTCTGTCATCCTGCTGTCCGGCTGCGGCGCGAAGAAGAAGTCGCCCCAGGTCGTAAAGACCACCGCTCCTCCGGCGGCAACCAGCGTCCCCATCTCAACCGCAGTCCCGACCTATGCCCCGGCACCGACCATGGTGCCAACCCCGGTACCGACCATCATCCCTACCCCGGTTCCTACGATTCTGCCGACGCCCATTCCCACATTTGTACCGACGCCTGTCGTCACCCCTGCTCAGGTTCCGGTCCAAACCGGGCTTCCAAAGGTCACCAAGGATCCCACGGATGAAACCGTGCCTGTAAACGGAAGCTGCCAGTTTATTGCACGTTACGAGAACGCCGAGCTGGCAGAATGGCATTTTGTGAGCCCCGACGGTTCGCTGGATGCGGATTACTCGGTCGTACAGAACCAGTTCCCCACGCTGAAAATCATCGGGGGTGATTCAAAGGATCTTACCCTGTCCGGTATCCCCCAGGCTCTCAACGGCTGCAGGGTCTACTGCAAATTCAGCAACAGCGCGGGCTCCGTAAAAACCGCCTCGGCTCTCATCACCGTCAAGTCCACTCCCGGCTATACTGCCCCGACTGTTCCCGGCAGTACTGCGGTGAGCGCACAGTACCAGAGCTTTATAGGCCGCTGGGCCGAAGAATTTGCAGGCCGCTGCCAAATCAGCATCGCCTACAAGACGCAGGGCAGCGCGAATGTGGACATCAGCTGGTCCAACTCCGCGTGGTCCAAATCTCGCTGGCAGATGACGGCCTATGTGTACAAGGATGGGATCATGGCCTATGATGATGCCCACTCCTGGGTCGAGTCCTACGTTGATGGCTACAATCCCATTGTGAGCGATGAATCCTATGGCGGCACCGGCAGCCTGTACATACAAGATGGCAAGCTTCACTGGTATAACGATGTGACCGGTCAGCTCACCGTGCTTGTCCCCGCCTGATATGTGGTAATTTCTGGACTTGCCCAAACGGTGGATTTGTGCTATCCTCTTGTCTCGTGGTTTGCGTCACTGACGTATTTGATGATCACGAGGAGAGTGAAAGTCCTATGAATTCTGCTGGAACTGCAGAAACGCAAGGCCAGCAGCCCTCTGATGATGATTTCATCTATGAGCTGCTGGCCGAGATGAGACTGCCATAGCCGATTCCTTCGATAGCAGCCTCCGCGCGCACAATACTGACACAACCATGAGCCGGTATCGTTTTTCGATACCGGCTCTCTTTTGTCTGTGTGAAAGATAATCAACAAATCGCACTCTATTATTTTGTGATTTTAAACTATTTACTTTCGCATTATTGTGTGTTAAGGTTTACGTAAATCGTATTTTATTTCTGTTTGCAAGCAAAGGAGGTCATGTACATGGCACGCCGCAAGATAGAGACGCCGACTGTGCCGGGAAGCATCGTAGTCGATCTGAACAGCGGAAAGACGTTGGAAAAAGCCCTGCCCGCCATGATTTGCAGCCGCATCAAGTTTTTCCGGGAAAAGCTGGGGATGGAGCAGAAAGCCCTGGCCGCGCAGATCGGCGTGACCTTCAACGCCGTCAGCAACTGGGAATGCGGCCGATCCCGGCCCGATCTGAACCTGATCCCAGCCATCTGTGAGGCTCTGCATATCTCGCTTTACGATCTCTACGGGATGCCGGCACCGGAGGATTCTCTCACATTGCGTGAGCAGACGCTTGTGGACGGGTATCGCAGACTTAATCCCGGACATCAGTACGCCATTGACAAGGCAGTTGAAACCCTGCAGTTTGTCCAGTCTACCGCGGCGCAGCCGGAGATGAAAAAACTTCTATTCTTTTCGCGCTCCCTTGCAGCCGGCGCAGCAGATCCGACCGAGTTTGAACAGGATGCCGAGCCATACTATCTCTATGCCTCCCCGGAGGTCAGGCGCTCCGACTATGTGTTCAACGTCAACGGCGACAGCATGGAGCCCGACTATCACACCGGGGATATGGTGCTGGTGGAAAAGCTCTCCGGCGGCAGCGCCCTGCACTATGGAGAAATCGGGGCATTTATCGTCGGAAACGAGACCTATATCAAGCGCTACGAGAAGGACGGGCTGCACTCGCTGAACAAGAAGTATGAGGTATTGCGCTTCGGTGAGGATCAGTCTGTGTATCTGATCGGGCGCGTGGTCGGCATCGTCTCGCAGAAGGATATCCCGTCAAAGGAAGATATTGAGGCTTATCTGACGCTGCGCAACTTTGCACGGGTATAAGCCAAATGGATACAATGACGGAAGAACGATACCGCTCTGCTCTTTCCCGTGGGCGACCCAAGCACGACCTCTTTGACGATTTTTCTCTGAAGCATCCCAGGATGCCGCTGAGCCAGCGGGCCAAGATTTTCTCCCCTTTCGCTGCGTTGAAAGGTTTTGAGGAAGCAATTGACGATAAGGTCCAGGTCTATGTGGAGAAACGGGAGCTCAGCGACGAGGAGCAGGACGCACTTGAAGCGGCGCTTTCATGGCTCCATGATATGACAAAGAACCTCCGTGCGGCGAAAGAAAACCGCGTCATCGCGACGGTGAGCTTCTTTGTCCCTTGCGCGGATGAAAACCATGAAGCTTATGGCCATGGAGGAACTTATGAGCGCTATACCGGCACGGTATGGAAGGTCGATCCCATCCTCACAAAATCCCTTTTGATCGGGGACAGGACGATCGAGTTTTCGGAGCTTGCCGAGATCATTATACAGGAGGATTCCCGATATGTGCTGCCGCTATTATATGGAGATGTCCCCCGAGCTGCGCCCGATCGTAGAGGCGGCGCAGCGCTCGAGGCTGTACCGGGCCAGTATTGAGAAAGTGGCAAAGCCGCTCATCACGGAGGGAGAGGTGTTCCCGGATTCCATGGTGCCGGTCATTGCCACCAGCAAATCCGGAGAGAAGAGCGTTTTCCCGATGGTCTGGGGTTTTCACGTTCCCGGCATAAGCCGCACCATTGCCAATGCCCGTGTCGAGACCGCGGCGGAGAAAGCCAGCTTCCGGGATGCCTGGGCAACTCACCGCTGCTTGATCCCCGCCTCCTGGTATTACGAGTGGGAGCATACGCTCACACCGTCCGGCAAGTCCAAGGCCGGAGATAAATATGCTATTATGCCCAAAGGCGGCGAGCTTACCTGGCTGTGCGGGCTTTACCGGCTGGAGAATAACTTCCCCCATTTTGTTATCCTTACCCGTGAGCCAGCCGAATCCATTGCCTTCATCCATGACCGGATGCCGTTTATTCTTCCTGAGTCAGAAGCAGGTAAATGGATTGATCCAAACCGGAATCCGCACATGCTGCTCGGTTCGGCCGTTACGGATGTGGTCTTTGAGAAGGACGAACGGGGTAAAGTGCCGACATGAATTTCGCTTAAAAAAGATGCTGTCTGTTTTCTTCTGATCAGACAGCATCTTTTATATACGTGTTTATCCTTCCTGCATCATTTTCTTTCTCAGGTGCGCCAATTCCTATACTCAATCATAACTCTGCTTTCTCCAGCAGATCATACAGCGCATCCTGGGAAAGTACGCCGCGCTTCAGGTCAGACGGCAGCTCACCCCGTTCATCTGCTTCATAGTCCTCCCGCCATTCTCCGGACGTGTAGTAGGCATCCAGGAGACGAAGTTTTTCCGGGTCATGAGAGATCGCGGCTTCATCAAACAGCCGCTCATACTTCTCCACTCGCTCTATCCGATCCAAGCGATATGATTTGCTATTGTGTTTTATCATATCATTCACTTTCCTGTATCATGATGGAATTGTCCCTGTCGTATTCACCTTGGCAAGCTCAAATTTGACCATCCTATTCAGCAGTTCCTTTTCGATATTTTCAAAGCTGTTTGTACCGCTCTCGATCTCAGCCATGGTAAGATCCGCGCTGAAGAATATTTTCTTTAGCTCATCTTCGCTGAAGCGCCCTGTTCCCTCCAAGCCAAGATAAATAACCGACAGTGCAACCTGCAGTGCAACCTTTTGCACCTTTTTCTTGAAAGCTGCCAGTTCGACCGGAGACTTGACTTTATCCGCGTTTAGGGGTGTATTCGGTATTCCCAGAACGCTCCTTGCCCTTCTTATCTCCGCGTCACGATGCTCTTTCGAACTCCACGCTGCTTTCTTCTGTATATTTTTCGTCTCATCGTCCAAAGCTGAACCGGTTTCAATGAAGCTGTTAACGGCATCACTTAGTTCAGAGATATTGTCATATCCCAGATCTGAAAGAGCGCTTGCTACAAGAAGCCACCCGTGGGTCATATCGTCTTTCATGGCTTCCTCTATAATAGCGTCTTTATCGACCGCATTCTTCGGCAGCGGTATGCGACGTGGATTTACCTTCTTTTTTCCCATACTTGTATATCTCTTTTCACATGATCTGTCTATCATTATACACGCTTGTATTATGACAAGCAAGGGAAGCACATCCTGTTTTATGTATTATTCCGCTCTTGCAAAACGGGCGCTACTGTGCTATTATGCTCGCCGTCGCCTTTGGGCGGCGAAAACTATGGAGGTCTATACAAATGAACAAGACTGAACTAATTGCTGCTATCGCTGAGAAAGCCGAACTGACCAAAAAGGACAGCGATGCAGCAGTGAATGCTATTTTTGAGACCATCAGCACCGCGCTTGCAGGCGGTGACAAAGTGCAGCTTGCCGGCTTCGGAACCTTTGAAGTCAGGAAGCGGCCCGCCCGCACCGGCCGCAACCCGCAGACGAAAGAGGAGATTGAGATCCCCGCTTCCCGCACTGCCGCTTTCAAGGCCGGCAAGGCTCTGAAGGACGCTGTCGCAAAATAATAGGTAACCAAATAATGGGCATGTGGCGACTTGAAAACTCCTACGTGCCTATTATTTATAAGACGCATTGCGTTTTCGTTCTATTGAACCTTTTATAGTTCTCTGGATTCTGTATGATTTTAATCCATCCCGTTATACTTCATTTGAACGATTTTTTGTTCTAAGGGAGTGTTCCGGATGGATCTGTCAGCCGTAGCCAAAAGAGTCTATGAAGCCAGAAAAGCCAAAAATCTAACACAGGAAGAGCTTGCCGCAAAGGCAGATATCTCCGCGACACATATCAGTGTGCTGGAGCGCGGCGTAAAGCTGCCTAACCTGGACACCTTTATCGCCATTGCAAACGCATTGGACGTGTCTGCCGACTACCTGCTGCAGGATGTCGTCAACAGAAGTGTTCCGGTTCAATACAGTGAGCTATCCGAATTGCTTGAAAAGCAGCCTGTTGATGTTCAGAAACGTATCAATCGGGCGCTGAAAGCTTTTCTTGAAGAGTAATCATGCCGCGTCGTGAATGGCGGGGCGTCATAAAACAGTAAATGTTTAAGAATTGAAAAAAGATGGGAAGGCGTGGCTTTGAGTCACGCCTTTTCACTTGTTAAAAGCTCATTCAGAGGGATGAATCCCAGTCCATCGTACTGGATGTGGATATGCTGTCTGCGCTTGCCGCTAGACTTATCCGGTGCATCTACATAGATGGCCTTTACCAGTTCGTGAAGGACATAGGGGGTAAGCTCCTCGATGCCGACATGCTGGCCTGCCTTCTGAATAAACTTCTCGATGTTTTGAATCTGTGTTTCCTGTACTTCGATTTCCTTTTGCAGACGAATGACCTCGGCTTCCAGTTCTTTCTGTTCTGCTTCATAGGTCTGACTCATCATATCAAAGCGCTCATCACTCAGCTTGCCGCTTGCGTTATCCTCATAAATCTTGATGAATAAGCGCTTTAGCTCTGAAATACGTTTCTCACTGCGTTCCAGTGCCTTACGGTTCGCTGCGATCTGTTTTTCGCTCTCTGCATGGAGCTGTTGCTCCATTACCTGACGGAAATGAGCCTCATGACGGTAGATGAACCCGGTGACCATTTGGATGTGCTGAAGAACCAGCTGCTGCAGTACCTTCTCTCGAATGTAATGGGTACCGCATTTGTCCTTGTGTTTCCAATGAAGGGAGCAGTCAAAGAATGCACCTTCAGTGCGATAGTTATTGGTCGCACCATAGTAAAGCTTTTCACCGCAATCAGAGCAATACACAAGTCCGGAGAACATGCTGCTTCTTCCGGATTTTGTTTTTCTATGCCTCTGCTGACGGATCTGCTGAACCTTCTCAAAGACCTCATCTTCAATGATCCGTTCATGAGAGTCCGGGAAGATTGCCTGATTCTCAATTGGATTATCCCTCTGCTTCTTATCCCAGATCGAGTTGGTGTAGGTCTTGAAGTTGACCACACATCCGGTGTACTCTCGTCTTTCAAGAATGCCCACAACCGTACTGCTGTGCCATCCATATGGATTTTCCGGTTCAGTATGTGTTGTGTTTCTTCCCTGACGCTTGTGATAGGAAGTGGGCGTTAACACCTTATCCTCTTTCAGCTGTCTGGCGATCTGGCTCGGCCCACGACCTTCCATACACATATCAAAGATACGCTTAACTACCGCTGCAGCTTCCGGGTCAATAACCCAGTGCTTCGGATCATCCGGATCCTTCACATATCCGTAGGGAACATTGGTCGTCAGAGGAAGTCCTTTTTCTCCCTTTGCCTTCTGAACAGCTCTGATCTTGCGGCTAGTATCTCTGGCATAAAACTCATTGAACCAGTTCTTGATACCGGCAAAATCATTGTTGATGCTGTTCGGATCATTGGAATCAAAATTATCATTGATAGCGATATACCTGACCCCGTATTTTGGAAAGGTCATACTGGTATAAAGCCCGACAAGGGATGAGTTTCTTCCCAGACGGGAAAGGTCTTTGGTGATGCACACCTTTACATGACCTGCTTCCATTTCTGCCAGCATCTGCTGGAAGCCCGGACGGTCAAAGTTGGTGCCGGAATAACCGTCATCCACAAAGAACACAGGATGGGTAAAATGCTGTTCCCTTGCATACTGCAGAAGGATGGACTTCTGATTTTCAATGGATAAGGACTCGCCGGAACGCTCGTCTTCCTGCGAAAGTCTGCAATATAATGCCGTGATCTGTTTTGTTGCTCCTGTCATATCTGTAACCTCCTTGATTGGAGCAACTGTCGGTACAGGATTGGCTGGCATCATTGTATCAAAATTATTCGTCTGTGTCATTGGCATCCTCCTCTGTATTTGTAAACTTTTTTGCTGAGATGCGTTCCAGCTTGCGGAGCATACATTCTTCACCGTCAAAACTTCCGGTCACGGTATAAACTGTGCCTCTGATTTCTCTCTCAATAGATAAGTCCGGGATCCACCATGCAGACAGGTTCTTTGTGTGCAGATGACCGTCTTCATCAAACCAGACATTATGATGCTGTCTGTCGGGAGACACCGGCTGCAGTTTGAAATATGGGTCAGGATCGGTAAAGCGGTATTCCGAGGGCAGTGTATCTTCTTCGATATAAGCCCCGGGATCTTCATCCAGTTCACACCACTCGGCAAGGTCTATCAGTTCATCAAGGTTTTTGGGAAGCTCCATCAGTTCTTCCTCCATATTTTCGATTTCCATAGGTTTCAATTCTTTCATAATGATTTCCTTTCCTGCGTCTTTCGTCGGACGCAAATAGCATGTTTTTGGCCGGACAAATGTACCGGCGCGGGTTACTTAGCTGTCAAAAGGGATAATCCCTTGTTCGCATACCAGGCACTGCCAGAGCAGGTGCAAATGCTCCCGCCCCGGTGGCTATGTGCTGAATTAAAGTTCCGGATCATGACGGTGTTTTTTCTTCGAAGGCTGAGTCTGTTCAGGCTTCTGAGTCTGTTCTCGACTGAGCATACGGTCAATATTCTGCTTGATTGCCCGAAGTTCTTTTTCATGATCCTGTGCGGAATGATATTCGTTATAAGCTTCATTTTCCTGTGAGATAAGACCTTCAATTTCGGTGTTCAACGCTTTGAGCGCAGGCAGCTTTTTGATACCGTGACTCTTGAAATAGCGGAGCGCAGACTCGCGTAAGATAAAGTCCGGCTCATGAGCACGATAGAAGTCCTCCTGCTTGGATTTACGTTTAATCTGCTTGTACTCTTCATAAAGCGGAGTAGCCTTTCGATAGATCTGTATCTGCCTGCGCAATTCCTTTTTATCCTTAATAATGGATTCAAATGATTTCACTTTCTTCCTTGCATCAGTCGCGGCATCATGCGCTTCCGCAAGAGCTGCCTCCAGTGCCTCCGGAGATTCAAAGCCTGCCTCATGGTAGGCAATCAGGGTTGCAGACATTGTTTTCAGATTATGAAGCGTTGCCCAGTGTGCGTACCCAGCGCCTTTGCTCTGGGCATAATTCATGTCTACGATCCGATTGAGACCGGAAGGAGAATTATGTGGCTGAGTGGATGGTGCAGACGATACTTTTGAAGCAGAGGGAACCGGGGATTTTTCATGAAGTGCCTGCTCTGCATTTCTATTGATCTGCTCCAGTACAGCTTCCTTGGAAAAGTCATCTCCAAGCTTTCTTGCTGTAATCGGTTTGGTTCGGTCCGTAGTCAGATAGCTGAATCTGCCACGGCTTTCCCGTACAGAAATGCCGCGCTCCTCCAGCAGCTCCTGAAACTCTTCAAAGCTTTTGGCCGCAAGCAATGCGGTACGGATATTTCCTCTAAGGATATCCTTATCCGTTTCAAACTTAGTGCGCCTAGGCGTAAGTCCGTCTGCAATAATCTGCTGATTGAGTTCATCCAGTTCACGCTGGCCTCGTCGCCTTGCATGATATTCCCGCTCGGTAATTCGGTTCTTACTTCCGTTTAAGAGATCAATCTGATATAGATTCTCTCTCTGGCACATTTCCATCACTTCGCTTCGAAGGTAACGGAGTGCGGAAGCTGTACAGCGATGTTTCATCCCTGCCTGTGTATCGCATGGCCTGTCCATATAGGGAAGGAAGGGAACATCTTCGATGCGGAGGCTGTTGATGACGATGTGAACATGAATGTTGCCGCTATGGTTATGACCATCCGGATGAGTGCAGACCAGAGCCTGATGTCCGGGGAAATGCTCCCGGCAGAAATCGGCGCCAAGCTGCTGGGCTTTATCCATTGTCAGCCCATTTTCTATTCCATCTCTCGGATCAAAGCTGATGATATAGTGGTGACTTTTCACATCACCCCGCTGGTTGTTTTTGCCGTATTTGAGATTGGCCCGCATACAGGCAATTGCAAAATTTTCATCGCCGCAGAGGATGGTCTCCATCCGAAAGTCATCACGGGGGATCATCCGACCCTTGTCATCCAGAACCGGTTTATTGGTAAACTCATCATGCTGGAAAGTGAGATACATCTCAGCAGCACCATAGTTAGCATTTTTAGAGCTGATATGTTTGATCGTTGCCAACTGCATCACCTACTTTCTCTAAGACTTCAAATTTGAGTTTCGCCAGATCCGAAACTGCTGTACGAACCTCCTCTGCCAGATCCGGGTAAGGAGTATGGGTTTCATTCAAGAATCTTGCAATCTGATTCAGATTACTTCCAATCTTTCCGTACTCCGAAGTCATTCTGCCAACAGAGGATAATAGTTCATCACTGGCCGCAGATACCTTTATGATTGGATGGATGACAGCACCGGTAATGGACTGCCGAATCATTTCTGCCTGACTCATTCCATAGGTCTTGCAGCGTTCAGAAAAGGCTTCGTATTCTTCATCGGTCAGCATTGATTTGATGAGACGGTTACGATGCGGGGTATTATATTTTTTCGCGATAGTGCATCACCTCCAATAAGAAAAAATGAAACTGCCATGTTTGGCAGCAATAAAAAAATCGCCGTTTCCGGCGACTGCAGCAGGGTTTGGGGAAGGCACTCCCCAACAAGTATCTGACCGTGGGAAAATGAGTGTGATACGAAATTTGGTACCATGGTCGATACTTGCTCTTAACAAATGAGAGACTGACATCAACGTAAATATCACCTCCCACCGTGATTGACATGGGACTGCATCCATTCGATGAGATCCGGTTTTGTCACGAGCTTGCGCCCGCCGATCTGCAAAGTCGGAAAGTCCGGCTGGCTCATCAGGGCGTAGGCACCGGACTTGGAAATGCACAAAGCCTGAGCCAAAAGCTTTGCGTCCAGTACGTCCGGCAGGTTTTCAAATAAGTTGTTTTTCATGTTGTACCTCCGTAAAAATGTGCATGAAAAAGCAGCCATTATCGGATGACAATGACTGCGGGTTGATAGGATTGGATGGGATAAGATTTACTGTTTTCGGTACTCAGCGAATTTTCCCGAAATGATGTTGATCCGTTTGCTGACTGCACTGTGATTCTGATAGCCAACTTTAGCAGCGATTTCTTTTAGGGTAAAGCCATCGGCTTTTAACTGAAGTATCTGCTGGTCACGTTCTGAAAGAATCGTGGTAAATGCTTCGAAGACCGCGCTTTCAATAACCTCTTCCTCAAAAGAAACACTCTCGGAAGTTATAGAATCCGGAGCATCCTCCATGAGCTGATCCAGAGACAGCATCGCACCGACGCTGGTTCGGGAATGCGACCATTTTCGCATAAAATCTTTTTTAACAAGATCATTTCGGAAGTCATAATCAGTTTCATCACGGGTCGCCCAGATCGTGTCGATCATAGGCTGCCAGTTCTGCTCCTTTACGATCATCGGAACAACAGATCCAATCAGGTTGCTGAACTGCTGATAGGTCAGGAACGGAACTTCCATGCCTCTTGGAATATTAAAAAGAGACTGGAAGGAAAGCCCGATGTGCTCAAACTTTTCTCTGATATACGGGATGATCGTATAGGCCAATCTCCATAGCGGGAAATCTCCGGAATAAGAATTAAAGCTGCCGGGGATCTCTCTATAATCGCCATCCTTGTTCGGCACTTCGAAATACTGCCAGGCGCTCCACGCATAGCAGTCCCAGACCAGTTCCAGAAATACATCCGTGTTCAAAAATTCTGCATAATCATCACTGCGGATCACATCAAATGGACAACGCGGCAGATTCATATAAGCAGGTCTTTTGGAAACAAGTTCTTCCGGCAGACTGTAAAAAAGAGTGAGCCAGGACTTATTATCCTCTGGCAGAATCTGCATAATATTTCCCGGTTCCAGCAGGATAAAACCTTTGGGTCCTCGCTGTGTTTTGTCAGATTTCAATCTATCTCATCCCCATTCTTTGTAAATTTGAGGAGGAAATCCCCCTCTACTAATATATGGCACGAAACAGAAGCAAATGTTCCATGCGTTCCAATATTTTTATGTAATTTTTTATCGGTCTCATAATACCCAACAATTCCAATAGATATAATATTCACTATAACATTGGCAAATAAGAAACACAAAGTGGTGTTCCTTAAAAACGAACTACAATCTCTGTTCCTTCGTCAACGATACTATGAATCGCTATTTCAGCCGAA
>Ga0310691_10002890_pt1 | contig 21650 bp, 17 predicted proteins | sample 176DNAGHGlowgp2_FD_203887 | JGI IMG/M metagenome (GOLD analysis project Ga0310691, IMG submission 203887) | Sheep rumen microbial communities from Palmerston North, Manawatu-Wanganui, New Zealand - 1766 DNA GHGlow gp2 (v2) (version 2) | ecosystem: Host-associated > Mammals > Digestive system >...
TGACGCCCAGCAAGGAGTTTTCGTGCAAGATGACGGAAAATATGCAAGTAGATGCGCTGCCAAGCCGTCAGGCGGGCTTTGTGCGGTGTTGCCTTAAGATTGTCAAATCCCAGAACAGTATACCATATTTCCGCAATCCTGTCAACCGTATAAAAAACACGGTGACGCTTTCGCATCACCGTGTTTTGATTTACTGTTTATGCATTACGCTCAGAATCAGTCTTCCTTCTTCTTGGTCGCAACAGCAACAGCAGCAGCGCCAGCCAGCAGCAGACCTGCGACAGCAGCGCCTACACCAGCATCACCGGTCTTTACAGGCGGTGCAGCAGTGGTGCCAGCATTCTGGTTCGGAGCCTGAGTTGCAGTGTCAGTGGTTCCGGACGTGGTCTCGGTCGTGGTGTTGGTGGTTGTGGTAGAGGTGTCAGTATCGGAATCAGTATCAATGATCGGAGGCTGAGTCTCAGTAGTAGAGGAGGTGGTATCCGTGCTGGTTGTAGTGGTATCGGTGGTGGTAGAAGTGGTGTCAGTTGTGGTAGTAGTGGTCTCGGTGGTAGAAGTGGTGGTCTCAGTTGTGGTGGTAGTGGTCTCAGTTGTGGTGGTAGTGGTCTCGGTGGTGGTAGTAGTGGTCTCAGTCGTGGTGGTAGTGGTAGTGGTAGTGGTCTCGGTGGTAGTAGTGGTGGTGTCTCCAGCCTTAATCTTGATCCAGCCGTCGAAGTCTTCGTGATCAATCTTTGCGTTATGCGTGTCAATGAATTTCGATACATCCAGATCCATCGGGAAGGTATCGCCCGGCTTTGCATTTTCCGGAACAGTGAACCATGTTCTGATGTAGATACCGCTGTCCACATCCAGATCGGTGCTACCTGCGGTGGCAACAGCGAAGATGTTAAGCGGCAGGTTCAGGGAAGTTGCCGGAAGCAGGTCATCGGAAGCCTCACCCTTCTTGGTAACAGGGGTATCTTCGGTGCCATCCTTGATGTCCGGCTTCAGGCGCTCATCATAGGTGATGGTGAAACCGGAGCCGGAATAACCCTGGTTGTTGAGGATGTAGATCCTGTACTCAACTCTTTCACCCGGCTCAGCATAAACCTGGTCAGCAACGATGTTGGAGACAGAAGTGCTGAGGCCTTCGCGTGTTTCCGGATCTACCGTTTCCTGAGCATTTGCCATCATTGCAGTGACGCCGATCGAGACCAGAGTCGCTGCGCTGCAGACAGCTGCTACAGTTTTCTTGAAGATAGATTTGCTCATGTGTTTCAATCCTTTCTGTTTCATGTTGGAGCATTGTCAAATTGCCTGTCAACGCTCCGTTACTGTTCAGCTTGCCGTATTATACAAATGAGCACAATGCGGTTTGCCTAGGCATTCAGAACGCTGCCTGAATCACCCTGCATTCTGCCGGCTCCGCCTGACACAGAGCGGCAGCGATACAATATCAGTGATACAACTGTATTTTATCACAAATTGCAATTTAAGTCAAGCGGGAGAAACGATTTTTCATCCCAATTTGCAACTATTTTTTCAGGGCGTTTTTGTGCATCTTTCACAAACTTAAAATTTTTATTGCATTTTTTCGATATTTTTGGGTTCATTTAACGTAATTTTTACATTATTTTCCCCATATTTTGCTTTCAGGAGCTGGGTCAGCCTTCTGCACATCTGACGCTCCTCCGGCAGCGTTCTCAGCGGTCTCGCACAGATACATTCCCTGCCGCCGTATGCCGCAAAGGGTTCCGTGTGAAAGCCCGCCGGGTCCGGCATTTTCATCCTCTGCATCACCGCCCTGCTGTCAAGAATTTACAGCAAAGCGTATGCCTGCCGCGGTGAAATTATGCCTTTTTGAAGCGCTGCTTCATGCGCAGTGCATTGTCGAGGATGCGCTTGCGGATACGCAGATGCTCCGGTGTAACCTCGAGCAGCTCGTCCTCTGCCAGATATTCGAGGCAGTCCTCCAGGCTCATATCCTTCGGCGGAATCAGGCGCAGTGCATCGTCGCTGCCGCTGGCGCGGGTATTGGTCAGATGCTTCTTCTTACAGACATTGACGACAATATCCTCTGCCTTCGGGGAACAGCCGACGACCATGCCCTCATAAACTTCCGTTCCTGCCGGAATGAACAGGCTGCCGCGCTCCTGCGCATTGAACAGGCCGTATGTGACGGCTTCACCGGTCTCGTAGGAGATCAGCGAACCGACTGAGCGGCGCGGAATATCGCCCTTATACGGCGCATACTCGGCAAAGACCGAGGACATGATTCCCTCACCCTTCGTATCGGTCAGGAATTCACTCTTATAGCCGAACAGGCCGCGGGACGGAATCAGGAATTCCAGGCGCATTCTGGCACCCTGCGGGTGCATCTCCTGAAGCTCTGCCTTTCTGCTGCCGAGCTTTTCCATAACTGCGCCGACCGCATCCTCCGGCACATCAATCACAAGGCGCTCAATCGGCTCCTGCCGCTTGCCGTCGATCTCCTTAAAGAGCACACGCGGCGGCGATACGGCAAGCTCATAGCCTTCTCTGCGCATATTCTCAATCAGAATCGAGAGATGCATTTCGCCTCTGCCGGCAACGAGGAACGAGTCAGTGCTGTCGGTATCAGAGACGCGAAGAGACACGTCCTTCAGCAGCTCACGGTAAAGCCGTTCGCGGAGCTGGCGCGAGGTGACAAACTTGCCCTCTCTGCCTGCGAGCGGGCTGTCATTGACAGAGAATGTCATTTCGACGGTCGGCTCGCTGATTTTCGTAAAGCTCAGCGGCTCATAGCTGCCCGCTGCACAGATCGTATCGCCGATGTTGATGCCGTCGATGCCGGACACCCAAACGATGTCGCCGACGGTTGCGCTCTGCGTCGAAACGCGCTGGAGCTGCTCAATTTGCAGCAGCGTCACGAGCTTTGCATTGACCGGCTTTTCCTCGCTGTGATAGTTGCCGACCTGTACCTGCTGCCCGACCTTTGCGGTTCCGCGGACAATTCTGCCGATGCCGATTCTGCCGACGTATTCATTGTAGTCGATCGAGGAGATCAGCATTTGCAGCGGCTCCTCCGGATCGCCCTGCGGCGGCTCGATATAGCTGAGAATCGTATCGAACAGCGGCTTCAGATCGGTTCCCGCCTCATACTGGCTGAGTGAAGCGGTGCCGCTTCTGCCCGAGCAGAACAGAATCGGGCTTTCAAGCTGTTCATCGTTTGCATCGAGGTCGAGCAGCAGCTCCAGCACCTCGTCACCGATTTCATCCAGTCTCGCATCCGGTCTGTCGATTTTATTCACGACAATGATAATCTTCTGACCCATTTCGAGCGCTTTCGAGAGCACAAAGCGGGTCTGCGGCATCGGTCCCTCCGCCGCATCCACGAGCAGCAGCACGCCGTCCACCATGTTCAGCACGCGCTCCACCTCGCCGGAAAAGTCCGCATGTCCCGGGGTGTCGATAATATTGATCTTCACGCCCTCATACATGACCGAGGTGTTCTTTGCCAGAATGGTGATGCCGCGCTCACGCTCCAGGTCGTTCGAGTCCATAACGCGCTCCGCAACTGCCTGATTGGCACGGAATGCGCCGCTCTGCTTGAGCATTTCATCGACCAGTGTGGTCTTGCCGTGGTCAACGTGCGCGATAATCGCAATGTTCCTTAAATCTTCCCGAATCACTTTACCTCTTAACCTCCGATTCCTTCCTCTGCTTTTTTGCCTGATCCTTTGCAATCCGCTCCTTCATCAGCGCAATGGAGCGGTCAAACAGCGGTACCCGGATCTCTCCGGTCGCATTTGCAACAAACCGTTTTCCCTTTTGCAGCCAGCCAAGCGCCGCCTGCAAATCGCGCTTAACGCCCATGCCTTCTGCATAGTGCGCGGCAAGCTGATGCGTAATCCGCGCATAGGCGCGCAGCAGCTCTGCCTTCTTGTCGCCGAAATCCACATAATTCGGCTGCGTATAGAATGCCCAGTAGCCGAGAATGGTCTTCTCCGCGTGCTGGCTCCACGCGAAGGACTGCTCATGGTCGATCTTCGGACCGACGCCGCCGTATGCCTTTCTGCCCTCGCGGTAAGCCGCACAGAGATTCAGCATTGCCATCCATGAGCCGTTCTGTGCAGCAGTATCGAGCCACTGAAAATACTGCTCGAAATCCTGCTTGACAAAATGTCCGCAGCGGTAGCATTCCGCGATCAGAAACTGCGCATCCTGCACATTCTGCTCTGCTGCGCGCAGCAGATACGCAAACGCCTTCTCGTAATCCTGCAAAACGCCGAGCCCGAAATAATACCGCTCACCGAGCTCTTGCAGGGAGCCGCGGTCATTATGCTGCTCCGCGTGCTCCTCCAGCTCTTCCAGCGGAATTGCCGCATACGGCCGGAACACATTGACCGGTTCCCCGTTTCCGTCCTTCGGAACAAAGGTCACAGCAACCGCCGGCAGATACGAGATCTTCAGTTCCATTACTCCTCATCCTCTCCCGACTTTGAATATGAATAAGCCGCAAGCGCTGCATAGTACTGCGGTGTTACGTCAATCCAGTTTCCGTCTATACAAAATACCGGAACGAATGAGCTTTGCTCTTCATCGCCGGCTGCGGAGCGTACAGAGAGAATTTCATATTTCACGGCGCTTTCCGGAACGCCCATGCTCTCCGCAAGCGAACGCACGGACTCCTCACACTGATCCTTCAGCTCCGCACGCTGCGATTCCTCTTCATTCTCTCCGCGAAACGCCTCCTCAAACTTCACGCGCCCGAGAATTTCGACCTTCGTAGGTTCATAATCCTCCTCATCACTGATTTCACCGAACATCTGCTCCAGATATTTCACCAGATCGTCAACCGAAGTCTCCGTCTCTTCAGAGAGCGCGCGCAGAGCCTTTTCCGGAATCGCACGAAGCATACCTGCGGCATCCTGCTTGTTCCAGACTTCAACGGTATAGTTCATCGCCTCCTCCGGCGTACTGAACTGCATGGCAGTGCCGATCGAAACCGAAGTGCCGGAGCTGTTTCCTGAGCCGTTTCCTGAGCTGCTCCCGGATCCGTTTCCGGTGACGGCAGGCTGATCCTCTGAGCCGGAGACGCCCGTCACATCCGCAGCAGATGCTCCGGTGCTGTCCGTCTGCACAGTGCCGGAGGTCGTGGTCTCCGCAGCGGTCACATCCGCCGTACCGGCCGCCGTTCCTGCCGTCGTTCCGGTTTCGGTTGTGGTCTCCGCTGCATTGCTGCTCTCTGCGGAGGAACTGTCATTCCCACAGGCTGTCATCAGCAGGCAAAGGCTGCCCAGAATCGCGAAAAATCTGTATTTTTTCATCCGGTTTCCTCCTGTTTTTTTCGGTTATTCTTCGAGTACCATTTCTACGATTGCCGCCGTCCACGGATCGAACCATCCCTCATCGACCCGGAAGACCGGTTCCATAATATCATCTTCCCCCGTCACAACGCCCTCTGCATCAAAATAGAACACATGGACATCCGCCACGGCGCAGCTCACCGATTCCGCATCATAGCCGTAATTTGTGAGGATATCGTAGATCTGCGTGATATACTCACGCGTCGATTGATCCGCGTCATTCTCGTTGTTCAGGTCATCCCTGCTGAGCAGCCGGGTTACCTTCATGCTGAGAATCTGATAATCTGCATCCTCTTTTATTTTCGCAGCGTCGTCTTTACACGCCGCATATACTTCCCCAACCGAAAGCCCGTATGAAGCTGCCAGCCCCTTCACAATGCGCGGCGAAAGGCTCTGCATCAGATGATCGGCATTGAGTTCGTTCCAGACCGCAGAAGTATTCTGTATTGCTTCCTCCGGCGAATCAAAGAGTTTTTCGGCACCGCAGCTGCTCCCTTCATCCGCAGAATGACTGCTGACGGGCGCATCGGTTGTATCCGCAGCAGTCTGTCCGGAGGATTCCGCCGGTTCCGCGCCGGAGGTTTCTGCCGGTTCTGCGCCGGAAGTTTCTGCCGTCTCCGAAGTTGTGACCGTATCGGGTTCCGTCAAGCTGCTGCTCTCCTGTGAGGTGCTGTCCTTCGCGCTGCATGACGCAAGCAGAAAGCAAAAGGAAAGCCCGAGCGTGAAAAGGTGGGTTTTGTTCATATGACGCTCCTTCCGATTCGCTGTATCTCGTCTCCGGCACACAGCTCCTTATCCGATTCGCACTATTCTATAACATCTGATTATAACACCCGCTGCGCAGCTCTGTCAAGTCTCTGCCTGCAATTCGCACATTTTCGGGGCATTTTCGGTGTCCGGACAGATTCTTTTCGGTTATTTTTCCGAATGTGAAACAAATACAAAAGGGGAAGCGCGCCTGCTGCGCACCTCCCCTTTCCCGTATTTATGCTTCCTCGGGCGGAATCGTTTTTGCGATCTCCGCCATAATGGCACATTCCATGCGCTTGCGGAACAGACGGCATCCGGGCGCATAGACCCCGCGCACCGAACCCGTCGCATGATAGGCATTCGCTGCGCAGCCGCCGGAGCAGTACAGCCTTGCCCAGCAGGTTCTGCACTCCTCGCGCGCATAGACATTGCAAGCAGCAAAATCCTCCTGCACTGCGGTATTTTCGACGCCGTGCCAGATATCGCCGAGCCGGAATTTTTCCTCGCCGACAAACTGATGACACGGGTACAGATCGCCCCACGGCGTCACCGCCATGTACTCCGTGCCGGAGCCGCAGCCCGAAATGCGCTTATAAATGCACGGACCGCCCGTCAGGTCGATCATATAATGGTAGAAGGTAAACGGTCTGCCTGCCTTGCGTTCTGCAATCATCAGCTCTGCAAGCTGCTCATACTGCCGCTCGACAACCGGCAGATCCTCCTCGGTCAGCGCCGAAGGATCACCCTCTGCACAGACAACCGGCTCCATGCTCAGCTCGCGGAATCCCAGCCCGAGCATCACCTTGATATCTTCGAGAAAATCGGGATTTGCATGGGTAAATGTCCCGCGCATATAATAATTCTTCCCGCCGCGTGCCGCGACCAGCTTCTGAAATTTCGGTACGATTTTCTCCCAGCTTCCGTTTCCGGCATAATCCACGCGGAACCGGTCGTGAATCTCCCGCCGCCCGTCGAGCGAGAGCACAACATTGCTGCACTCGCGATTTGCAAAATCAATGACGTCATCGTCAATCAGCATCCCGTTTGTCGTCAGCGTAAAACGGAAATTCTTGCCCTTTTCCTTTTCAATGCTGCGCGCATAGGCAACGAGATCCTTGACAACGCCGAAATTCATCAGCGGCTCGCCGCCGAAGAAATCAACCTCGAGATTTCTTCTTGAGCCGGAATGCGCAATGAGAAAATCAAGCGCCTGCTTTCCGACCTCAAAGGACATCACCGCCCGGTCGCCGTGATATTTTCCCTGACTCGCAAAGCAATAGGAGCAGTTCAGGTTGCAGGTATGGGCGATATGCAGACAGAGCGCCTTGACGACACCCGCCGTTTTTGCCTTCAGCGTCCCCGCCATCGGTTCAAAGGTATCGGGCGAAAAGAGCTTTCCTGCATCCTTCAGCGCCGTGATATCATCGTAGCATTCCGTGATATCCTCCCGCGTGACGTCCGCCTTGTCCCGATGCTTTTCCCAGACTGCCCGCTCGGCATCCTCCCGCGGCATCTGCTCATAGAGCGCAATCAGGTCATAGGCAATCCCGTCCACGACGTGTACCGCGCCGGAGCAGACGTCCAGCACGATATGATAACCGCCGAGCTGATACTGATGAATCATGTTACTTCTCCTTATGTTACGGGATCGGTTTGACCCCGGAATCTATCTTCATGCCGTGCATACCGAGACTCTTGGTGCTCAGCACAATCCCGCTGTTGTTCTGCGCAAAGATCTGCGCCAATTTCAGCCCGTCGGCGCTGCGGATTGTAAACGCCGCAACATTTTTCCACACGGCAAACTGCCCCGCCAGCACCGGACGGTCTGCCGTTGTCAGGAGCATACCGCCGCTTTGCAGCCCGACGATCAGCTCGCCGGAAATCTGCACTGCAATCACACGCGTCCACGGCAGCAGATGCCCCGTCGATTCCACCGACGAAACCAGCCGCACTCTGCCCGCTTCATCGAGCAGTACGCCGTTATTGTCACCCGCCGCAATCGCCTTGACAGGCACATCAAAGCTCAGATACCGTTTCCTGCCGTTTCCGCCGACCAGCACCCTGCCGTCCTTGCAGAGAATCAGGTAAAAGCTGCGGCTTACGGCATAATCGAGATAATCCTCATCCGGTGAAAACGAGCCGATCTGCTCGCAGCACTGCGCCAGTATCTTGTTTTTCGGGCTCAGAATCGCAGCATTTGCCGCCTCCCGCCGTGTAAGCAGCAGATTGGCGGGCTTTTCGCGTCCGGCAGCGGCGAAGATATGCACCATGCCGTCTGTCCGCTCGCCGATCAGCACGCCGTCAGGCTCCATGACGCGCAGTGTCCTGAGCTGCTCCCAGTTTCCGAGCGCTTCTTCATATTCCGGCTTTGCATTCAGGCAGCTGAGCCTGCCGGTGCAGTCGATATACGCAACGCCGTTCATACCGCCCGTCAGGCCGCGGGAGAGCAGACGGCTGCTTTTTGGCTGTTTTGTCAGCAGCGCCGGTAAAATGGCGAGCTGCCGGCAATTCGCAAGCGCAATTTTCATGCGCTTTTTCACAATCGGATCGACGGCAGCGGCCGCATCCGGCTTCTCAGCGCTGTCTGTTTTATCGGTTCCGGGCGGCTGCCAGCTCCATACGACCGGCTTCGGCGAATCGGATTTCGGGGCAGGCGGGGCCGGCTTCACCTCCGCCGGTTTCGGTTTTGCAGCATCGCCTGTCTTTCCGGCATCCGGCTTAGTTGAAGCTGCCAGCTTTACAATCGGTGCCGTCTTTCGCTTCGGCGAAGTTTTCAGCTTCGACGCTGCCGCAGGGGCAGCGGGCTTTTCCGGCTCCGGGAGACCGGCAAAAAGCTCATTCAGCAGCACACTGACCGCTTCGGGCTGCGCTTTGTCCGTCCTGACCTTTTTTCGCAGTGCCTCCCGCTGTGTTTCACTGAGCGCGAACACCCGCTCCAACAGGGCACTTGCAAATCCTTTCAGCAGCCGGCTGCCCTCCTCCGTTTCCGTCAACAGGGCAAGCTGCTCATGCCGGTACGATTCCAGAAGCTGCTGCTTCTCCGTATCCGACAGTGCATAACAGGCATAGACCTTCTGTTTCATTTCACACTGCGCCTCCCGTTATCGCGGAATGGTTACAAAATTCGGCTTGCATCCGGCAAAAACAGATGCCTGAATGCAATTGGAAAGAACCTTTCCGGTATTGGTCACCGCAAGGATCCAGCGGTTCCGGAGGGTAAATCCGGCGATCTCATGCCAGCCGGCGACCTGTGCGGAAAGCTCCGGATCGGTCGTGAGCAGCGAGCCGTCAGAGGTCAGTCCGACGGAATAATCGCCGTATGCAGCGATTGCAATGACATTTTTCCAGCCTGCTGTCACAGATCCGGTATTCCCGGCAACATCCACAGAGAGCACCTGCCCCTCACGCGTCAGCCCGAGAAAATGCTTTGTGCCCGCGGCGATGCTGATGATATTCGTCCACTCGCCGCAGCCGTATTTATATTCGCCGATCACCGAGCCGTCCCGCAGAAGAATCAGGTATCCGTCCATGACGCTCAGCAGCGAGACCGGCACCTGACTCGGCCGCAGCACAGGCAGTTTGGTCGGAAATGTCGAATACATTTTTCCGGCGGTTGAAATGCCGTGCATATACTGATCCGAGAAGCAGATTCTCTGCATTGCCGGCCATGATGCGCATTTTTTATGAATCTGCGCAGAACCGGCAGCCTCTGGCTTGCCGTCATAATGCAGCACCGTAACGAAATTCGTGGACGCCGCAATCTCCTTTACGGCGGTAAAACCGCGCAGCGGCTTCTGAAGCGCAGAGGGCGCATTGACCGAGAACACGGTGCCGTCCCGCTGGACGACCATCGCTGCGGGACCTTTTGTATCGCTCACGGTCAGTGCAAGGCTTCGCCCGTTGCGCTCGGCAAGTGCGCTCATCATGGAGAAGTCCTTGGAAACGGGCTTGACGCCGGTGACGCCCGCACGCATTCTCACGCCTGCCGCAGTATGTGCAGGCTTCGGAACGGGAGTCGGCTTGACCGGAACCGGAGCCGGTTCCGGCGCGGGTACAGGCTTTGCCGCCTGCTTTTCAGGCAGCGACTGAAACAGCGGATCGAGGACCCCTTCAAAATGAAACTGATCTGTCAGATAGGGTGAAAGTCGGTTTTCGAGTGTATTCAGTCCGTCATCCGAAATATGCTTTGCACGCTTCACAAGCTGTGCCGCAAACTCTCGCAGCAGCCTTGCGAGCCGGATATCCGTATACCGGTACGGACCGGTGACCAGCTTGAGCTGGCTCTCCGATTTCTTCGCAAGCTCATCCATTTTCCGGATAATCTCCTGCTCTGCCTGCTGCATGATCTGCTCTTTCAGCTTCTGTCCTGCTTCCGAATCCGCAAATTCCTTTGCAATCTGCTCTGCATAATCGGCAGCGAGCTCTTTTTTTTCCTTTGCATCCAATGCATACAGCGTGACAATCTGCTGCATGACAATCCCCCTCCCGTTCCGATTCGCGAAAAATGCCGCCTCATTGACAGGGCGGCATTCATTCGGTTGCAAAAACCAATTACTTTTCTGCGGATGCTGTCTCGGTGTTTTCGCACTGCTGATTTGCAATACCGCAGCTGGTCTTGCACGCGGACTGGCAGGAAGTCTGGCACTCACCGCAGCCGCCCTTCTTTGCACTTTCGCAGAGATCACGGGTTTCAATTGTCTGAATATGACGCATGATATCAGTTCCTCCTTTGGCAGGTTGTCCGCGGAGAAAACCGCGGCATGAGCGTACCGAAGCAGCTTCGGCACATAATCTCACCGTTATTATAGCATAAAACGCCCGAGAAGTCAAGCAGAAAAACAGTTTATTTCAGGACCCGGCACCGGTCTGTGCCGTAGTAGGTCAGCCATTGCACGGCAGCCTCCGTAATCTCCTCGCCGCACATGACAATCGGGACAGCGGGCGGACAGGACAGTGTGAGCGCGGCACAGATTCTCCCGCAGCATTCCGCGACAGGCAGCGTTTCGGTTTCGGCAAAGAGCAGGCTGCGCGGGCGCAGATTCAGCGGATAATTCAGCGCCGGGAGCAAAGGCTCCGGCAGCGGGTCGCGCTTTGGCAGCGCACAGAGCGCCTCCTGCACCCGCAGCAGATCGCATTCCGGATTCTCCGGCGTCAGCATCATCACCAGATAATCCGGATCGCCAAATTCGCAGAAGATACCGGCATTTTGCAGAATCTCCGCAAGCTGATCGCCGCGGTATCCGGCAGGGCGCGTCCGCAGCGTGATTTTCAGCGGTTCTGTGCCGCAGAGCGTCAAGCCCGCTGACGCAAGCGCAGTTTTCATCTGCTGCACCCGCTGCGTGAATGCCGCGAGCTTCTCCCGATACCCTTCGGCAAGATACCGGTTGCAGAGGTCGAGCGACTCAAGAATCAGGTAGCTCGGGCTGGTCGAGGCAAACATCGCCATCGCCTGTTTTGCGCGGTTTTTGCAGATTACCGGCGCGCTGTCTGCAATATGGAGATACGCGCCGCCGGTTAAAACAGGCAGCGTTTTGTGCGCGGAATCGCAGCACAGGTCGGCGCCGAGGTCTGCCGGATGCAGCGACGCAGGCAGAAACCGCAGATATGCCCCGTGTGCATTGTCAGCCAGCAGCAGCATATCATTCGCATGACAAAATTCCGCCGCCTTTCGGATATCGCAGAGGCAGCCGAGATAATCGGGGCTCGTCAGATAGAGCGCCGCAGGCTTACTCTCCCCGCAAAGGCAGCTTTCGAGCGCCGCATCGGACAGAGCACCGGTGAGATAGCTTTCGCCCTGTTCCTGCGGCAGCCAGCGTATCTCCGCACCGAGCAGCATCGCCGCGGTCAGGAAGGTTTTGTGCGCATTCCGTGCGGCGGCAATGACCGGGCGCCTGCCGGAAGCGGCTGCGTGCTGCAATGCAAGATACAGCATGGCACGGATGCACAGCGAGGAGCCTTCGGCTGAATACAGCGTGCGGCAGCCAAACAGCTCCCCGGCATTTGCCTCGCTCTCCGCAAGGATGCCCTCTGCCTCAAAAAGCGAATCCGCCCCCGCAATCTCCGTCAGGTCGAGCGCCTCGCAGCCGAGCATTGCCTGCCCCTTGTGCCCGGGCATATGCATCCGTACCGCGCCGGAATCCGCATACTGTCTCGCAAAATCATAAACCGGTGTCTGCATCGTCATATTCCTTTCTGTAATATTCTTGTTAATTATAACATATTATGGAAGAAAACGCAATGGGAGCGTGTAAAAAAGTCTTGCTGTTCTAGGGCGTGTTGACGCGTGTTAGGCTTAGTGTCAACACGCCCTAAATATGGATGCAGAAACAGAAGAATAAATGATGGATAAATGGGGGAAAGAAAACTCTTGTTTTCCTTCCCCCAAGCCTCCATCTTTAGCGCTTTTGAACGCAGAGAAGAGAATTCCGCTCGTTGTGACAAGCGGCAAGCCTTTGAAAAGGCTTGCGCGAAACTTTCGATATGGGCGCCGTCCATACTATTGGAAGAAATGTCATAAGAATGAGAAAATAGGTGATTGTACTCTCATTGCAAAAGTGCTAAAATAATATCAGGAGCTTTCAATCCGAAAGCCAAATCCGATCGCATATTTTCCGGATCCGGACGGGAGCAGACCCCTTCCTGCACCGAATGCCTCCGGCGGAATATGCCAAAACAGATTTAAAGGGGGAATATGAGCAATATATGGGAAAAGCGGCGGCAGAGCTTTCTGCCGCAGAACAGACCGTCACACCCGGCACGGTACCACAGTTCTCCGGCGTGATGCTCAGCGAACAGGCGGATTCCGGTTCTATACCGGAAACACAATGAGGACGGGCACATTACCCCGCCCGGAAACTGAACGGTAAAATCTAATGGGGTAGTCTTTTTTCGATGTTTCTGATCTGCGAATTTTCACATCTCAGGCGCATATTTGTCCGTTCATGCGGCAAAATGATACAAGCGCCGTCCGCCGGAGCAGACAGGCGCCTGACCGTCCTTATGCTTTCGGGTGTGCGAGAATTTTCCGAACAACTTCTGCGGCTTTCTGATCGAGGAACGGCTTGCGCAGGGCGCGGATATAGTGCGCCTCAAGCGCATCGTGAATGCGCAGCGCATCTGCGAGAATCGCAATGATCTGCGCCTCGACCGAAGCCGCAGTTTTTGTGCAGAATCGCAGTAATTCCCTTTTCTGCTTCAGCAGATCAGCGCGGTAAAAGCGCTGCATATTGATAACGGTAAGCGGCTTTTTCAGGCTGCCCGGCGCGGCTGCCGGACCGGAAACAACAGCAATCCGGCGTGCAGGAAGCAGCAGATGTGTCACCGGACGCGCAGTCTGCGTCAGAGAGCGCGTGATCTCGCAGGGCTCGCCGCAGCGGCAGGCGTCCTCCGCAAGCGCCGTGAGCAGCATTTGCGAGGCTGCGAGCGCATCATCGCGCAGCAAAATCAAATCGAAATTCTCCGGCAGAAGGGTCAGCCTGCCCTGCGGCGTAACGGCACAGCATTGCCGCTCCTGCGGGAGACAGGGCTCACCGCTTTTATGCGGGAGGATCCGCTTTGCGAGGCGTGCCGAATAAGCGGAGAGTTTTTCGCGAATCAGCGCGCTTTTTCCAATTCCCGCAACGGTATCCTGCATTGCCGTAATGCCGCCGTACCCCTTTTTCGCCTGCGCGTGCGCTGCCTGATTCTCGCGGTACAGTGCAGCAATTTCACCGGCATTCTGCGTCAGCTTCTCCGCATGAAGCCCCGCCGCAAGATCGACCGTCTCACCGGTCACAAACGGCAGCGGAGTGCTGCTCTCGTGCGGTGCAGTCGCATCTGCAACAAAAACACCGCGATCCTCCAGCACAACCGCATCCAGCGAATGCGGATCCGACGCACAGTGATACACCGACACCGATTCTTCGCCGAAAGCCGCAGCAATTTTCTTCATCAGCGTCGATTTTCCCGTTCCGGGTCCGCCTTTTAAGTAAAAACCGTAATCCTGCGTATGTGACTGCCAGAAGGCGGTTTCAAATCCCGCAGCGGACGATCCGCCTAAAAAATATGATCTTTGCATTTCGATACCTCCGATTGACCGGCAACTGCCGTTTTGTTTAGTTTATGCAAAACAGCAGAATCGGTGCAAGCGGTATTTCAGAAAAAAATAAGAAAATCTTTCGTATCATTTATTTGACAATTATATAAAAATCGTGTATAATAAGGCTGAAATGATGTCAAGGAGGTCGGAGCTTGAAAGCAAAAAATCTATTCTGCGTGATTTCAGCACTGTGCTGTACCGGATTTTGCGGCTGCGGCAAGCCGATTCAGCAGCCCGGCGAGGATGAATTTTCCGTTGCGCTTCAGGAAATCACAACAGACGATACATCTTCGGATGCAGGCGCTGAAGTTGAAAATATTACGCTGATTCCAGGAGTTCCGCATTACTCACAAAGCGAGAGCTATCTGACGGCTTGTGAAACACTCGCTGCGGTCTCGCTCCTGCAATTTTACGGAATTGAGATTTCCCCGGACGATTTTATTGAGCGATATCTGCCGGTAACCGATTACCCGCACTGGGAGGCGTCGGACAATCAGCTCCACGGAGAGAGCCCGTGGGAGTATTTCATCGGGGATCCGATGGCGCAGGACGCCTACGGCTGCTATAATACGGTCATCGCACAGGCGCTCAATACGATGGCGGACGGGCTGGCGCTCAAGCTGAACAACGTGCCGCTGGATGTGCTGTGCCACACCTATATTGACAACGGACAGCCGCTGATTATCTGGGCGACCATGAACATGGCGGAGAGCTTTGAAGGCAACAGCTGGCAGCTTCCGAACGGGGAGCAATACACGTTCACCTGCCCGGAGCACGCGCTGCTGCTGATCGGTTATGACGATGACAATTACTATTTCAGCGATTCACTCCAAAAGGATGACGTCACCGCTTACAGCAAGGAATCGGTTGAAACTGCATATACCGCGATGTATCAAATGGCAATCGGCATCAACGCGACGCCGGATATGCTGAAAAATGCTGCGGAGAGTATCGGAATGCAGCCGGAAAGCCCTGTAACAGAGGACTCAGCAGGCAAAGGCTACGAAATCCCGGCAGAACAGGAGCCCGCTGCATAAATCAAACGCCCTGACCGCATCGGCTCAGGGCGTTTTTTCTAAACAAAAGTCCCCGCTCATCTGAGCAGGGACTTTATCGCATTTATTAAGCCTTTGCAAGATCTTCCTCAGTCAGCTTACCGGACAGATACTTCAGCAGCTTTCCGAGGTCATCCGGCTTGACATTGCCGTCATGGGTAACATCGGAGTTCGTCTTGCCCTCAGTAGTAATACCGGTCTCGGTATCCTCAGCAGCAACACGAGCGATCATAACAGCATCCAGAACATCAACATCACCGTTGCAGTCTGCATCGCCCCATTTTGCATTGGTGGTACCGCCGCCGATGACAACCTCACCGTCAATAGCCTTTGCGCCGTAATCGGTAACCTTGTTATCGGTGCCGACTGCGGAGAAGATGATATCGCTGTTTGCACTGCCGCCCGGATATGCTTCACGGTCAACAGCAACAACCTGCAGCTTGGAGACATCGTTTGCCTTCGCGCTGGAGCTTGCCTTACCGCTGATGGTTACGAACGTGCCGTTCTTAACCCAGTATGAAGAATCCTCAACGCCGGTGGACCAGACCAGAATGATCTGAGAGCCGGTGTCCTTCCAGCCGAAAACAGTATCGCCGTAGTTGCCTTCCTGTGCAGAAGCGCCGGTATTGCCGGCCTTGCCGAGAGCAACATCAGAGATCGAAATGACAGCCGGATCATACTGAATTGCGAAGTCGATCGAAGTCAGACCGGAAGACGCAACAGAAGAAAGATCTACATCAACAGAAAAGCTCTCGCCGGGCAGGACAGTATCCTTGCCGACGGTAACAGTAACCGGATCAGCAGCAAATGCGGTAATGCCCATTGCAGAAACAGACATTGCCAGAGCCATCAGACCCGAAACAATCTTAATTTTTTTCATGTTCATACTCCTCCAATATTTGTGTACGGATTATCATAACACGATCCGGAAGATACCGGACGCATCAACGGTATACAGAGGTCCCCTTCTTCCTCTGTATCCTTATGATACCACTTATATCTTAACTGAATCTGAAGAAAAAAGCAATGACTTTTTGTCTCCTCTTTATGACATATCACACATTCATCCCGGACAGTTAGAATTTTATTGACCGGTATTTTAATTGAAACAGCAATTTTGTTCTAAAAACTATGGATTTCAGCGCCCGTCGGCAGAAAACCGGCAGGCGCTGGGAGTTACAATATGACAATTATTTCAGCATACTTGCGATCTCGCCTGCGAAATCGTCAACACGCTTCTCAATGCCCTCGCCGCAGACGAAGCGGACGAACTGATTGATCTGGATCGTGGTGCCTGCCTTCTTTGCACAGGCAGCAACATACTGCTCAACAGACTCGCCCTCGCCCTTGACAAATTCCTGCGCGAGCAGGCAGTTGTCCTTATAGTACACGCCGAGCTTGCCCTCTGCGATCTTTGCGCGGACAGCCTCAGGCTTGTTTGCCATCTTGGGATCGTCAGCCATCTGAGCCATGACGATTGCCTTCTCCTGCTCGATGACGCTTGCCGGAACCTCATCCTTTGTGAGGTAGGTTGCCTTCATTGCATCAGCCTGGAGTGCAACGTCGTTCAGGCAGTCGAGCACCTCGGCAGATGCGCCTGCGCCGGAGGTTGCAGCAACGAGAACGCCCTCTTTCTTATTGAAGTGGACATACTCCTTGACAGTACCCTCAAGGCGTGCAAAGCGGCGGATCTTGAGATTTTCGCGGAACTTCAGGAAGATCTCCTGGAGTGCTTCCTCAACGGTCATGTCCTTGCCGGAGAACTTGGTCTTGTTCAGTGCATCGAGGTCTGCCGGGTTGGTCTCGAGAACGGTCTGAGCCAGACCCTCGCAGAAGCCGACGAACTCCTCGTTCTGTGCAACGAAGTCGGTCTCAGAGTTGACTTCGACAATCGCACCTGCGGTATGATCCGCATTGGTAACAGCGATGACAGCGCCCTCAGCGGCGATTCTGTCAGCCTTCTTAGCCTGGTTTGCGAGACCCTTTTCGCGGAGGATGACGATTGCCTTCTCGACATCGCCCTCTGCCTCAGTCAGAGCCTTCTTGCAGTCCATCAGGCCGACGCCGGTGGACTTGCGGAGATCATTGACGTCTTTTGCGGTAAAGTTAGCCATTTTCAGTATCCTCCCCGTAAATTATTCGGCAGCAGCTTCAGCGGCTTCTTCGGCAGCAGCAGCTTCCTCGGCAGCCTGTGCATCCGCACCCTGTCTGCCCTCGATCACTGCATTTGCGATGGTGCCTGCGATCAGCTTGACCGCACGGATTGCGTCGTCGTTGCCCGGAATGACATAGTCCACATCATCCGGATCGCAGTTGGTATCAACAATTGCGACGATCGGGATGCAGAGCTTCTTTGCCTCAGCAACAGCGATCTTCTCCTTGCGCGGGTCAACGATGAAGAGTGCGCCCGGCAGCTCCTTCATGCCCTTGATGCCGCCGAGGAACTTCTCGAGCTTTTCGATTTCAAGGGAGAGCTTTGCAACTTCCTTCTTCGGGAGCAGAGCGAAGGTGCCGTCTGCTTCCATAGCGTGAAGCTGCTCAAGGCGCTTGATGCGCTGCTGAATGGTCTTGTAGTTGGTCATCATACCGCCGAGCCAGCGGGCATTGACGAAGTAAGAGCCGGAACGCTGTGCCTCTTCGCGGATGGAATCGGCAGCCTGCTTCTTTGTGCCGACGAACAGCACAGACTTGCCCTCTGCGGAGAGCTCGCGGACGAAGTTATATGCTTCTTCCAGCTTGCGGACCGTCTTCTGAAGGTCGATAATGTAGATGCCGTTGCGCTCCGTGAAGATGTACGGAGCCATTTTCGGGTTCCAGCGTCTGGTCTGATGACCGAAGTGTACGCCGGCTTCGAGGAGCTGTTTCATAGATACAACGCCCATGGGATAAATCCTCCTGTAAAATAAAAATTTGGTTTGTGACCTCCGGACGGCACAAGGAGTCACCGCGACTGTTTTCCGGGATTTCACGCAGAAACCGCCTCAACAGAACCGCGCGGCTGTGCCGGACCGTGCGAAGTGCGTTACTATTATACCATATTTCCCGCCTGATTGCAAGTAATTTCCGCTCCGCCGATGAAGAAATATCGCGCATCCGTCCGATGTCTTTTGTGCATTTTGTCTTATTTGTCCCTTTGTCTCCCCCGCCCGCGGGGATATGATCTGTTTCTTTTGATTCATGCACATTTTCCAGTAAACCTACATTTTGTGTGTTGGATTTCTGTATAAAATCTGCTATGATTTACTATAAGGATTTGTGAATGCAGAGCCCTGACGGTATGCCGCAGCCGGATTGATTCCGCTGCTCTCCCTTCCGTACCGGACGGACAGTGCGTTCAGGTTCAAAAAGCAAACCGATTTATACTATTATATATTATCTGGGGGACTGTTATGAAACAAAAACTGAAAAAGCTGTGCAGCGGTGTGCTCACCGGTGCGCTGCTCCTGACCGGCGTCCCGATGATTCCCGCTGCGGATACGGCATCTGCGGCAGGAACCTGTATCATCGACACCGGCACGACCTATCAGACCATCCGCGGCTTCGGCGGCATGAACCACCCGGAGTGGCAGGGCTACGATCTGACAAGCGCCAATCTCCAGACCGCATTCGGCAACGGCCCGAATGAGCTCGGTCTGACGATTCTGCGGATCTTTGTCAATGACGACAGCAGTCAGTGGAGCAGATGTATTCCCGCGGCAAAGGGCGCACAGGCACTCGGCGCAACGGTCTTTGCTACACCGTGGAACCCGCCGGCCTCGATGCGTTCCAACGGCGGCGGCGGCACGACAAGCGGAAAATATGTGCTGAACAACGGCGCGGAGGCGTCCTATGCGCAGCACCTGAACAACTACGTCAAGTATGTCGAGGGACAGGGCGTCAATCTGTACTCTGTTTCCGTGCAGAACGAACCGGACTACTCGAATGAGTGGACCTACTGGTCTCCTGACCGGACAACCAGCTTCATCGCAAACTACGGAAAGGCGGTCAAGGCCGGCACCAACGCAAAGCTGATGTCCCCGGAGAGCTTCCAGTACGGCTATGAGGGCTCCGGACACGGCAAGATGTACTATAAGAAGATTCTGGAGAATGCGGCGGCAAAGGCAAACTGCGACCTGTTCGGTACGCATTTCTACGGCACGCAGCGCGATTCCATGAACTACGCAACGGTCAAGAATTCCGACAAGGAAATCTGGATGACCGAGGTTTATGTCCCGAATTCGAGTGCAAATTCCGCAAATAATTTCCCCGAAGCACTCTGTGTTGCGGAAAATATCCACAACGGCCTCGTGGTCGGCAACATGAGCGCTTATGTGTGGTGGTATATCCGCCGCAGCTACAGCCTGATCGGCCAGGATGACGGCGCGGTCACAAAGCGCGGCGCGATGATGGCGCAGTACTCCAAATGGGTACGCCCGGGCGCGGTCCGCATCGCAGCGACCGAATTCCCGGAGGGCAAGAACTACACTGCGATGGACTCGAAGAAAGGCAACTGGAGCTCGCTCCAGACTATGGTTTCTGCCTATAAACAGGACGACAAGATCACAGTCGTTGCAATCAATCCGACCCCGAGTGCAAAGACACAGGATTTCAGCATCAGCAGCGGCGAAAAGATTTTCGATATCGAAGCATATCACACCACTTCCAATGAGAATTTCCGTGCGACCTCCGCACCGAGCTACAGCGACACGGGCTTCAGCGCAACGCTCCCGGCACAGTCCGTGACAACCTTCGTCATCAGCACGGGTGAAGCACAGCCCGATCCCAACGGCTACCTGTTCCACTATACTTTTGAGAACGGCACCGAGGGCTTCACCGGCAGAGGCAGCGCCTCCGTTGCTTCCGCAAACGATGCCTACGAGGGCAGCAAGTCTCTCTCCTGCACCGGCCGTGAATCTTCATGGAACGGCGCGACCCACACCATGCCCTCCAAGCTCAAGGCAGGCGAAACCTATGCATTCAGCGCGATCGTGAAGCCCGTCTCCGGCATGGAAACCTTCCACCTGACCCTGGAATACAAGGACAGCAGCGGCGAAACATACTGGCCGCAGATTGCCACCGCCACCTCAGACGGCGGATGGGTGCAGCTCTACAATCCGGAGTTCACGATTCCGGCAGGCGCAACCAACATCAGCTTCTATATTGAGGCAGAATCCGCAACCGGCAGCTTCCTTGTCGATGAGGTCATCGGCGCGCCCGCCGGCACGGAGATCGACGGCCCGCAGGGTGTGATTCCGATTACCTACAAGCTCGGCGACCTCGACGGCAATGAGAAAATCACCGCGACCGACCTTGCAATGGCAAAACGGGGCGCAAAGAAAGGCTTTGCAAGCGCCGCGCAGCAAAAGGCTGCCGACGTCGATCAGAACGGCACCGTCGATCACGACGACTTTGCATGGTATGTGCAGTATCTGACTGCGCAGGTCAGCGCCTTTCCGGAGGCACTGACCCCGCCGGAGCAGAATACCCCGATGCGCACCATTTCCGAATACTATGAAGTTGTGAAGAACTCCGTCAAAATGACCGAGTCCGACTCGGATCGCAGCAGAAAAAACGGCGTCACCTACCCGGAAGTCACCAAGAAACAGTATTTTTCCAAGAAGGCAAATAAGAATAAGAACTACAACATCATGCTCCCAGCAAACTATGATCCCAGCAAAAAATACCCGGTTCTGTATGTGCTGCACGGTTTCTTCGAGGATGAGGACCGTATGATCCTCACCGGCAATGCGCCTCCGATCCCGACCAGAGAAATCATCACCAATGCTATCGCAGAGGGCGCTGCAAAAGAAATGATCTGCGTGTTCCCGTATGTCTATACCGACCCGAACAAGAACACCGCAAGCGGCTACGGCGACAGCCAGGGCTATGACAATTTCGTGGACGATATCGTGGACAGCCTGATGCCGCATATTGAGAGCACTTACAGCGTCGCAACAGGCAAAGCAAACACCGCAGTCACCGGCTTTTCGATGGGCGGCAGAGAGTCTCTGCTCATCGGCATGAAGTATCCGGATAAGTTCGGCTATGTCGGCGCAATCTGCCCGGCACCCGGCATCAACGGCCCGTGGAAATGGGAAAGCGAGGAGAAGGCTCCGTCGCTGCTGCTGCTGACCGCCGGCGACAACGATACGGTTGTCGGTGATACGCCTGTCAACTATCACAATTCGCTCGTGCAGGCGGGCACCCCGCATCTCTGGAACTATGTAAACGGCGGCTATCACGGCGATAACTGCATCCGCGCAAATATTTACAATTTCGTGCGCTTGATCTTCAAAGCATAATCTGAACGCAAAGCACCGCTCCGGCGGTGCTTTAGCTTGTAGAAAAAGGTATCGCTTCGCGATGATTGATATTGGGCTCTGCCCAAACCCGCCAAAGGGACATTGTCCCTTTGGAATCCCATTATAAGCAAAATGGAAGAAAATGCGGGATGATTTCTTT
>Ga0310691_10002893_pt1 | contig 21598 bp, 18 predicted proteins | sample 176DNAGHGlowgp2_FD_203887 | JGI IMG/M metagenome (GOLD analysis project Ga0310691, IMG submission 203887) | Sheep rumen microbial communities from Palmerston North, Manawatu-Wanganui, New Zealand - 1766 DNA GHGlow gp2 (v2) (version 2) | ecosystem: Host-associated > Mammals > Digestive system >...
GGGCCTGGCTGTTCATCCTGATCAGGGAACTGCTGCGGGTGCTGCATCGGCCCGTCAAAAGCAGCCGGGTCCTTTGCCTGGCCCTTTTGGTACAGCTGGTGCTGGACCCTTCCGTGATTCGCAGCGTGGGCTTCCAGCTGTCCTACTTAGCCATGGCGGGCATTTTCATCCTTTATCCCGTATTGGAAGCCTGGTATCCCTCCGGGGGCCGATGGAACCCGCTGCGCCGCATCTGGAACGGCGCCGCCCTCGCCGTCAGCTGCCAGCTTTTCACCGCTCCCCTCTCCTGGCACTACTTCCACAGCTTTCCCCGGCACTTCCTCCTCACCAACCTCCTGGCCATCCCGCTCACCACGGGGCTGCTTTCATCGGCCGTCACCATGCTGTTCTTAGACGCCCTGCATCTCTGCCCCTCCTTCCTGATAAGCCTGGTGGACAAACTTTGCTCGCTGCTCCTGTGGGTCCTGGAGGTAATTGCCACCATGTGACGTGTCCCTCCGCCCTTTCGGCAACAAAAAAGTGGGTGTTTTGTTGCCGACCGATGGCGTTGTGTTTATGTATGACGCAGGTGCGATAGAAAGCTTAGCCATTGGGGTAGTCATCCTCACCATTCCATGGTACGACTTTAAACGTGTATCCTCTGTAATTCAGTAATCAATATATCCAATCCATGCAAGCCCTGTTGTGTGTGGCATGCAATGACTTGAGACGAATATTCAATGGATTGCAAACCCTACCCGGCCACATCGGCCATCAGGTCTTTGCGGCCGATGAGGCTGAAAATGGAGATGTGGTTGTCCTCGTTGAGGATACGGAGGGTGCGAAGCACTTCGCCCAAGGTGGAGCCGCTGGTGGTGACATCGTCAATGACCAGCACATTCTGTTCCCGGATGGTGCGGCAAAGCTGCTCGTCGGCCGGAGAAGCAAAGCGCAGGAATTCCATCATGTAAGGGCGGAACCGGCTTTTCTTTACATCCTTGGCGATGGTGAAATAGTCCTTCCGGTGGATGAGGTCAAGCATCTGGCCTATCTGATGGCGAACTTCTTCCTTCTGGTTTTCGGTGTAACGGGGACGTCCGTTTTCCAGCACATCGTTCAGATAAGCCTCGGTGAAGGCGTCCATGTCGAATGAGATGTTGGCCGGTAAATTCTTCACCAGTTCCATCTTCCTCAAGGTGGGCTGGGCAAAACGGTAGATGTACCGGAGCATGTAATTGTTTACACGGCTGGAAGACTCGGGCATCACCACCAGGTCATAATCATACAGGTTGATGCGGTGGCTTAGGTCGTTTACCGCTTTCTGGATGAACTGAGTAAGGGCCGGATCTTCCTGAAGGTTCTCGGAAAACTTGACATGCTGGATAAATGAAGAGCGGAGAGCGCCACTGACATCTTCCCCGAATTCATAGCCATAATAGAAGCATTTGCCGAAAGCCTCTACCTCATAACCGTTTCCGGTGAGACTGACGATATCCTCCTGGCCGTCGTGTTCGAAATCGAACACGAAGCGCTGTTTTTCGCTATCGTACCGTACACCCATGCTTCATTAAAAAATGAGGCGTTTACAAATCTGCAAACGCCTCTTTCTGTTTTCTTTTGTGAGGACACGCAGATTTGAACTGCGGACCTCTTGCCTGTCAAGCAAGCGCTCTAAACCAACTGAGCTATGCCCTCAAAAGGACTGCAAAGATAGGCAGAAAAATCGGACATAGCAAATTTTTCTGCATCAGTTTACAATAACCTCGTCCAGGAACTGAAATCCCTGGCTGGGATGGGCCACGAAACGCACGTAGCGTGCCTGTCCCGTGATGGGGGCCCCGAAGAGCACGTAGCTTTGGCTTGGAGTCTTGATTTCGTCGGGCACGACGGCGGCCCGGCTGAAGTTTTCGCCATCGGCCGACAGCCAGATTTCCACGGATTTGGGGAGGAAGATGCCGGGGCCGGGCTCGCACATAAACGTGCCGCCCACAAAGTGGATGTCCTGCACCTGCTCCATGTCAATGGTTACGTCAATGTCTGTGAGGAAGCCCTGCCAGCGGCCGTCCCCGTAAGACCAGCCACCGCCGAGGCCGTCCGTGAACGTGGCTTCCCGGGCAGCGGGATACCTCCGGTTCCATAATTCCTTGTAGCTCACTTTCTTGCCCAAGGCGGCATGGGAGATGCCGTTACGGAAAGCGGGACGCTCGCCCACCTCTTTCTTGATGTCGAAGGCGTGGTAGCCGGCCGCGATGAGGGCGTCGTTCCAGCGGGTCACTCTCTCGCGGAAACCCTCCTTGCGGGAAGGCTGGCTCCAGCCCACTTCGGCGATGGCCGCCACCCGCGGGTACATCATGTATTCCGTATGTTCGGGCGTGGGAATGCGCTCGTGCCAGAGATTGCCCTGCACGCCCAAAAGATGGCCGTGGGAGTCTTCCGGAATCTCGGAGAGCGGGTCATAGGAGTGTACCACGTCTAAGGGCAGGTAGCCGCCGAAGCCCTCGGGCTCATAGATGGGGGCGTCCTGCACCTTGTCCAAGTAGCAGAAGCGGCCCGGCGTCATGACGGCGTCATGTCCCTGGCGGATGGCCTCCAGGCCCCCTTCCGTGCCGCGCCAGCTCATGACGGTGGCGTTGGGCGAAAGGCCGCCTTCCAGAATCTCGTCCCAGCCCAGCAGCTGACGGCCGTGGGCATTGATGAAGCGCTCGATACGTTTGACCAGGTAGCTCTGAAGTTCCTCCACGGAGCCGAGTCCTTCGGCCTTCATGCGGGCGAGGCAGTCCGGGCAGGTTTTCCAATGCTCCTTGTCAGCCTCATCTCCGCCGATATGGATATAGGGAGAGGGGAAAAGCTCAATAACCTCTTCCAGAATGCTTTCCAGCATGGTAAAGGTGGCCTCCTTGCCGGGGCAGAGCTCATAACTGCCCTCGCGGCAGCCCACCTGAGGGTAGGCGAACACCACCTCGCGGCTGTGGCCGGGCATCTCGATTTCCGGAATAATGTTCATGTGCAGTTTCCGGGCTTCGGCCAGGATTTCCCGGACATCGGCCTTGGTGAGATAGCCTCCCACGGCCTCCGGAGCGCCCTCCCGGGAATACCGGCGGCCCAGGTTGCACCATTCCTGCCAGTTGGAACCCACCCGCCAGGCGGCCTGGGAGGTGAGCAGCGGGTAACTGTCCACCTGGAGGCGCCAGCCGGCGTCGTCGGTCAAATGGAGGTGCAGCTGGTTAATCTTGAGGTTGGCAAGGGCTTTCATCTGCTTGAGGATGAAGTCTTTGTCACGGAAATGACGGGAAATATCCAACATGAAGCCGCGGTACTGGAAACGGGGATAGTCGAACACCGTTCCGCAGGTCTGCATCTGGGAGAGGGTCTGCAGGGCATAGAAATAGCCGGTCTCTGTATTGGCCTGCACGCGGTAGCCCTTGGGCGTAAGCGTAAGCTCATAGGCCTGTTCCCGGGCAAAAGCCGGAAGGGAGGCGGTCTTTTTGGCAAAGGCCTTCCCGCCAATCTTACGGGAGAGTTCCTTCGTGGTGTTGGGGATGCCGTCGGCCGGGGTCAGCTGAACGGGAGCGGGTACCTGCGCCCAAGCCAGCGAAAGGCTCAGCGAGGCAAAAAATGCGACAATCAGACGTTTCATATTGAATGGTTTTTCACAAAGATACGAAAATATGCCCATTTTGTTGCCGAAACGTGCAAAACCGAAGTTCGGCGACAAAAACGTACCCATTTTGTTGCCGAACAGAAGAAAAAGCAAAAACAGGATTTAATCCTTCAGCGCAAAGCCCGGCGAGGCCCATTCTTTCATGTTGCCCTCGTCGTCCGTATAAATGAGGTAACCTTCCAGGGTGGGGTCTCCCAGGATGAGCACCTGGGCGCCGTGCAGGCCCGTAACCATGCACCAGGTGGCAATGGCGTCGGATTCCGCGGCATTGGCGGAAGACACAACCGTGGCGCTCAAAAGGTTGTGCTGCACCGGATAGCCGGTACGGGGGTTGATGGTGTGGGCATATTTGCGGCCGTCCCGGATATAGTACTTGCGGTAGTTGCCGGAGGTGACGATGCCGGCCGGCTTTCCTCCCGAATCCCAGATGCCGCTGAGGCCTTCATCGCCCAGCCCCTGCTCGTCGAGCTGGCGGTCTACGGGACGGTCCACGCCCACGGTCCAGGGCTGGCCGGAGGGGTTCAGGCCGTCGCACCAGATTTCGCCGATATCGATGAGCATGTCCTTCACACCCAGGCTATACAGGTATTTGGCAATGATGTCGCAGCTGTATCCCTGGGCGATGGCGTTGAAATTGAGGCTGGGATACCCCATGACGGCCGGATCTATATAGCCGTCGGACACCGGAAGTTCTGCCGGAAGATGGCCCATGCCGCACTTTTCCAAAAGGCGGGCAATTTCTTCGTCCGAGGGGAAGGTGCTGTTGCGGAAACCGAAGCCCCAGGCGTCGTACAGGGGGGCCGCCGCAAAGTCCAGGGCCCCGCCGGAACGCTCCCACAGGCGGTATCCCACCCGGTACATATCCAGGAACATCTGGGAGGAGGGAATCTTCTCGCCGGCATTGAACCGGGAAATGAGGGATTTCTTGTTGTAGCCGGAAAGGGTGGTGTCTATCTGGAGGATGAGGGCGTCGATACTGTCCCGGACCACCTCTACCGGTACGTTCACTCCCTTCATGTTCATCTTTACCGTATAGCTGTTTCCCTGGGCATAGCCGCTGATTTGAACATATTCATCCTTCTGTCCGCCACAGGAGGCAAGCATAAAAAGCAAAAAGGTTGAAATGAACAATAGCTTCTTCATCTTGGCAAGATTTTTGTGCAAATTTACGAAATAATTGCGATATTTGTAAGTTGAAGTAAGATTTTATGAGAAAAAGCATATTCTATATAGGTCTATTGGCGGCCCTCTTGGCAACGGGCGTTTCCTGCAAAAAGAAGGAAGAAACCACCAAACCATCCCTGACGGGCCTTGCCCTCAAGGCCGACAACACCACCTTCATGGCCCAGGGCACCACTGTCCGTGCCAAGGCCAACCTCGCAAACCTGAAAGGCTCCGACAACAAGACGCTCGAAAAAATCGGCCTCAGCTACTTTGTTACCGGCGGAAAAAGGGACACCCTCACCCTCGATGCCCTGAGCGACAATCCGGAATACGTGTTCTCCACCGGAGAACCGGGCAATTACACCCTCACCTGCTACGCCTGGGACACGAAAGACGCCTATTATTCCACTTCCGCTTCCGTCTCCTTCACCGTGCTGGACCCCGAAACGGCCATTACGGGCATAGAACCCGTAGGGGAAACGGAACTGAACGGAAACACCTACAATACCTGCACTACGGGCGGGTTCACCTGGCTGGCCGGAAACCTGTACGGAACCGCGGCGGGGAAAAACTATGAAAATTCCGAAATCCTGGCTTCCGTATTCGGGAAATACTACACCTGGGAAGAAGCCCAGAAGGCCTGCCCCGAAGGCTGGCACCTCCCCTCGGCCGAAGAATTTGACGCCCTCCTGGGAGAAGAAGCCGGGGACCTGATGGTAAATGCCGTCTTCAACAAGAAAAACATGTGGGAATACTGGCCGCAGGTGAAGATTACCAACGAAAGTGGTTTCAACGCCATTCCCGTGGGCTACCAGGACTACACGGACGAGACCTCCCCCGAGGAGGGTTTCCTCAAATATGCCTGTTTCTGGACCAGCGACCAAACCACCGACGACCTGGGTGTTTTCCGCTATATTTACTGCGAAGACAGCGACGTCAAAAAAGGCCGGGGCAGCAAAACCACCCTGGGCATGAGTGTACGCTGCGTCAAAAACGATTAACGGAGATCCGTCACAAGATAGCCGGAAAGCGATTTCTCATCCATGGAGAAGTCGCTTTTTCCTTGCTCCTCCCCATAAACGATGCCGCTGAGGACAAAACGCGCCTGCGTTTCCGTGTCCAGCGTAAGGGTAACATCCAGGCTGTCCTTTCCGGAAGCGTTCACCTGAAGTTTGTCCATATAGTTCCTGTAAGAGCCGATAAAAAGGGCCGGATTGGTAAAGAGATCCTCCTTCTGGACAGCCTCCACCACGGCCTCCTTGGCCTCCGGGTCCAGGGTCCAGCGCGTGGTTCCGTCGCTGAACACCTTCATGCCCAGCCCTTCCAGGATGTAGGCATTGCCCTCCACCGTCACCTGACCGTCCGTAACCGGGGCAAAACCGGCCCCGGCCCGGGAAAGGCTGTAGGTATAATGGAAATGGACGCGATGCCCCGCCACCTTGTCCAGCAGCGGAATGCCTTCCTGGGCCTGCAGGCCCCAGAAGGACAGCGAGAACAATAAAATAGAGACTAAACGCTTCATTGTTGCATAAAATGCTGCAGGATTTCTTCCAATTCTGCGATGTCCTTCACCAGAACCTCACGCGGCTTGGCCCCGTTCTGCGGGCCCACGATGCCGGCGGCTTCCAGCTGGTCCATCACTCTTCCTGCTTTTGCATATCCCATGCCAAGCTTGCGCTGGAGGTCCGATGTGGAACCTCTCTGATTCAGAACCACGGTACGGGCCGCTTCCTCGAAACGCTCGTCCAGGGTCTTCATGTCCACCATGCCGCCGCTTCCCTCTTCCCCCTCGGAAGGCACCGGCTCCGGCAGATAATAAGGCGTATTGTAACTCTTCTGATAGCCAATCTGGTTGCCCACTGCGTTGGTCAGGTTCACAATCTCGTCGTTGCCGATATAGGCGCACTGCACCCGTTCCATCTCCACGCCGCTGTACAGGAGCATGTCTCCCCGGCCGATGAGTTTGTCGGCACCCGGCTGGTCCAGGATGGTGGACGAGTCTATACGGGAGGTGACGCGGAAGGCGATACGCATGGGGAAGTTGGCCTTGATGAGGCCGGTAATCACATCCACCGTGGGGCGCTGGGTGGCCAGAATCACGTGCAGGCCAGCCGCACGGCCCTTCTGGGCCAGGCGAATCACGGAGGTGGTGATGCTGCGGGCCAGGGCCTTGGATTCCGGACCGGCCCCTACGGACATGGTGAGGTCTGCGTACTCGTCAATCACCACCACAATGTAGGGCAGGAAGTGATGGCCTTCGTCGGCCCTCAGGTGGTGTTCCTTGTATTTGGCGTTATAGAGCTTGATGTTGTTCACCAGGCCCTTGGAAAGAAGCTCGTAACGGGCGTCCATCTCCACGCAGAGCGACTGCAGCACGGCGGCGGCGTCCTTGGCGTTCTTGATGATGGCCTTTTCTTTCTCCTCCTCTGCACTGTTTGTGGGAAGCACCGCCAGATAGTGGTGCAGCAGCTTCGCATAAGCGCTGAATTCCACCATCTTGGGGTCCACAAACACGAATTTGAGCTCCGAGGGATGCTTGGCATAGAGCAGGGAGGCCACAATCACATTCAGGCCCACGGACTTACCCTGCTTGGTGGCACCGGCCACCAGAAGGTGCGGGGCATCGGCCAGGTCGAAGACCTTCACCTGCTGGGAAATATTGTAGCCGATGGCGACGGGCAGTTCCGCCTTGCTCTCCCGGAAAGTATCGCTGTTCAGGAGGGCTTTCAAAGGGACGATGGAGGCCACGTCGTTGGCCACCTCGATACCCACGGAATCTGACAGGGTGGTGATACGCACGCCACGGGCTCCCAGGCTGATGCCGATGTCTTCCTGCAACTGCTTGATGGCGGCAATCTTCACGCCCGGCGCGGGATAAACCTTATATAAGGTAACTGTGGGGCCCACAATGGCCGTCACGTCCCGCACCTGAATCTTGTAATTGGCCAGGGTATTGCGAATCTTGGTATTGTTGCGCACCAGTTCGTCCTGGGACACCTCATGCCTGGCATTGGGGTAATCTCCCAGGATGCTCAGCTCGGGCGTACGGTACTTGGGAAGGCCGTCCGGAGGGTCCAGCCGGTTGTCGATGGGTTTGAGCGGTTCCCTCACCTCCTGATCCAGCGTATCGTCCCTCTCAATCCTGATGGCCGATTCCTCTTCTGCGGCCGGGGTCCCCTCCTCATGGGAAGGAGTGGTCACAAAGACCGGTTGTACGGGGGCGGGGGTGTCATTCACTACCATGGGCTCTTCCTCCTCCGCCGTTTCCTCCGCCACTTCCAGCGTATCGGCCGTTTCCATGGGAAGTTCCGAAGCGGGATCCGGCTGCTCCACTTCCCGCTTCACACCCATGATCCAGTCGGAGAAACGGCGGCTCATGGCAAAGAGCCACAGCCCCAGCAGGACCAGCAGGATGACGCCGGTCACAATCTCCCCCACCTTGGAAACGCTCCAGCCCACCAAGGCGGCGCCGGCCCGGCCTCCCATGCCCCCCCCGAAGAGGTAGTTCCAGGGAATAAACAAGTCTGCGAAGGCGAGAATCCAGGAAAGGAGGAAAGAAAAGGTGAGGAAGCCCAGGAACCATTTTCCCACGCGGATGCGGCAGGCCGGCCATATGAGTTTGATGCACCAGCCCAGCAGGAAGACCACCACGCAGAAGGCGGCCAGGCCGAAACTTTCCGTCACCAGAAAATGGCCCAGGGACAGGCCGCCGGAAGCCGCGGCATTGCGCACGGCGCCTCCGGAAGAGAGTGCGCTCTGGTCCGGCCTCCAACTGAAAAGATAGGACAGGACGGAGACACTCACCAGCACGGTGAGAATCAGCACTGCGGCAACGCCAACAAAGCGAAGGCCAACCTGCCTTCGCTCACTCAGATTATTCCACCACCGGCTAAGAGGATTCATCATTTCTTACCTTTTTTCCCTTTGAAGTTGCGGTTGAACTTGCCACCCTTGTTTCCTCCGAAGTTCAGGTTCATTCCCGGGCGGCTGAAGGAGGCATCGGCCGATATCTTGGACAGTTCAATGCCTTCCGGCACTTTCACCCGGCCACCGGAGAGGCGCTCGATGTCCTGGAAGATGGTTTCATCGGCCACGGTGTCCTTGTTCCAGATCAGGTACTGCTGGCGCATGTAGATGGCCAAGGAACGAATCATGGCCGTCTTCACCTCGCCTTCCGGCTCGGAGGCGATGAGGTCCAGAATGCTTTCAATATTGCGGCCGTAATGGCGGGCGCGGATGGGCTTGGTATTGAGCGGAATGGGATCCGGTTTGCTGTTTACAAATTCCGGGAAGGGCTTGGGGAAGGGACTGTCCACATCCAGGTCGTAACCGGCAATGATGAACAGATGGTCCCAGAGCTTCTGGGAGAAGTTCTCCTGCTGGTGTACCTGGGGATTCAGGCTCTCCATCACCTTGACCACGGCACAGGCCTGTTCCGTACGCTTGGCCTTGTCCGGAATTTCCTTGAGCTGCTCCACCATCTTGAGCACGTTCCTTCCGTACTCTGGCATCTGCAGTTTCTCTACTTCCGTATTGTAATAAAGCTTGATAGAATTCTCACTGGCTTCCATATAGATATTTCCTTTAGCTTACAAAGATACTACTTTTCTTTGAAAAGAATTCTTGCCTATTTTCCTTTTTTTCTTCCTCGATGGTAGCCATCCACAATAGCACTTGTTCTGATGTCGGAATTCTGCTTCTCGCCACTAGAATCATTCAGATACTGGGAGCTAGAAGAAATGGGAATACGATAACCGTCAACATGGGAGAAGGCCGATTTAACAAGGTCTATTCCCAATGCATTCTCTAAACGTGCAATGGTTTCCAATGTCATGTTTGAACTACCCTTTAACAGATTGGAAACGTATTGCTGCGTGCAGCCCATGCGCTTGGCTAGTTCTACCTGAGTAACCGACTGCTCATCCATACTGCGCAATACCTGAATAGTGATGTAACGTGAATACTGCAGCCAGAACTCATTATCCCGACGCCACTGGGCATCCTCCCGCCAGTGAGAGGGTGTAGGAGACGCATGCGCCTCCAGGAAATCAATTGCTCTGCTCATTAGCTAAATCTTTAATACCGTCTATATCAAATACTCCATTATCTAACAGATAGTTTCTGACACGTTCCATCTTGGCTAGTTCTGCCAGAGTATGAGGTCTATCTTTCATTTCATGGGTTAACTTTATAGCGCCACCCGTCACAAGATAAACGCCAGGTCCCATCTTGATGGCATAGATTCTAAGCCATGACGGGTGCCGATAGCTACCATCTCCATAAGCCTTTTCCCTACCCAGCGACATCTCCGAATAACGGCCATTTTCGAGATGTTTAAACAGGAAATCCAGACTTGTACCGGGAGTCACATCCAACATCAGGCACTCCAACCTCTTTGCCTCATCGAACGTCTCCATCACGGCCTCGTAAACATCAGTAATGTGAAAGAAGGATGCTAAATCTAATATATTCTGTTCAAAGAATGACTTCAACCAACTCATGTCGTACCAGTTGGAGAAGAGCATCTCAAAACAATTGCTCTTTTCCTCCTCATACCTCACAGCCCAGAGGCGTCCATCTTCCAGAATCTTATCAAATGTCATATTGTCTCTATCTTTTTGCAAAGATAAAAACAATATTTATATTGTACAATTTTTATGATGTTTTTCTAAAAAAAGCTATCAAAGGCGACAGTATGCGCTCAACTTCTCTCTGGATAATTGAATAGCGTATTTCAGGACCTTCACCATCGCTTGCTGGTAAGGCATGACGCCCGGATACCGCGGAACGGCATCCTGAACAGGGTCTAACGGTAGTGTTATTGCTGTTTTAATATAGACACAATTGCAAGAAAATTCAAGGGAATAATTCGTCAGACTATGGAGATATCAGCCACCACGCCGGTCTCCAAATACCAGATGTAGCCCTCAACTTTTTGATAACCCATTTTCTTATAGATGTTTACATAGCGGCCCACCTGGCGGAGGTATTTCTCTTCGGGCTTGCCAAATTTGTAGTCGATGACGGCGACGGTGCCGCTGGGGAAGAAGACCACGCGGTCGGGCCGATATTCGTCTCCGCCGGGAAGGAGGATGGCAGCCTCCGAGCGGACGCGAACCTCCGGGGAGAACCAACCGCGGTCTGCCACGGAAGCCAGGCGGCCGGAAAGCAGGGCCAACGTGTCCTCCTTCATGGAAAGCGGCAGATCTCCGTTCTGGATGGCAGCCTCCACCGCTCCGGGGAGGTCTTCCGGGACGGTCACAGCCGAAAGGATCCCATGCAGCACATTGCCCCGGATGCGGGTAGAGGCCAGTACGCCGGTGCTCCCCTCATCACCGAAATAATCGGCCGCCTCGGGACTCAGACGCAGGCGGCTGCCGCTGTCCGAGGGATAGGATTCGAAGCCCGGATTCAGCTCCTCAGCCTCGCTTTTCTCCCTTTCAAGAGTGGAAAAGTCGAAGGGTTCTCCCGCTTTGAACACCGTAGAGCCCGTGAAGGCGTAGAGAAAATCGGCCATGTTGCTCAGCTTCCCGGAAGCGGAGGGAGGGGATGCAATGACCTTGAGGCCGTATTTGGGGCGCGTAAGGGCCACATAGAAAATGTTGATGGCGTCCACGGCCTGCATCTGCCGCTCCGAAACATACTCCTCCTCAAAGAAAGTCTGAGCGGAACTCTTGGTGAGCGCCACCCGGTAAAGCCCCTTCGCTTCCTCCTCAAGGGCCGATCCTTCCACCTTGGGACGCGCCCAGGTGGTGGGAGCCTTGTACAGCGTCACCTTCTCTGCGAAGGGCATAATCACGAAGGGGAATTCCAGTCCCTTGGCCTTGTGCACCGTCATGATACGGATGGAATGGCCGGCCGACGGGGATGCGATGCGGGGACTCGCCTCTTCCCAGTTTCTCAGGAAGGCTCCCAGCTGGTTGCCGCCGGTCTCGGTCCATTCCCTCAAGTAGTCCAGGAAGGAAAGGATGTAGGGAATCTCGGCCTCGAAGGTATCCGGATCGGCCTTTTTGAGGTCCCTCAGGATGCTTTCGGCCAGTTCCGGCAGGGAATGGTAATTCAGGGGAATCTCCACGTCCATGGAGCGGGCCAGGTAACCGGCCACGTCCCCTTTCCCCTCCGTGGGGGCGCTGTCCACCAGGGCCAGCTGGGAGACCAGGCGCCGGACGGTGACGGAGGATTTTACATAAAGGGAATCGTCGGAGACCACCGGATAGCCGCGGGCAAGCAGTTCCCCGGCCACCAGGGCGCCGTCGGCATTCCCCCTCACCAGGATGGCCACATCCGACCACTCCGCTCCCCTGCCCCTGACGTCTTCCAGGGTGGTGAAAATCTCCTGCAGCTGGTCTTCGGTGAACACCACCTCCACGCTGCCGGGAGCGTCTTCGTTCAGACGCGGCTTCTGGGCCACATCCTCGTACATCTTCTGAATGAGGGTGGTTCCCATCACCTCGTCCAGCTGCCGGGCCGCCTGGGTGAAGAAGGCGTTGTTGAAATTCACGATTTCCCGGCAGGTGCGGTAATTGCTGTCCAAGGGCGTGACTTCCGGCTTCCGGAACTCCTCTTCCAGGCGGCTTCCGAGCAGGCGCCAGTCACTTCCCCGCCAGCGGTAGATGCTCTGCTTTACGTCTCCCACCACCAAGGAATCGTTGCCGGAATCAATGCTTCCGTGCACCAGGGGACGGAAATTGTCCCATTGGATGTCAGAGGTGTCCTGGAACTCGTCCAAAAGGAAATCTTCATAGCGCACGCCCATCTTCTCATAGATGAAGGGGGTATCCGTCCCGTCGATAATCTTGTGAAGAAGGGTGTTGGAATCTTCCAGGGAGAGGACATTCTTCTCCTTTTGCAGCTGGGTGAATGCGTCCCGCAGCTCCTGGGCCACGCCTAAGCTGTAGAGCTGTCCTTTTAGGACAAGGGCGGTATTGTATTCTTTACAAGGCCGGTCAAAAACGGCAAAATACGCCTTCAGGGGCCCGTCTATGGCCGGTTGCAGGACCGGCAGCAGATGCGCGTTCCCCTTGGTGAACCACTGGTCGGGGTCGGAAGCGCGACGGATGAAGGCTTCCGTCGGAGGCACAGGACTTTCCAAACCCTTCCGGATGGCGCCCATAAAGCCCCGGTATGTATCATCCGGCCTCACGCCCACGCTGTCAAACGCATCCAAAACAGCCTGTGAGGCCGCCTTCACCTTCTGAGGATAGGCCTTGATAATTTTCTCGCAGCGGACGCGCAACCGGTCCATGGCGTCTTTGTCATAGGAGAGCTCCTCTTCCGGTATCCGGGAAAGCCCGCCCGCCATCTCCAGCAGGTCCTCTTCCAGCTTCATCCGGCCCTTGTCCCGCAGGTTTTCCCGGGCGCTGCGCGTGAGCCAGTCCAGCAGCGGGCCGTCCTGGTCCGAGAGGGAGTCCAGCACCCGGTCCACGCTTTCGGAGACCAGGGAATCGCGGTCCACCTGCACCTGATAGGAAGCAAACTGGCCGATTTCACGGGAAAAGGCCCGCAAGGTCTGCTGGAAGAAACGGTCTATAGTGGAAACCGCAAAGGCGGAATAGTCGTTCAGTATGAGCGAAAGCTGCTCCGAGGCCTTTTTCTGCAAGGCCTCCACGCTGGGCAGCGTTCCGGGAACCAGGTCCTTTATATAAGGGGATTCCTGCGGCTCCGTAGAGAGCCGGAACAGTTCCTTCAGGATGCGGCGCTTCATCTCGTCCGTGGCCTTGTTGGTAAAGGTGACGGCCAGCACATGCCGATAGGCGTCGGGCTGTTCACTCCCAACGACAAGGCGGATATACTCCCGCGCCAGGTTGTATGTCTTGCCGGACCCTGCCGACGCTTTGAGTATCTTGAGCATACCTTGCAAAGATACAAAAAGGCACGAAAAAAACTATACGGCGACGATGCCGTTTTTAACGGCGTAAGCGACGCATTCCACCATGCTGTCCAGGCCCAATTTCCCCTTGATGCGTTCTTTGTAGCTGTCCACGGTGTTCAGGGTAATCCCCAGGGCCGAAGCGAGCTGGCCATTGGTGTAGCCGGAGGTGGTAAGCTGGAGCACTTCCAGTTCCCTGGAAGTAAGCCCCTGGGGTTTGCGGGAGCGGAGCTGCTCCTGCCCGCCGAAGAGGCGGATGATACGGTCGGCGTCGATGGTTTCGCCGAAAAAAAAGCTTTTGCCGCCTGCTACATCGGCAATGGCCTTTGCGATAAAGTCCGGGGCCGAATCCTTCGCCAGATAGGCCCCGGCGCCGGAGGAAATGGCTTTCAGGATATAGGCAGGGATTTTGTAATGCGACAGCACCAGCGTCCGCACGGACGGGAAGGCTTCGCGAAGGATGCCCAGCAACGTGAGGCCGTCGGTCTCGCTTTCCAGGGTGATGTCCACCACGGCTACGTCCGTTTCCGGGTGGGCGTTGAGGAAGGCCACGGCGGCGCCGGGCGTGGCGACAGATTCTATCGATGCAAAGCCGCTTTCCTGCTGCAGGGCCAGGCGGAGTCCAATCACAAATACGGCGGAATCTTCAATGAGCAGTATGTTTATCATAATGTGATTGTTATTTCAAGGCCGCCTTCGGCCCGGTTGTGCATATCCATCGAGGCCCCCAGCTTGCCAAGCAGTTCGCGGGTAATGACAAGGCCCAGGCCGTTCCGGGTTCCGGCCCATAGGATGCCGTCTGTGTCCTGGACTATTGCATAGACCGTATTGGACGTCAGCCCGTCGGCCGCCGAGTAATTCACAAGGCGCGGCGCTGCCACCAGAAGCGATAGTATGAGGGCAAGGCAAGTCATTCCGCTGCAAAGATAGAACTTCCGCCCGAATTATCCTTAAAAATCAGCGCCCTGTGGCGGATTCCGCCACAAGGGAGTGCATGAGTTGCGTTTTGGGCAGATACAGGTCCTCGGAGTATCAGTACAGGAAGCCGAAGGCCCAGAGGGGAATCTTTCTCCCGATAGCAGCTTCAATGCCATCTACAGCTACATAAGCGTCTGCTTCGTCTTTAACCTGGCTGAAATCCTTATCCGGTCCACCCACTTCGATTACCTTGTTTTTGTTTATCCGGAAATCTCCCGTTTTGAGACCACCATATTCGAGTGCATAACCCGCCGAAGCCAATTGATTGCAGAAAAAGCTTTCCCGCACGGTGCCAGTCTTGGGATGGGTCTCCGGAGAAAGTGCGTATAGAAGATTGGTATTGTCCAATAGAATCTTGTCCGGTTTCTGCAAATCGGTAATGGTATCCAGATTCGTAAACAGACGCCGGATCAGACTCGCTTCCTGAAGGTACGTCAAATATAGCAGCACTGTTTTCCTTTCGATTCCTATGGTTCTGGACAGCTTGGCTATGTCAACCTCGTATGGGACCATCGTAGATAAAACCTGAAGAAGCGCTTTCACTTTTCTGGTGTTCCCTACTTCGAGTCTCCGGTGCCGCGGCAGTTCCACGTCGATGATATAATTGACAACGTTCTCCACTTTGGAAAAATAGTCTTTCCTGCTTTCCAAAAAGAAGGGATAGTACCCATATTTCAGGTATGAGGGTAAAAATTCAAGCGGATGGCACTCCTCCAATACACTTGAGCAAAATGGGGCGGGAGATTGCAAGAGCTCCGCCAATGAAATGGGATTGATACGGATATTCGCCTCAAAAAGCAGAAATTCACGGAAAGAAAGTCCAGGCATAATTCGTTCTGAAACCCGTCTGGAAAGATCGGCCTTGCCGTCATTGAGCTGAAGGAGAGAGGATCCGCTGATTACAGTCCTTAGGTCACGGAACGTGTCGTAAATCTCTTTAACCTCACCGCTCCAGCCCTCATATTTATGCACTTCATCAATAAACAGATGTGTCCCTCCCATCCGGACAAATGATTCTGCGGTTTCCATGAGGGAATGGGTGGAGAAATAGCCGGAGTCTGCCGAAATGTATAGAGCCTTGCGGCTTCCGGTTCCGAATACGCTCCGGATATGCTGCTGGATGAGGGTGGACTTTCCCACGCCCTTAGGTCCCTTAATCATAGACAGGCGGGCATCCCAGTCTATTTTGTCCTCAAAGTCCCTGATGTATTCCATCGGGACATCCCTGATTATCTGGTCGTGACGCTCATAAAGTTTTTCCATACCGTTTCATTTTTTACAAAGGTAGTAAATGTTTTTTATAAAGAACACAATTTATATGGAAATGTTTTTTATGGAACACACCTGATCGCAACGTGAATTCTTTTGTAACCCTCTGTGGCGGAATCCGCCACAAGAGTGTTTATATTGCGTCTTATCTTTGCACAAAACCTATTCGCGTATGAAAAAGCTTGCACTCATATTCCTGTTCTTTTCCCTGTCCCTGGCCGTTTGGGCCCAGGCGGGGCTTGGCAAGGGAGAGGCCGTGGTGAACCCGACGACCAACCCTGCTGCCGCCAAGAAGCACTGTCCCCACTGCGGCATCACCATGGGCAACATTACCTACCCCTGGCAGCACGAGACCTGGTGCCCGTACTACCGGAGCCAGGCCTCCGGCAGCGGTTCCTCCTCTTCCGTTTCCTCCTCGGTCGGCGCGGCGGCCGTCGCTACCGGTGCGGCCGTCCTGGGCAGCGCCCTGTCCAGCCTCATTACCAGCGCCATGGACCACAGCAGCGGCGACAACAACTACTACCGCAACGACGGTTTCGCCCAGCAGCTCACTTTCAAGACGCAGTATTACAGCGATGATGACCACACCTGCGTCGTGCTCCGTGACCCCAAGTCCGGAGGGAAAGGCATCTGGCACAACGCCTATGTCTTCAACCACAAAAGTGACCCCCAGCCCATTTCCGGATTCTGGATTCTCCAGCCCATATATGAGCAAATCTATATGGGCGAATATATGAGTAAACCCTACGCCATTACCTGCCGGAAAATCACCAAAAAAGGTGAGACTTACAGGGAATGGGTGGTGTACGAGTTCGGCCTTGGCAGTATGAGCTACAAGGGTCATGCAACGGTCATCTCCCCTTTTACGGCCAGCGACGTGGAATTCTCTCTCAAAACCTCCAAGCTGATGCTACAGAAAGAGGGCGTCTGGGGCCTGTACAAGCTGGATCGTGCCGATGCAAAGGAAATCAAGAAGCATCCCATCACCCTCAGGGAACTGGCCGCTCCCCAATACGACAGCATCCAGTTCTACGGCAAGCAGAGCATTGTCTGGCAGGACGGCCATGCCGGCGTTATCGACGATGGCGGGAAGGAGCTTATCCCCGTGAAATACAAGGACGTGGGGACAGTCATCGGCAAGAACAAATGGGCCTGGGCCGTGGCCGATGACGGCAACGCCGGCCTGGTGAACACCAAGGGAGAAGTCATTCTTCCCTTTGTGCACGGCAGCATACACGTAGATGAATATGGCGTATCGGCCCGCCGGGATGGAGAGAGCAAATACTTCGTGCTTCTGGACAACGGCAGCAAAACCGAGGCCCTCTACGACGACGTCACCTTCACCAAGGATGGCTATGTATTCGAGCGAGACGGCCTGTACGGCTTTGTCAACCCGCTGGGAAAGACGGTGCTGCAGCCCGGATTCGAGGCCATCCAGATTGTGGATAACGATCCTGAGCTGCTGCAATTCGGTTCGCTGGGCAGCGAATATGTCGGCAAAAAACTGTTCTTCGTGAAAAAGGACGGCCGTTGGGGCGCCGTGCACTGGACTGACGGCACTTACATCCTGGAGCCCCTCATCCTGGACCGTAGCCAGCTGTATCTGTACCTGAATTCGCTCCAGACAAGCGACTACAATATGCTCGCTCGCAGCCGGCGCCGGGAATACCTGGACGGGAAGGATGAGTTTGAGACGCAGGCCCAGTTCGAGGCCCGTCGTTCCGATCCCGCGGCCAACGCCGCCTATGCGGACAAGAAGATGGAGGGCTTCCCGCAGGACTTCCTGAGGACGCAGCTCAAAAAAGCCGCCGAATCCGGAAGCGGGATGACGGTCAATTGGCACAATTACGACGCCGAAAAAGGCGCGTTCCCCTTCACCAGCAACCTTTCGGCCATCCCCATCTATTATCTGGGCGTTCCCGTGGAAGAAGGGCCGGCCTTCCGCCAGTCGCTATCCGGCATCCACACCAAGGACCTCCTGCAGACGGCCTCTTTCTTTATTTACCAGCACTTTGCCCAGATTGCCGAAATGGATATCGCGCTTCCGGACGGCAAGGTCTATCATTATGTAAATCCGGGCCTTAAAAGTTATACCGGCCCTGTTGTTAAATATTCAGATTTATATTGATTATGAGACGTTTAATGATTTTTACACTGGCGCTTATCGCGATATTCCCGATGACGCTGAACGCCCAGCGGAAAAACGAAAACCTTGGGAAAAAGTATGGTAATTACGAAATCAAGCTGACAGGAGACAAGTGGACGAGCGAAGCCGTTGTATCGGGGATCTGGGACAATGCAAGCGGAGTCTGGGTCACAGCGCGCAAGCTCAAGAACAAGGAAGGCTCCATCGTATTTCTCCCCAACACGGATGTGGATTTCATCGAGGGTGACCGCTATGTTCCTGAGGCACAGGGACTCGTGGTAGTTGGGAATGGATTCTACTGGGCTAAAGGAGTAGAGAACCCCAATGGGAAATGGCTTATCCGGGGCTGCGGCGTGTACAAGATAGAGGACGATCAGTTGGTCCCCATCCTGGTTTCCGGTGATCCGCTGGAGGTGGCCTATCTCTGGGAAGCCCGCTATACAATTTTTTATGTAATCCCCCACCACGCACTCATTATTGGATTATTCCATCCCAAAGATAAGAAAGGCTATTCCATTTTCAATCTTCAGGGCGAACGTCTGTATAACGACCTGAAGGATTACAAATTCAAGGACGAGCCCAGCCTCTGCATCCAGCTGGAAGACGGCTCCTGGCACCACCTGGCCCCTGCTGACGGCAGTATGCTGGACTAAGCAAAATGTCAATTATATCAAAAAAAGAGGCGCCGTAGAGAACCGGAACAGTTCCTTGAGGATGCGGCGCCTCATCTCGTCGGTGGCCTTGTTGGTAAACGTGACGGCCGGCACATGCCGACGCTTTGAGTATCTTGGGAAATACTGCCCTGTACCTCCTACTTCTTCTTTCCGAGAAGGCCTCCCAGCAGGCTGGTGGCCGCACCCAGGAGACCGGCGCCGGCGCCACCCTTGAGGGAGATGATGATGTCATTGAGGTCAACGTCTCCGTCACCGTCCTGGTCTTTGAGGAAGCCGGAGAGCTTGCCCATGATGCCGGGAATGAGGGCGGAGATGGCGGGGGCCAGGCTGCCCAGGTTCAGTTTTCCCAGGACATTCTTGTTAAACAGGCTGCCGGCCAGCGCGGTGATGCTGCTGGTGGCGGCATCGGCCTTTCCGCTGAGGAGTTCTTTCACCTGGTCTATTCCGCCCGGCTTGGAAACCGTCTGGGTGAGGGAGCCCAGGATGGAGGAAGACAGGCCGCCGAGGACCTGGTCTTTGAGGTCGGCGGGGATTTCCACCTTGCCGGCGGCAGCGCCCACCAGCTGCTGGATGTAGTCGTTGATGTTAGCCATAATGCGTTAAGTTTGATTTGAATCAAAGTTACGAAGAATTGGGGAAAAATGCAATTTTTCAAAATAATTATTGCAAAACAATAAATTTTTACTATATTTGCAAAAACTAATACCGAAAATTATGATTGCAAGCTGGTGGGCTGGTCTCAGCCTCGTTATGAAAATCCTCTGGGGCGTAACCCTGACGGCGTCTCTTGTTTTCATCATCCAAAGCATCCTCACCTTTGTCGGGGCCGATGCCGACTCCGACTTCGACCTGGATGTGGACACTTCCTTGGACGGGAGCGACCTCTCCAACATTGACGGCGGGGCCAACCTCTACACTTTCCGCAACCTCGTGAACTTTATCCTGGGCTTCGGCTGGAGCGCCATCCTCCTGCAGGAGGCCATTCCCTCCGTAGCCTTCCGGATTTTCGTTTCCGTTCTTGTCGGCGTAGCCCTGGTGGCAGCCGTGATGTACCTGTTCAAATGGCTCGCCGGCATGCAGCAGAGCGGCAACATCAACCTGCAGAAATCGGCCGCCGGCTGCGAGGGCAAGGTCTATCTCACCGTTCCTGCCGCCCGCGGCGGGGAGGGAAAGGTGCAGATTACCATCGGCGGGGCCGTGCGGGAGTACAACGCCGTCACGGAAAGCGAGACGCCCCTGAAAACCGGCACCCCCATCCGCGTGGTGGACGCCCTCAACGCCAATACGGTCCTTATCGAAGAAAACAACAGCTATACCATTTAATTATGAACACTCTGTATCTGATTCTCATTGTCGTAGCCATCGCGTTCGTCACGCTGGCCGCCATCCTCAAGCGCTACCGCCGCTGCCCGTCGGACAAGATTCTTGTCATCTATGGTAAAACCGGCAAGAACGCCACCGGATCCATTTCGTCGGCCCGTTGCATCCACGGCGGCGCCGCCTTCATCTGGCCCGTCTTCCAGGATTACGCCTTCCTGGACCTCAAGCCCATCTCCATCGAGTGCAACCTCACCAACGCCCTGTCCAAGCAGAACATCCGCGTGGATGTACCCTGCCGCTTCACCGTGGGCATCTCCACCGACCCGGAGAACATGACCAACGCCGCCGAGCGCCTGCTGGGCCTTTCCGTGGACAGCATCCAGAGCATCGCCACCGATATTCTCTTCGGCCAGCTGCGTCTGGTGATTGCCACCATGGACATCGAGGAAATCAACGCCGACCGTGACAAGTTCCTGGCCAACGTGTCCACCAACGTGGAGGCGGAACTGCGCAAAATCGGCCTCAAGCTCATCAACGTAAACGTGACGGATATCCGCGACGAATCCGGCTACATCGAGGCCCTGGGTAAGGAAGCCGCCGCCAAGGCCATCAACGACGCCAAGAAGAGCGTGGCCGAGCAGAACCGTTACGGTGAAACCGGCAAGGCCATGGCCGACAAGGACACCCGTATCAATGTGGCCGCCGCCGACGCCGATGCCGTGAAGGGTGAAAACACCGCCAAGATTGAGATTGCCAACTCCGACGCCCTCCGCCGTCAGAAGACCGCAGAGGCCGACCGCATAGCCGTAGCCGCAGAAAAGGTGCAGGCCGCCAAGGCCCTGGAAGAGGCCTACCAGAGCGAGCGCGACGCCGAACTGGCCCGTGCCGAACGCGAAGAGGCCACCCAGAAGGCCAACATCGTGGTGGCAGCGGAGATTGACAAGCAGAAGAAGATTATCGAGGCCGAAGCCGAGGCCGAGCAGATTCGCCGCAAGGCCAAGGGTGAGGCCGACGCCATCTTCGCCAAGATGGACGCCCAGGCAAAGGGTATGCTGGAAATCCTCACCAAACAGGCCGACGGTTTCAAGAACCTGGTAAGCGCCGCCGAGGGAGATGCCCAGAAGGCTGTTCTCATGATGATTGCCGACAAACTGCCCGAACTGGTGAAGACCCAGGTAGAGGCCGTCAAGGGCATCAATATAGACAAGGTGACCGTCTGGGACGGAGGCAATGGAGCCGAGGGCAAAACCGCCACTTCCAACTTCATCTCCGGTATGATGAAGAGCGTTCCCCCGCTGGACGACCTCTTCAAGATGGCCGGCATGGAACTCCCCTCCTACCTCAAGGGCAAGGCCGAAAAGGCCGACGAGCAGCCCCAGGACCAGAAATAAGCGCCTATGCCGATTATCACCAATATTGATGTCATGCTGGCCCGCCGGAAAATGTCTTCCGGCGAGCTGGCCCAGAAAGTCGGCATCACTCCAGCCAATCTTTCCATCCTCAAGTGCGGAAAGGCCAAAGCCCTGCGCCTGAGTACC
>Ga0310691_10002897_pt1 | contig 21571 bp, 18 predicted proteins | sample 176DNAGHGlowgp2_FD_203887 | JGI IMG/M metagenome (GOLD analysis project Ga0310691, IMG submission 203887) | Sheep rumen microbial communities from Palmerston North, Manawatu-Wanganui, New Zealand - 1766 DNA GHGlow gp2 (v2) (version 2) | ecosystem: Host-associated > Mammals > Digestive system >...
CTTCCTGAGTGTGGATTTTGGTTATATATTCCTGTTCTTTTGCAGGTGTGACCAAGCCCGAATTCTCCTTCAAATCTTATGGTTATATTATACCAATAAGTGCTTGGAAAACCTAATGTTTTCAAGGAATTCAGGGCCTTTTTGTGTTGCATTTGCATTAATAAATCTTGCCCGGATTTACATGCTTTATTGCGGTCGGCTGTTCTATATCCAGGCCCTGCATCAGCCATGTGAATTGCTGACAGGAAATGGGTTTTACATCGGCAGGATTTCTGGGCCAGCGGTATCTGCCTGACTCCAACCTCTTATACAGAAGCACGAACCCGTCGCCTTCCCACATGAGTATCTTGATCCTGTCTGACTTACCGCCGCAGAACAGAAAAATGCTCTTGCTGAACGGATCCAGGTGATACTGGCTTTGTACCATAGCGGCTAACCCGTCTATGGATTTCCTCATATCTGTCTTACCGCAGGCTATATAGATGTTCTCAGCAATGCTGATGTCTCCTACCATGCTGTCTTTACCGCACGGAGAAGAGATATTATCGTATTTTCAGATGCGCCATCTGGTATGTCTATCGACAAGCCGTCGATGTGTATCGTTATGTTCGAAGATGTAATTGCTTGCTGAGGTACTACAGGCAGCGGTGCGATCTCAGGCATCAGTTCTTCCTTATGTTCTTCAATAAACATCGAACGGAGTTTACGAAGACGATAGTAGTAGGTCTTATAACCAACAAAATTTTCTTTGCACCAAACTCTGACCGGAAGGCCACTGTTCCGACAATCCTCCACCATAGTAATCCATTCAGCGTACTTAACTTTATTTTTCACAGTGGCTATCTTGTCCATTTAGACCTCCTTAGACACTGTCCAACGAAGTCTAAAATGTTCTAATTAGACCTGATTGGACACTTTCCAAAAGTATCCCATGAACGTCGGGGCGGGTAAAGCACCGTGTTATTAAGCGCTTACGCATTATTCGCTTAGTCAGGGTAGGCACCGGGTTATTAAGCGCTTACCACTTATCTGCCGTTCTTGATGCCGTGGTCTGAAGATCTGCCGGACAGCTGCAGAAATACACTAAAATCCTAAACGCAAAACGCCGAGCAAAAAGCTCGGCGAAATTATTGCAAAGTACCAATGGTTTACCGTTTACGACCAAACTGATCTTCGAGCTGATACACAAAAGAAGAAAGAAATCTTCAACGATATTCTGTTCTCAATTCCTCGACGATGGTTGGTATGAGAGGATCGGTAGCGAGGACAATCCTTATTAGCCGTTTTCCTCGTCTCCTTTATTCAACTACCCAGGGGCTGTATGTTCCAAATTCCAGAATATCTGCTATTCGCTCACAGGCGTGCCCATCTCCATAAGGATTACATGCGTGACTCATTCTGTTATACTCGTTTTCATCTTCAAGCAGGAGCTTAAAGGTCTTATAGATGGTCTCCTCATCCGTTCCGACAAGTTTCAGTGTTCCGGCATCTACACCTTCAGGCCTCTCTGTCGTATCGCGCATGACCAACACCGGCACACCATAACTCGGACACTCTTCTTGAATCCCACCTGAATCAGTCAGACAGAGGAAGGATCTTGCCTCGAAGTTGTGACAGTCGAAAACTTCAATTGGCTCAATAATGTGGATCTGATCGCAGTTTCCCAACTCTTCATCTGCTGCCTGGCGCACCACCGGATTCATATGGATAGGATATACGGCCTTGCACTCCGGATGTTCATCGAGGACGCGCCGAATAGCTCTGAACATGTGATGCATCGGGTCTCCTAGGTTCTCCCGACGATGCGCTGTAATGAAGATTAGTTTTCCTTCTCCAACCCAATCAAGTTCAGGATGCGTGTAATCTTCCTTAACCGTATGCTGCATCGCGTCGATAACAGTATTGCCGGTCACATAGATATTTTCTGCTTTACGACCTTCACGAAGAAGGTTTTCTTTTGCAAGAGGGGTCGGTGCAAAATTATATTGAGAAACGATAGATACAGCTTCCCGGTTGAATTCCTCCGGATAAGGGCTGTAGATGTTATAAGTACGTAAACCAGCCTCAACATGGCCAACGGGAATCTGGAGGTAGAAACAAGCTAATGCAGTTACAAATGTAGTGCTCGTGTCGCCATGCACCAAAACGACATCCGGTTCTACCTCTTCCAGAACTTTCTTGATTCCATTAAGAACGCCGGTTGTAATGTCAAAAAGGGTCTGTCGATCTTTCATGATATTCAGATCATAATCTGGAATAACAGCGAAAGTCTCCAAGACCTGATCAAGCATCTGTCGATGTTGCGCTGTTACGCAAACAATCGTCTGTATCCCCTTTCTAGACTTCAGTTCATTTACCAGTGGGCACATCTTGATTGCTTCTGGTCTTGTGCCGAAGACAAGCATTATTTTTTTCATGATGGTTTCGCCTTTCTTGTTGAAGTGTAGTGACTCTTTGAATTTGAAAATAACTTACAACACTACATCGCTGAAGTTAAATGATTGATTTTGCTTCCCGACGAAGTAAAATGTTAAGTACTATTTCTGAAAATAAAGGTGCACAAGCGGCTCCAAATCCATTAAAACACCGAATTAATACAAAGTTTAATAAGACCGTAACAGCAACACCGATATTAAATGCTTTTCCATATTCCCGGTCATGACTACTGCCAAGGAGTATTTGTACCCCCCAAAAATTATTATCTATAGCAACTAATAGCCAACAAAGAAGAGGATATAACCACACAAAATGGGCACTATACTCCTGTCCGAAAAGGACACTTACAACAGTCTCTGCGAATAGACCAATAATCACTGCAATTGCAATAAATATAGGAAGTACTCTTCTTCGGGTTTTCATTACATAGTTATAACCAGAAGAAAAATCATATTTAAACTTTTTGCTTGCTATAGGGTAAATAATTTGCGCTATAGGCGACCATAACAAAATCAGAATATTCGGGATTTTCTGAATAGCTGAAAACACACCAACTTCCGAGCTTGCAGTATAGATGCCTAAAAATGTAATCCCTATCATGCCAAAGACTTTAGCACTCAGTTGAGTAGTAAAAACATAAAAACCATCTTTAAGCTCATTAATTATATCCTCAAAAGTAATCTTGACAAATTTTAGAGAATACCTAATCTTTGCTATTAGTAATCCAACAAGGCCGCTAAAAAAAGGAGATGCCGAATAAAGCAGGCTATATAAATATATATCTTCTGCTTTTTTCACAAATACAAAAATTAGCAGAGTGGAAACTGATCTTCCCAGTACATTAACAATCGATATATATTTCATCTCTTGCATGCCTTGAAAAGCCCAGTTCATTTGGATACAATACCCGAATAAGCAAATGATAAGGATTGCAAAGCTAATGCACAGTGTTGTATTATTTTTGTTAATAAATATATAAGCAAGGGATATTAGTATACTGAGTAATAATAACACGAAGCGGCTACATACAACTGCCGTAAATGTGTGATTTAAATCCTTTCTTCCTCCAATAGCAACTTTTCTGGTTGCAGACATACCAAATCCATACTCTACAACTACTTGCAAATATGTAACTATGTTCAAGGCAATGGAGAATATTCCATAAGATTCCTTGCCGAGTATCCGTGTGATATATGGCAAAGTCAATAATGGAACTACCAGATTGAAAAATTGCAAGGCATATAACCAAATGCCATTCGAAAATGACTTGTTACCGATCAAATTCAAAAAGCGCTGTTTCAACATATTCGGTCTCTTTCTTATATTACTGCGTCAAATATCCGATCATTTTGGTTCAAAAACGAATTTTAAAAAATGGCTTCTATTTAGTTAGTTGTTTTCTTTCGTCATTATAATGAATGTAGCGCTGCGTTAATTCATTGTAGTATTTCTATAAAACTCGAATTAAGCTTAGGTTTTAATCAACATAATTTATGTTCTGTTCAGTAGCTATTAATCCACTGTAGTTTACTCGAGTAGTTTAGACAGTAATTCTAATGATTCATTCCTTAATGATGTAATTCTAGGTGTGACTGCCGAGTAATCTATGGGATCCAGAATTGGCGCTGATTCATTCACATTTTGAACTCGACTTGTTAGACCAACCTTCTTTAAGATATTTCTTTTTCGGCTATCCAAAGTCTCAGTATCAGACTCAACCGTTGTAAAATTCTTCTCAAATATGAGAGAAAAAACCGTTCCATGAAAAGAATCAGTATATACATACTCAGCATTAGAAAGGAGTGTTAAAAATTCAAACGGTGATCGATCAAAGTAGATATGATTTGTTAAATTGTATTTGGTGATTCGTAAATCGATAACTTTTAGTTTTAAACGCATTTTTTCTGCTAGCCTTTTGGCCATGGCTAGTTTAACACCCATATCTTCTTCACGAACAAAATAGCAGGCCATATATGAATCTTGGCTTTTCTCAGTGTATTGTAACCAAAAATCCTTATTATGCAACAAGACAGGATCTGAGACTTCTTGGCTAGCTCTTTGAGCTAAATCAAATAAAATCTTAGCAGATTTCTGTTCCCGAACCGTAATCTCATCAAACTGTTCTATCCATTTTTTATAAAGTAGGAGCTGTTCAACAGTTGCTGATCCGAGGCTAACAGCATATCCTATTTTTTTTGCTTGAAGTTCGAATGGATAAAAAAACGAATCCTCAAAATCAAATACATTGGGATTCCAAACCTGGTCACTACCGCTAATAACGACATCAAATCTATTATCTATAATATAACTATGCAATTCATCATTACATAATAGTCTCTTTTCATCGGCCGTAAGAAATTGCTCTCTAAATTGGCGAAAGCTTAAATCTCTTCTTTTTCTCCCTCCTGCAAACGGAAGCAGTAAAACATTTTTAATGTAACCTTTAATTCCCTGTTTTTTTCGATATAGTGAGTTATTATCATATTGTTTTTCAGATATATAATTAATTACAATAGCAGTATGTCCAAGTTTCTCTACTGCCCTTTTTAGTGCAAAACATTGCAACATTGCTCCATAATTATTTGCAAAATGATATGTTATTATTCCACATTTCACGGTTATTTCTTGCCTATCAAAATTTTTATTGTGTGTCTATAGTTAATTATCAATGCTGATAGCCTTAAAGGTAATACTGACAGCACATTATAACTCATATTTCGCATTAATTTCCGCTTCGAAGTATAATGAAGTGGTTTATTATCAGATATGATTTCCTGCTTTGCTTCAATATAATAAAGATTGTCCATTAGATTAAACAGCTGATACGCCTTATCACTATTAATCATTAATAATGAGGAGCCTTTTCTGGTATCAAACTCTAGAACATCTTTTGGATCAATCCCCCATGCGTCACCGACTGTAAAATCTCCCACTCTTTGTAAACTAGTAAATTTGCAATTATAACACGACTCTCTAAAGCAATTTCCACTATTGTATATATAATTAAAATAATCGGAATAGCCTTTTTTTGTTACATTTACTCCGCTATCTGTTTCGATGTAAGCATAATAATCTCTCGTCCAGCCATCTACTTTTTTTCTGAACAAATGTCTAATAACGTTAGAATTTGTTTTCTCAGTCCAATAATCTATATATGCTTTTTCTAGTAAAAATGAAGCAACACCGCCACATATTAAGTCTATCGTAACAAAATTGTTGCTCTTAATTATTCTCTTGGCAGCATCAACTTGGCAAGGTGTCCCAATAAATAGTACTAGCTGATGAGGTACTCTCTTCTGAATGTCTTCAAATATCTCCTTATTAATTGGGATCTGAAAGTATTTCGAACCTTGGATGGCCTTTAATTGTTCTGTAGATTCTATTACAACCCACCGCGCACCCGTATCTACCCTTTCATATTCTGCAGCGATTACGCAGCCGTTTTTCTTTAAAACTGTTTCAGCCAATGCTGATATAGCTCCTCCAGATGTTGCATTCAGAAGCATGTCCATATTCTTATACTGAACACATAAGCTAATTTGAGCTTCATCTTTTACGGCATTTTCGGCGCATATTTTGTCACACAAGCCACATTGAACGCATTTTTTCAAATCTATATGAGGATAATAAAAGCCTTCCTTATTTGGAATACTTTCTATGGCACCTTTTGGACAGATAGCTTGACAAGCCATACAACCTGTACAGTTTTTATAATCCTTCATCCTTTTTACTTCCTTTGTTGGATTAGACAGGCATTTACTATCATTGACATTGTCGCAATATTATCAACGCTATTATAAAAAGTCTTTGCATTTCCTGAATAATACTCGTAATTCTCTATCAATCTATGAATTGCTACCCTTATGCTCTCTGGTTCAAATTCAACACATTCTCCTGCATTTGCTCGTCCTATGGTGTTCTCTAAACCAGGTATGTTGTTACCAAGAATAGGTAGTCCAAAAAACGAATATTCAAATATCTTATTAGGAGCGCAAAACGCTTTATTTAACGAGTCTGGATTATAAAATAGTAAACCTAAGTCTGCATTAGATGTTACTTCTAGATGTTTTGGGGCAGGGATATAGTCGGAATAGATAGTATTGGGATTGATATTCTTGATTTTATCTACTATGTTATGCCTATCAATACCCATCATGACAAGGCAATAGTCCGGGAAATCCTTTGCCAGCACTTCTGCCACTATTTTAAGATAATCATAGTCTTGGAAAATTCCCTGATAAATAACAAACTTCCTTCCATTAACAGCTTCTAATATCTTTTTGCCTGCTGTAGTTGTTGGTTTGCATTTTCTTTTTGTTTCAACAGCATATGGCTTATTCGGAATGGTATAGGGAAGCTTTTGCAATCCGAACCAATATTTCATCAAATATGATCTAGTCTCCTCACAAGTGACAACAGCCACAGCTTTTTTTGACATTTCTTTTAGCATAAGGAGTCTAAACTTCATTGTGTCAAGTAACTCTAGATAAGTAATAATATACGAAAAACCTTTTAATGCACCTTTCATTGGTAACAGGGATTCAGCATTACCAAACCACAAAACATCCTTATTTCTATCCAATTTTTTTAGGAAAGTGGTAAGGGATTTTCGAAAAGAGAGCCAGTTGATGATTTTATCCAGTGCGCCAGGTGCTGACCCTCTTTTATCGGAGAGCATGATACATTCTATCCCCAAAGATGTTAGTTCTGTTAACACATTCTCATCACACGAACCATATAGAACCGTAACCTCACACCCTAAATCTTTAAGCATCTTAATTTGGGATACACACGGAGGGTAATAGTGCAAACGTGATTTTACAATGTAGTATACTTTATTAAACATATATCCTCCAACAGATAGACGTCTATATTACTAGCCTCTTGCATTAATAGTTACGACTTTATGTGTCGTCTTCCTTCTGCTTGTTCCCTAATTGCAGCACTTTTCTTTTTCCAAACATAATTGTCAAAGGCCTTCTATTAACTATTCTTCTAATAACAAACTGCATTACAAAGATCAGTACAAACATTGTGTACGCATCAATATTCTGAGTAAGAAAAGCGCATACAAGAACTAACGCAATCAATTGATAAAGAGTCTCTCTTAATCTATCAATTGCCCTACACAGTAGTGGAATAGACAATATCCCAATTAAAAAACCAGCTATACCAAAATTTGCAATACACATTTCAAACCACGATGGAGTTATTCCTGCTGGAATGCTCATAATTGAAACATTCAATATGTTAGCCGTTAGGTAAACGTAATGTGGATATGGTTTAGTTGGCCATAAGGTTCTTGGAATAAAAAACAGAAACGTAGAGAGAAAAGTAGACCCCGTATACGGGACTAGCTTTTCGTGATTTAATATTGTCTTTTCTATAACATACTTTATAACATCATCTCTTCCAAAGTCGACACGTAACATTTCATATATACTTCTAAAACTTGTATCTGACATCGGCCGAACAAAAACTAGATAAGCATAGCTAAAAGCTAAAACAGCAATTACTAAAACTGGAATTGTTCTCCGCAATCTTTGTTTTTGTTTCCGGTCTAACCCTTGTTTTGTATAGTAAAAAAGATACACAAGTCCGATTATGACCAAAATAAACCGTTTCCCCTGGAGCCAACTTATAAGAAATATATAAACAAGTGTAAGTATACTCTTTATCCATGTCTTTTTTGTTGTGAATAAATAGAAGAAAAAAGAATATATACTTAATAGTATTAGCATCGATACAATTCTGCTCATACTATTTTCACTTGCATACCTTGCAGTTCTCACTCCATATACCAGAAAAAACGACAAATTCCCCGAAATAATTATATAAATAAATGGGGAGAGAATGCACAAAGTCAGTATTAGTTTGTTCTGAAGCAACGAATTAATCTGAAGTTTTTTTCGTTCCATTTCATCAGGATGTCTTCTATCATATGACACCGCATACGCTTCTAATAGCAACATGCTTGACAAAATGTATATATCATACATTATCGCCACAGAAGCATTGTGCATGCTACTTCTAAATACACTATACCAATACACAGTAATATACTCTGGATATCCAAAGATATAATTACAAAGTACTGGAAGGCAGCAGATTATATATTCCACAATAATAATAAAATGCGAAACAGAAGAATTTTTGTTTTCAATAATAGAATGGAACGATATTAATGCACATATTGTTCCAAACAATATTAGAATCCAGTCAAGAATGTCGCTCATTCACTATCTTCCTCAATTTGTCTGTAGACATCGATTATCCTATCGGTATAAGTTGAAATTGTATATAAAGAAGGATCAAACGAATTTTCAATGTTCTCAATTACTTTTCTGTATACCTTGTTATCAAGAGCCTTTTCCATTTTCTCTTCTAGGCTTTTTGCATCTCCAGCCTTAAATGTATAACCGTTAAATCCATCCTGTATAAGTTCTGTAGCAGTTGTACAATCTGAAACTATGCAAGGTAATGAATTTGTTAATGCTTCAATCACTGTCAGTGGTGAGCATTCATAGAGTACTGATGGGAAAACCAAACATCTAGCTTTTGCCATAACCGCGTCTACCGTTTCATGATTAACCCAACCAGTAAATTCAATTTCAGGGTATTGTTCCTTCAAACTGTCTAACAATGGTCCTGTCCCCAGTATTAAAGCATTTATAGTAGGAAATTTCCTTTTCAAGTTTCTAATAGCTTCGCAGAATATTCCAACACCTTTTTCTTGAACTAAACGCCCAACAAAAATGAAATCATTACTTTGCATCCTATCCGAACTTGCTATTCTATTAGACTGAACAAAATTCTCAACTCGGAAAAAATTCTTTGACCTAATCCTTGGCCTTGTCAAATCGTCATTTAGCTTTGAAATAGTAATAAAGTATAATTTGGTATTGTAACGAATATTTTTGTTCTGGATCAATTCCCTTACAACACGATATATTTTTTGTGGGAATGATCTGCGGTCACAATTGCACAACACACATTTTATTGACATAGGTTCATAGTTGCATATATGGTTTTGCTTATAGTTATAAAAACCACCATTTGGGCATACAATTAAATAGTCATGGAGCGTAATTACTGTTTTAAAGCCCATGTCAGTAGCCTTTTTAACAACCGCCGAGGAAAACGCGTTGCTCCAGTTATGGACATGAATGATCGTTTGATTTTTATCAAGCGTATTCAGAAGGTCTTGCAATTCCTTAGCTGCGCTATTATTATACAAGCCTCTTAATGCAGCTGAAATACGGTTGTTATCTTCCGTTATATTAGTAATGTGAAGATGCTTTACATGTACTCTACTGTGCTTTAATTCGTCACATTCATCCCCGATAGCAGTAAAAAAATATACGTTGAACCCACGGTTAGCCAATTCCAAGGCGCTTCCAATAGCAATATTTTGCGATCCGCCGCTAAACTGAGCAAATTCACATATTATTACTATATTCTTCAAATCAGGCATGACTTCACTCCATTTTTATACTTATACTTTACCATTTATTTCCCCAAATATATGATTCGCATTATATTTACAACACTATCCAAATCAAATTGCTTAACCTTCTTTTCAGCAGCTTCCGCCATTTCCTTTCGGAAATTATTATTCATTTGCATATCTAAGATACAATTTGCAAGCTCTCTAGAAGAATTAGTTGAAATAAGTCCTGAAATGCCATTTTCAATCAAATCTGTATTGCCTCTTATCCCAGAACAAATAGCTGGTAATCCACACGCCATTGCTTCCATCAATGCAACAGGAAGTCCTTCTTGGAGAGACATAAACACAAACAAATCGGAAGCGTTACATATCTCATTGACATCGTTTCGGTAGCCAAGAAAATGAACATGGTTTGCTATGCCGAGAGCAGAGGCTTTTTGCTTTAATTCCTCGCTGAGATCCCCTCTTCCACAGATAAGATACTGTATATAATCTAAATCGCCGCTCTTCTCCAGTTCCTCAAGCGCATCTAAAACAAGCGTATGATTCTTTCGTGGAATTAATTCTCCAACAGAAAGAAGAACGAAATCTGTATTCTTTAATTCCAGCTCCTGTCTCTTTTTATCACGATTCTCAATGCGTTTACTGAATTTAGTGAGATCAATACCCACACCAGGGACGTAGACCACTTTACCAGCTTTAAACTTATCCTTTGCCCGGTTGTAGTCTTCTTTATTGATTGTAATCAACACATCCGTTTTCCGTGCCAGGCATTTTTCCACCGGATAATACGCCAGCCAGTTGATCAGCGGAGCCCCCTTGTAGAAGTGGAAACCATGAGCTGTATAGAAGACTTTGCTCCCCTTCTTCCGTGCACCCTGCGCAGCAAGCCTTGTGAGCATTGCCCCAACCGGAGTATGGCAATGGATGATATCATAATTGCCTTCGTCGATTATCTTTTTAAGCTGCTTGTATGCCTGGATATTTCCCAGCTTGAAAGGATTTCGTTCAAAGGGGATGTCATAATAAGTATCACAATACGGGATTACACAGTCTGCCGGATTCTCAAAATCGTTCCTTGCAGCGACAGCAGTTTCCCAGCCCATTTCCTTTAACATTTTCAAGTAGGGAATGTGGAATTCCATAATGTGTGTCTTCACCACAGTCGCTACATAAAGAACCTTTGGCATCTAAATCCAAGCTCCATTCCTTAAAGATAAAAAACCCTCAAACAACACGAAATGCTCTGGAGCCCATATCAGCCTCCGGAGCGATATCGTCCACATTACTTTTTCATACTGGCCTGCATTTCAACCAGCTCCTTCTATTACTTCAACTTAACACTTCCGAGCCTCTCGCCCTTCGGTACTCTCCCTTAAGAAGACGAGCCTTAGACATAGCAGTTTTTACGTCTATTCCAGGACTTTTTGCCTCGGAGTACCAATGTCCACACGGCTGCTCTGAACACTATGTATCTGTCCCAAATCTTCTTGCCTGAAACCATCGACGGTTTTAACCTGTCCCCTTAATGTGTCTCTTCTTGCCTGAAACTATCAAAAGCACATAGCACAGACAATTTCCCCGGTATGTATTTGCTACATTACTCTGCACTATTCTTAAAGCACTCCACCGAAAGCACACATACTCATAAGCTCCTGGATGAGACCCGTTTTTGTATAATTCGTCTATTGTTCTTCCCGTTTTTCTGTGCGATTTACCTCATTATCATAGTCCATGGCGGTCACCTGGCCGGGATTGACGCCTTGAGTGCTTTCAGGCAGGAAGAGGATCTTAACAGTTGCAAAACAAAGCCTTATGTCTTCAGCAAAACTTGGATGTGCGATATACATAAGATCCATTTGAAGTTTGTCATATGGAGTTGTGTTATATTTTCCATAAATCTGAGCATATCCCGTGAGACCAGCTTTAGCCTGCAGTCTTAATTGAAATTCCGGCAAATCTTTATAATATTGCTCAGCAATTTCAGGTCTTTCAGGTCTAGGTCCAACAACAGATAAATTGCCTGATAATATGTCAATTAACTGAGGTAATTCATCGATTCGGCATTTTCTAATTATCTTTCCAATTGGTGTTATTCTGTCATCCTTTTCACCGGTAGAAAGTCTTGCAACACCATCCTTTTCTGCATCAACTCTCATACTTCTAAATTTATGAATCATAAATCTCTTGCCGTTTTTTGTTAATCTGCATTGTTTATAAAAAACAGGACCTTTATCTGTAGCTTTAATTGCGATTGCAGTTACAAGAAAAACAGGTGAAAGAATAATTAGTGCTAATGATGAAGTTATAATATCAAATAATCGCTTGGCAATTAGATATCCAGGATTGGGATTATAACGTTGTACCCTCATCATAGGTAGATGAAACATATGCATCTGTCGAGCACTGCTCATAATAACATCCCCCACACGAGGAATCATATATACTTGCTTATTTTTGTAGAGACAATACTTAAGAATAATATTTCTATCGTGGCTGTGAATACCACTTAAGAATACAACTTCCATATCATCAATCACGGAAAGATCATTAAGACATTCATTAACTGAAGTTGTTTTTTTTACATCAAATTTTTTAGAAAGACCATATTCATTAATAAGATCTTTCATTCCACGACGAATATCATAAATAATGATAGACCTTCTAGCAGGAAACCACTTGAAATAGATCTGGTGTGCTATACAAGTCCAAATAACAGAAAGCGCTATCTGATCAATATACATCAAAAGAAGCGGTAAAGGATTAGGAAAACGCTTGTACAACAAAAAAATAACTACATATGTTATACAATTTGTAATCAACAGCGCAAGAGTCTGACTTGATACTACATCGAATATTCTGTAATGAGAAATAAGAAATGCATCGTATGTTTTAGCGAGTACAAAATATAAAACCGTATACAAAGCGATTATTGCTATGTCGCCCCAAAAATAAAATGGAGAAAAAAGACGGTATTCATAATAATAATACCAAGCAATAGCAAAAGGAATAACCATAAATAAAAGATTTATAAATTTTATAAATCTAAGACCGATTTCATGTCTAAACGATGTCATTGTATTCGTTGTGGTCATATATTCTATTACATCTTTCAAAAAGCAAATTCTTTATAAATTGGGTTTATATGTCGGAACTATATCCATTACATACTGCCTGATATTCTCATCGTCTTCTTTACTATCATCATCAAGCTTGGCAAGTTTAACTTTGAATTCTTCATCATTCATCTCAATAGGCTTACCAATAAAGATCAACTTATTCTCTGTTGTCTTCATTCCTTCTTCAGCCATTAATTTTTCTTCATAAAGCTTCTCACCAGGTCTTAATCCGGTATATTCGATCTGGATATCAACATCAGGTCTTAATCCTGAGAGTTTAATGAGGTTTCTGGCCATGTCATCGATCTTAACCGGTTCACCCATATCCAGAACAAAGATCTCACCACCTTCAGCGTAATAAGAAGCCTGAAGAACAAGTGAAACAGCCTCCGGAATTGTCATAAAGAAACGTGTGATCTCTTTATGCGTAACAGTTACTGGACCGCCTTCAGCAATTTGTTTTTTAAATAACGGAATAACTGAACCATTTGAACCCAATACATTACCGAATCTAACAGCTACATATGAAGTATTCGGATACTGGCGATCCATCATCTGTATGATCATCTCACAGATACGCTTTGTGGCACCCATGATGTTTGTTGGATTAACAGCTTTATCAGTTGATATAAGAACAAACTTCTTAACACCGGCTTCGGCTGCAGCCTTAGCCGTTTTATATGTTCCCATAACATTATTTTTGATGGCTTCATTTGGACTGTCTTCCATAAGTGGCACATGCTTATGAGCAGCAGCGTGGAAAACGATATCAGGTTTATACTGTTTCATAACAGTAGTAATTCTATGAGTATTTCTTACTGAACCAATAAGAGTAACAAGATTTAATCCGCTATATCTGTACTTACGGAGAAGATATTGCTGGATTTCATAAGCGTTATTCTCATAGATATCAAAGATTATGAGCTGCTTCGGATTGTGGCTTGCTATCTGACGGCATAACTCAGAACCAATCGATCCACCGCCCCCTGTAACTAGAATAGTCTTTCCGGTAATCATGTTAAAGACAGCTTCATTATCAACTTCAATAGGGTCTCTACCAAGAAGGTCCGTAAGTTCTACTTCTTTTACCTGAGATATAGATACTTCACCATTTGTTAATTGGCTGATACTTGGAACCGTTCTAAGTTTACATCCGGTTTCTTTAGCGATATCAAGATATTCTTTTTTTACAAGACCAGATGCAGAAGAAATTGCATATATGATTGTATCAACATTATATTCAGCTGCTTTGGTTATAAGATCACGCTTATTACCAACGATTGGAACGCCAAATAAGTTTCTGCCGAGTTTATTGGGATTATCGTCAATGATACAAACTGGAATTTGATTGCTCTTCGTATTATTGAGCATTTCCTTAATAAGAACGCTGCCAGTATCACCACCGCCGATGATCATGACATTCTGAATGGGTCTGTCGATGTCACCGTGTCTGAAATGATCATTTTTTAGTGCATATCTCTTAATGATTCTATAAGAAAAACGAATGCTGATATGAAGTATCATAGCACCTGATGTACCAGCAACATAATAAGAAATAGGCATTCTTACAAAATCTGCAACATCTATTAATTTATAGACGATCAACGAAGATATGATAAATAATGGAGTAAGAATTAAATATGACTTTAGAACAGAAAGCGCTTCTTCAATCGATACATAAGACCATACACTGTGATAAAGCCTAAAAATATAAAAAACAACAACAGTAGCAATACACCATAAAGGCATAAGATATCCATACATCTTGAGATATTCATCTGGAATCTCCGAGAAATGGAAATCGAATCTGAACAGTAATGATAAAAAGAAAGAAAATAAAGTAGCAAGAATGTCAGCAACTAATACTACAATGGCATTGCGAATCCACTTCTTGCCTTTATGCTCTTTTTGGTGATTTGATTCTATTGTTTTTTCTGTGTTCTTATCCATTATTCTCACAATAAAACTGATTCTAGAATTTTAAGAATATAATCAACATCTTCGTCCTTCAATAAAGTATGAAGAGGTAAAGTTATCAGGTTTTGATAATAGTAGTAGCTATTAGGGAAATCTTTAATATCCCAACCCAGTTCCTTGTATGCAGTCATCATCGGAAGTGGTTTATAATGTACATTAGTAGATACACCTTGTTCCGCCATCTTAGTGATCAACTCATTACGTTTTTCAACAGTAATACCAGGAATACGTATCAAGTATAGATGATTTGAACTGTCAGATCCTTCTGCGTGATGAATCAAATGCCAGATTCCTAATTTCTCACATGTCTCATCGTATTTTTTTATAATTTCTAATCTTCTATCCAATAATTCCTGATATCTGTCTAACTGACGCAAACCAATGGCTGCAGTAATATCAGTCATATTGCACTTATACCAAGGTCCGATGATATCGTATTCCCAAGCACCAACAACAGTTTTAGCAAGAGCATCCTTACTCTGTCCGTGGAGAGACAATAACTGGTACATTTTATAGATCTCAGCATTATCTATTCCTTCTTTATGTGTCCAGGCAGATGCACCGCCTTCTGCAGTAGTGAAATTCTTAACAGCATGAAATGAGAATGATGTAAAATCAGCTATAGCACCACAATACTTTTTTTCACCATTGAATACTCTGCTTGAACCTAAAGCATGTGCTCCGTCAGCAACTACAGCAACTCTTCCAATAGATTTCTGAATCCTAGAAGATAAATCTGAAAGCTTGCTACCGTCACTGTTCATTGGTTTAAATAGATGCTTTTTTTTCTCTACTACCTCAATTATTTTATCGTAATCACAGATAATACCAGCCATATCTACAGCAATTATAGCTTTTGTCTTTTCCGTTATAGCATTTTCCAATGCTTTATAATCCATTTCCGGCATATGGGTAGTCTTATCGCCGTCTTTTTGAATGTCTATGAATATCACAGTAGCTCCGCAATGGATTACTGCCGAAGCAGATGCGGTATATGTATAAGCAGGAACAATAACTTCATCTCCAGGACCTATACCCAAAATCTTTAGATTAAGTTCCTCCGCTGCAGTAGCAGAAGCAAGACAAACTACTTTGTTACTCCATCTTTTAGTATCACTTTCAGTATCATAATCAGTTTTACCAGTTTCAATATAAGCAGCTAAACGTCTTTCTAAAAGCTTGGTTCTAGGACCGGTTGTGATCCAACCGCTTCTTAATGCTTCTGCTACTTCATTTATTTCCAGTTCACTAATGTCTGGAGGTGAAAATGGTATAAACTTCTTATTATCTGAATCAATATTCATATTTTTCCTTAATATATTTATTTATGCTTACGCTACACTAAGCATCAGCTTAGTGTGTTGTATATCCGACATCCCGTGTATTCATAACGCGCACTAAAGACGACGATTATTAGGACACAGAAAAACAACTGCCACTTAGGACAGCTGCTAATATTATAATATATATATTAAAAATATTAGTTAATAAATTTAACAATAAGCATAATGTAATATAAAAGTTTTTATATAGTTTGATGCTTACACATATAATACAATGCCAAATATTTATTCGCCTTTAATCAGTTTTCTTCTTCATTTTGGACTTCAATATAGAAGATTGCTATTACTTTATGCTGAAGATCATCCATGTCAATGTGATATTCTCTAAATTCCCTTCCGTCACCAGCTTCCAAGGTCTCACCGACTGTATTTATGGTGCCGAGATCTTCATATTCAGTAAGCTGATTAGCAAGATCAGATAATGCATTGGCGGTCATGTCACTTACCATGTAATCGGATAATGCAAATACGAGATTTAAAGCAAAACCCGAATCATTAGTCATCTTGGCATCAGCCTGTTGCTTCCAACTAGATAGGAATATCTGCTGACGTTCCATACGGAACTGGTTTGTGTCGTTCTCGAGTTCCATCCTGGCTCTGACAAATTTCTCGGCCTGATCGCCCTGTAGTTTTATGGTAGCACCTTCTTTAAATGCAGGATCAACGGATTCAAGGCCGGCAGGTACTGTTACAGTAACGCCTCCCACCTGATCGTTTAATACCGGGATGGCAGACATATTAAGTGATATATAGTGATCAATAGGAACGTCATATAAAAGTGCCGATAGGGATTCTACTGTATTCTCACAACGACCTTCTTCTGTCCTGCCATAACCATGAGCAAGGCAAATCTGCATATTTACGATATCGCTCTTCTTACCGTCAACGGTTATGGTCTGGACACCGGTAACAGTATCTCTATTTATCTGGATAGCCTGAAATGACTTATTCGCATGATCGATGGCATACACATATATAACATCAGCCTGAGATTTATTAACATAAGTATTAGAATTGCCGATATCTTCCCTGTCGTCGATACCCATAATGGCAATGACTTCCAGGTCATCTCTCAATTGGTAGTTTTTTCCCTCAAAGAGAAGTGTCGGAGCCTTCTGATGCTGGACAGGATATGTCGTAGCATCTGTTTCCACAGTCCTCTTGCTGCTTATCATCTTACCTAAAGCAAGAATAGCGCATACAAAAGCAGCTGCGGCAATTACGATGCCGCCAATCTGAAATATAGTTTCTTTTTTTATTGATTTAGCCATATTCGTATTATAACAAAAAAGAACGGCTTCAATAGAAGCCGTTCTTAAAGAATCTAATAAGTTATTGATTACTTTGAAGCCTTCTTAGCACGAACTGCAAATACAGCGCCACATGCTACGAGAGCTACAGAAACCATTACAATGTAAGGTGTTGCATACTGACCTGTAGGAGCAGAACCCTTAACTGCGATTCTATAGATGTAGAAAGGTGAGCAACCATCAACTGTGATTGAAGGTGTTGTTCCTACTGAATACTCATCATAACCATCATGGAATGTAACAAATACATCACCTGTGTTCTGCTGAACGCCTGTAAATGCAAGAGTTACCTGCTCACCGGAACGCTTACCATTGCTGGTAACTTCATAAGCAGCTGCTAATTCAGCATTTGCAAGATCAGCCTCACTATTAACTGCCTTAACCTTATCACTAAGTCCATCAATAGTTGTAAGATCCTGTGCTGTAGCCGAAATCTCTGTAATTGTGTAATCAGCACTAACATCATTACCATCTGCATCAGTAGCTGTAATACCCTTTGATGCACTTCCTGCTGCCAAAACCGATACACCGAGCATTGAAACTACGATACCTACGATAGGCAGAATTAAAAGTTTTTTCATGTTCATTGGTTAAACTCCTCCTAAACTGTTAACTCAATAATTTTTAATATAGCATAAATTTATTTCAATTACACTACAAAATCAATAAAAATTGACCAAAAAAATAATTAAGTAATTTCTTTAGCTATTACCAAAAATCTTCTGGTGCGATCAGTCCTCAGACAGGTTGACAAGATAAGTACATTATCACCGAACTGCGGTCTGGCATCTTCTACGAGTTGGACCTCATCACCGGTACTACTGTAAACTTTGTCAAAGAATCTGTTGAAACCTTCTTCGCTACTAAAGTCATTATAATATAAAATATGTGACTCATCATATGTTATTGTTGCTACTATGTAATAAATCTTTGTCGTTTCCGGCAAATAAATTACAACATATTGTGCATTCTCACTAATATCAATGTTTTCAAAAGATGCCTGAAGGTTGCCCAACATGGAACCGTCACTGATCCTGTGGCCGTAGATTATAGTACACGGATCTTCGAAGTCCGGATTGTTAAATTCACTCTGTATATATAAGGATCCGCGTCTGTCATACTGGCCTGTAGCATCTCTGGATAAGTAATAATCAGTCTCAGAAAGATCGATCAGGACAGGCTGGCTGATAAAAGGCGTAGTCATGTAGATCCATCCGACGATCTCAGGATTAACAGCCTGCAATTCAGCAAAATTGACCGGATTAACATATGGATCTTCAGCCTTATCACCGTTTGTATTAGTAGCAGAAGGCTGAATCGTTACCTCAGAAGGCAATGAAGGATATGTAAATTCCGAATATGTAGTCGTCGGAGCAGTCTTCGGCGGATCAATATATCCGTTGGCCCAGAAGAAATAAAACAAAAGTATGCCTGCTGATAAAAACATAACAACACTTAATAATGTCCATACTGCCTTTTTATTCATTTGTTGTTCCCCCTACAAAGCGGCAGAAAATATCATTCTGCCGTTGTTATAGAAATGTCTTAAGGCTCCGTTCTTATCTTTCTTACCGATGATCTCAATTGCTTCACCGATATTAGGTCTTCTTGAATCTAAGTTGTGACTATCAGAAGCCAGAAGATCGATCCTTCCTGTCTTTAGGAACTTCAAAGCCTTGTGGTTGGTTTGTTTTTCAATAAAGAATTCAGCATTACACTGTATAAGAAGATCGGGGTTATCAAGTAATCTTTTAACAAGTCTCTTGTCCTGGTCAAAGTAACGCTCGATATGGGCAATTATCACATTAAGCCCTACAACCTGAGATATTTCCTCGATCTCATCGATAAATCCGGGCTGCCAGTCCCTGAAAGGCATCTCAATAAGAATATAATTACTCTTACCAAAACAAAGGCTGTCAATACCGGGGAATCTGCTCATTCCCCTGAAGAAATGAACTTCAGCACCAGTACAAAATACTGGAACCTGGTCAAGTTCACCTAATCTGGCCTTTAAATGCACAAGCGAATTCTCACGGTTCTTCAGGAAAGTCTCAGGAGAATTCATGTCGGCATAAAAATGCGGAGTGAATACTATTCCCTGAACGCCCTGATCTACGGACCTTCTGATCATCTCAAGGGACATGTCGGTATTTTTGCTGCCGTCGTCTATCCCCGGAAGCATGTGACAATGTACGTCAAACATCTTGGATCAGTTTGAAGCCTTCTTGCTAGCAGAAGCATAACCGTACTTATACTTCTTGCCGTAGCCGTATTTATATTTCTTGGACTTGGAAGCAGATCCGTTATAGACAAATCCGATAACCTTTGCACCTACCATCTCACACTGTCTTAATGTGAAATCAAGATCAGATGAAATTGTATAGTCGTTTCTTACAACGACAATGAGTCCGTCAGTTACCTTGGATACGACAAGCGCATCAGAGACTTCACCGATAGGCGGAAGGTCAAGAAGTACTACGTCGTAGGTCTCTGAAATGTTGTCAACAAGGCTTGCAAATGCCTTTGAGCCCAGGAGCTCAGAAGGATTCGGCGGGATATCACCTGCCTGGACAACGTCCAAGCCGCTAATAAGGACGTCCTTATGAAGTGTAGCCTTCTCGCTGTTCAAACCGGCCAAAAGATTTGATAAACCGGTTGTCTTGGCAAGTCCGAGCTTCTTTCTTAATGTAGGAAGTCTCAAGTCACATTCAACGAGGATTACCTTACGGCCGCTCTCAGCGATAGAATATGCAAGATTGATAATGGTAAGTGATTTGCCCTCACCGTGTACTGAACTCGTAACGCCTATTACCCTTGCATTACGGTCATTACGCTTGGTAGAGAACATAAGATTCGTTCTTAAAAGGTTATATGCTTCTCTTCCTTCGAAGTTAAGATTGTTACCGATGAGCTGGGTATTGTTCTCAAAACTTCTGGGTTGTTTTTTCTTATTTGTTGCCATGATCAACCCTCACTTCCTTTTCTCTGAGAGTTAGATGAAGCATTTACAGTAGCTTTTCTAACCTTTTCCCCGGCCTTGGCATAAGATCCACCGTAACCATAGTAACCACCATGTGAATCTTCGACAAGGTCAGGGATAGTAGCAAGCAAAGGAATCTCCTTATACTTATCGAGCAGGAACTCTTCCTCCCTGATCGTGCTGTCCATGAGGGATCTCAGGATAATGAGACCGCATGCAACGACAAAACCCAAAAGCATGCCGATAGCGGTATTCTTCATGTAACTAGGTGAAGAAGCCTGCGTAGGTACTACAGCGTAATCTACTACGCTGACAGAAGAACCTTCAACGATTCCGGAAATACCGGAATTCTTATCTACCATGATCTCTACCAGGTCATTGCAGATGGTTGCAGCCATGACCGGATCGGAATTGGTAACCGTTATCTTAAATACAGGTGTATTCTTCTCTGAGCTTCCTGTTACCATCTTAACCAGCTGTTCGTAGTTATAAGGAAGTGCGCCTTCCTCGATGGCTCTTTCTAAAGTAGTACGGCTCTTAAGGATTACAACGTATGTATCGATGAGGGAACTTGATGCACTGATATCACCGCTCGTAATGTTTACCTTAGTCGAACCGATGTCCAAAGAACTGTTGTTTACATACAAAAGCGCAGTAGACTGATACTGCGGAGTAATGAATAGGAAAGTATATAAGAAAAATACTATTCCGCCGATGAAAGCAGCACCTAAGATGATCCATGCGCGCTTCCACAGTTCTTTAAGCAGTTTAAGAAGATCTATCTCCTGAACATCCTGCATGTTTGGCATATTGTTTGCCATATGTCAGACTCCTATAAAAAGTCAAACAGTTTAAGCTGTTTGCTGTATTTTTCTTTATTTGCTCAACATGAGTTCAGGATTAAATGGTTCTCTGTTCTCAAGCATTACAAATACTATTCTTGCTATCTTTCTGGT
>Ga0310691_10002898_pt1 | contig 21559 bp, 21 predicted proteins | sample 176DNAGHGlowgp2_FD_203887 | JGI IMG/M metagenome (GOLD analysis project Ga0310691, IMG submission 203887) | Sheep rumen microbial communities from Palmerston North, Manawatu-Wanganui, New Zealand - 1766 DNA GHGlow gp2 (v2) (version 2) | ecosystem: Host-associated > Mammals > Digestive system >...
ATATGAACAAATTAAAAAAGGAGAAATTGACTTAGATACTCTTGATTCTGATACTATTCATAAATTGTTGCTATTTGCTGAAGAAGAATATAGAATTAGAAAAGAATACAATGATAAAAGACTTAATGCACTAATATGTCAATTACAGGAATTAAAAAAAAGTATTACTAATATATAGAATTATTAAAAATACCGCAATATGATTTTAATGTACGATGTATAAGTAGGAAATCGGAAGTAGGAAATATTTCATCTTACTTCCGACCTTAATTTTCTCCACTGATTTCCTATTATTCTCACTATTTTTTTACTATCCAAGCTCCACTCCATAATAACTATCTCTCAAAATTTGTTTCATTTCTTCAACTAAAGGAACTCTAGGATTTGCATTTGTGCATTGGTCTTCAAATGCTCTATCTGCAAGCATATCAATTTTTGATAAAAATTCTTCTTCATCTATTCCTGCTTCTTTAAATGATTTTGGAATATTTAATTTTTCATTTAATTCTTGAATTTTTTCTATTAATGATTTTATTCCTTGTTCAACTGTATCTGCTTTTAAACCGACTTTTTTAGCAAGCTCTGCATATTTTTCATCTGCTATAAAGTATTCATATTTAGGGAATGATACAAATTTACTTGGTTTACTGCTATTGTATTTTATTACATAAGGTAACAATATCGCATTTATTCTTCCATGTGGTAAATGGAACTCTGCACCTATTTTATGAGCAAGCGAATGATTTATTCCTAAAAACGCATTTGTAAATGCCATTCCAGCTATTGTACTTGCGTTATGCATTTTTTCACGAGCTGTTTTATTATCTCCATGTTCGTATGCTTCAACTAAATATTTTAATACAAGTTCTACTGCTTTTTCAGATAATCCATCTGTATAATCTGATGCCATATTTGATACATAAGCCTCTATTGCATGTGTTAAAACATCCATACCAGTATCTGCTGTAATTGATTTAGGTAAACTCATAACTAAATCTGGATCTATAATTGCTACATCAGGTGTTAATTCATAATCAGCTAAAGGATACTTTTTGTTATTAACTTTATCAGTTAGAACTGCAAAAGAAGTAACTTCTGAGCCTGTACCAGATGTTGTAGGAATTGCAACCATTTTTGCTTTTACTCCAAGTTTAGGGAATTTATATGTTCTTTTTCTTATATCCATAAACTTTAATTTTAATCCTTCTGGATCTGCATCTGGATGCTCATAAAATAGCCACATTCCTTTTGCTGCATCTATAGCTGACCCACCACCTAATGCAATTATAACATCAGGTTTAAAATTATTCATTAATTCTAAGCCTTTATTTACAGTTTCAAATGATGGGTCTGATTCAACATCAGAAAATATTTCACAATGTACATGATGTTCTCTTTTTCTTAAGTGATATATTATTTTATCAACATAGCCAAATTGAACCATTCCAGGATCTGTAACAATAAATGCTCTTTCAATATCAGGCATTTTTTCTAAATATTTAATTGATCCTGATTCAAAATATATTTTTTCTGGTATTTTAAACCATTGCATATTAACTGTCCTCCTTGCAACTCTTTTAACATTTATTAAGTTTACACTTGAAATATTTGCGGTTGTAGAGTTTCCTCCAAATGAACCACAACCAAGTGTTAATGATGGCATATTTGTATTATAAATATCCCCTATACCACCATGAGTTGAAGGTGAATTAACTATTATTCTACCAGCTTTCATTTTTTCTGAAAATCCCAATATTTTGTCTCTATCCTCTGAATGTATTACAGCTGTATGTCCAAGCCCGCCAAATTCTAGCAGTCTTTCAGCTTTATCTAATGCTTCTTCATAATTTTCAGTAATATAATATGTTAATACTGGACTTAATTTTTCTTTAGAAAATGGATATTCAGGACCAATTCCCTCTTCATATACAACAATTACTTTTGTATCTTCTGGAATTTCAAATCCTGCTTCTTTTGCAATACTATATGGACTCTTTCCAGGAATGTATGCTTTTAATTTAAATCCCCACTCCTCACTCCATTCAAACATTGTATTTTTTAATTTTTCTTTTTCTTCAGGATTTACAAAATAGCATCCTGCATCTCTCATTAATTTTTCAAATTCTTGATATATTTCCTTTTCAACTAAAACAGCTTGTTCAGAAGCACATATCATTCCATTATCAAATGCTTTAGACATTACAATATCATTTACAGATGTTTTTAGTTTTGCAGTTTTTTCAACAATACAAGGAACATTACCAGGTCCTACTCCTAATGCTGGTTTACCACATGAATAAGCTGATTTTACCATTCCAGTTCCACCTGTTGCTAATATTAAATCAACTCCCGGATGATTCATAAGAATACGAGTAGCAGTAACTGATGGCTCTGGTATCCATAATATACAATTTTCTGGAGCTCCTGCTTTTATTGCTGCATCTCTTAAAATTTCTGCAGCTCTAACAGAGCATTTTTGAGCAGATGGATGAAAACCAAATATAATTACATTTCTAGTTTTTGCTGAAATTATTGATTTAAACATTGTAGTTGAGGTTGGGTTAGTTACTGGAGTAACTCCTGCAATTACTCCAACTGGTTCTGCAATTTCAACATAATCATCTTCATCATTTTCATTAATAATTCCTACTGTTTTTTCATGTTTTATACTATGATATATATATTCTGTTGCAAACATATTCTTTGTTATTTTGTCTTCATATATTCCACGCCCAGTTTCTTCTACAGCCATTTTAGCAAGTTCCATATGATGCTCTAGTCCTGCCATAGACATTGCTTTTGTAATATTATCTACTGTTTTTTGATCTAATTTTAAAAACTCTTTAGATGCAATTTTAGCTTTTTCAACTAATTCATCTATCATTTGTCTTATTTTTAATTCATCTTCGTTTTCTGGCATTTGTGTTTCTCCTTTATACTTTTTTCTTTTATTTTGTGCAAATTAATTATATATTATTAATTTTTTTTGTCAATATATTTAATATATGTTTCATAATATAAAAGAATTGAAATATATTATTATATTTTTGATTATGAAAAAGTGAATATATAAATTTTTTTCGAAAAAAATTTATATATTCACTCTTTCATCTTGTGTTATATCTATATTCTTTAAATATTATAAATTATTTAATAAAAAATGTAATAATACAATCAATTTCTATAATTAGCATTAATACAATAGCAATAATATTAGTCTTTTTATTTCCTAATTTCTTAACTATTTTTTCAAACAATGGCTGTAAAATATATAAAAACACTACTCCACCTAATCCAAATCTAATAGAAGGTGAAAGAGCAATTCTTGCTTGAAAATTATATTTATAGCTACTATATGTTTGCCATGGCCAGCTTCCCATAGTAAATTCACATATATAAGATGTTATTAGCTCAATTGTTGTAGCAATTACCATACATAGTAAAAATACAACTGGTATCATTAAATATTTTTTCCATCCTTTTTTATTTTTTATTAACGGATACACAGTAAAAATAAATGCTAATGCTCCAAATCCATATACTGGGCAATATGGTCCAAATAATACTCCTCTATTTGTAAAACCCCATTTATATACAATAACTTCCAAAAATACTTCATAGCACCATCCAATTATTGCATACAGCATAAAATAAATAAAATATTTACTTAATTTTTCTTTCATATAAATAATTCCCCTCTTAATTTATATTTGCATTATCTCATATACGACAATATACTACAATAGAAAAATTAAAATTTGACAAAAAAGTCATAATGTATTATGTAAAGAGCTTGACATAATAATAATAATAATAATAATGTATAATTAGAATTGTATCTAGGGCAATTTGCCCATAATTTTTTGGAGGTTGGTCGCACCTAGCAAAGTAGCAAAGCGACCCTGCCCAAGGAGGGGGCAACAAATGTCAAACTGCGGAAGAGGGAATACATACTATTGTTTTAGCTGTCGTCACCAACGCTATTGTAACCACCAAAATGGGACAGACATATATAACGGAAGTACTCATCGATATGAAAATAGCTATGATGACCATCGACTGAGCAAAGATGCCAGATATGCCCGCGCTCTGCACGATGGTCCCGGCGGTTTTTTCGACGACGAAAACTATTAACAATCGAGGAGGGGATGTGTTTTTTTACATCCCCTCTGTAATTTTATAATAAACTAAGTGATATAAAAAAATGCTAGATATTATATATCAAAGATTTTAAATCTCTAACATTTAATTTAATATACATAATTAGTTAATTTTTTATTGTATTATAATAGTATTGAAATTTCAATTACTTCTTAATTTTTTTCTTGATATTTTTCCCATTATATAATATAATATTGTTGGGAGGAAGAGTATTATGGACAATTTACCTATCAATGTTAAAGAATCTATAGATAGATTCGTTGAAGGATGCAACAATTTACTAGGAAATAGATTAAAAAAAATAATTTTATATGGCTCATATGCAAGAGGAGACTATAACAACTCGTCAGATATAGATATATTAGTTTTAACTGATTATAATCAATCTCAATTTTATTCTGTGTTGAAGAAACTATCTAATATGACTTATGATATTGAATTGGATTATAATGTAATTTTAATCCCGCTAATTAATAATATAAAAAATTACAATAATGAAATAGATACTATTCCTTTTTATGCAAATATACATAAGGAAGGAGTGGTATTAAGTGAGTAAAAACATTTCAATTGGCCTATGTATAAATAGATTAAATTCAGGAAAAGAGAAGCTTGCTGTTTGTAAATTACTTTGTCAATCTGGTTATTATAAAGATGCAAACAATAGGGCATACTACTCAATATTTAATTCTATCAGAGCAATACTGGCAACTATTCCTATAGATTTTAAAAGACACAAAGATGTAATTGCATATTTTAATCAACATTTTGTAAAAACAGAAATATTTCCTAAAGAATTAGGGCACAGAATTTCTTTAGCAAATGCAATTAGAGAAGATAGCGATTATTTAGATTCATATATGATGAATAAAACAGAAACAGAAGAACAAATACAAACAGCTAAAGAGGTTTCAGAATACGCAGAAAAATATGTTAGAAATTGGATAAAAGAAAATACCAATATTTCAGAGGAAGAAATCGATAAACAAATTATTAAATTGTAAAAAACAAAATGAGCTAAATTATTATATTTAGCTCATTTTGTTTTTTATTAAGTTATAATATATTATATATCAAAGATTTTAATTCTCTAACATCTAACTTCTAACTTCTATTTTAATATACATATTTTTGTGGATTATAAGCTACTCCATTAACTCTTATTTCAAAATGTAAGTGTGGTCCTGTTGAGTTTCCTGTAGAGCCTACTGCAGCAACGTTTTGTCCTTGAGATACTTTTTGTCCTGCTGAAACATATAATTTACTACAGTGTCCGTAATATGTTTGAACTCCATTTGAATGAGTTATAACAAGTAGATTTCCATATGAACCTTTCCATCCAGCAAAAGTAACCGTTCCTGAGGCAGCAGCTTTTATTGGAGTACCAGAAGATGTTGCAATATCAAGTCCAGTGTGTGCTCCTGATCTTATTCTACTATTTGCTCCAAATCTTGATGATAATGTACCATTAACTGGCTTTATAAGAGAAACTCCAAGTGATACTGTTGATTGTGACATATTTCTTGATGTTGAAAATGAACCTGAACTAGTGCTAGATCTTGATGATACAGTTGATTTAGCTGATGCAACTTTAATAGGTTGAACTTCTACTGGTTTTTCTTTGTATAGACTAGCTATTGCATCTTCTTTAGATACAAAATCTTTTAGTTCTGTTTCATATTTTTCTTTTATTGTTAAATTATCTATATTATCACTATCTTTTTCTTTTAATCCTTCAATTATAGCTTCTGCTGTTGCAAAATCTGAAACATATGCTTTTTCTTCAGAATCTTCTAATACAGCAAAATACTTAAAGTATGAAGTTCCTTCTCCTGTAACTCTTGCAAATATTTCATCATCATTTGTTTCAATATTTCTTTTTAATAAACACATTTTATATTGTGGCATACTATCTACTTGAATAAAAGCTAAATTTGAATTGTCTCCATTTCCTTTTTCAATAAAATCATCTATTCTTGCTTGTAATTCGCTTTTTCGTGCACAATATCCTATTAATTCACCATCTAAGGTTACACTATAAATTGGCTTAAAAACAAATGCCATAACTCCTGCAATTATAAAAGTTGCAACACTTGCTAAAACAAAAAACTTTGCTGAACTTCTTATCTTAATTAGTACATTTTTCATTCAAATTTCTCCTAATTTTTATCCTTTTTACTTATAATTAATTTTTTCTCAATATGCACATATGCTATAATAACATTAAAATTTTTGCAATTTTGACTATCTTTAATATATTCTTATTTTCTATTTTTATATTTTATTATCTCTTTTTTTCTCGTTTTTTCTCTCAATCGTTTTTTATAAAATTTCTAAATTAGCAAATTTAGCCATTAAGCGTTTATGCCCTACTTTATCAAATTCAATATCTACTTTTAAATCTTCACCTTCTGGTTCTGTTTTTGTTATAGTTCCTTCTCCAAATTTCTTGTGGAAAATCCTTACTCCTTCTCCATATTGAGATAAGTCTATTTCCTTTTTTCCTTTATTAGATAAACTACTTAAGAAACTTTCAGCAGACCTTCCAAAAGATGCTTGTTTTCCAAAAATATTGCTTGCTACAGCAACACCTTTATCTATTGTATCTTTTATACTATATGATTTAATTGGCGACGAACTACTAGATTTTCCATAACTCCATGAATATTTACTATCTTCTAATATATTCTTTTTAATTTTTGATGTTCCAAATGCATCATCATATCCTTCTAATAAATCACTTGGAATCTCTTCTAAAAATCTTGATGGAGAATTACAACTTGTTGACCCAAACATTGTACGCATTTTGGTACATGTTAAAAATAGGTTTTCTTTTGCTCTTGTTACTCCTACATAACATAAACGTCTTTCTTCTTCTATTTCTTTTGGCTCTCCAATAGACCTAAATCCAGGGAATATTCCTTCTTCCATTCCAACTAAAAATACTACAGGAAATTCTAAGCCTTTTGCACTATGAAGTGTCATTAAAGTAACTGTGTCTTCGCTATCTTCCATATTATCTATATCTGATGAAAGTGTCATTCCTTCTAAAAAGTTTGTTAAATTTGCTTCTGCTTCTTCTTTTTCAAACTCTATTGCAACTGTTAAAAATTCTTCTAAGTTTTCTAATCGGTTTTCTGCTTCTATTGTTTTTTCATCTTCTAAAGCTTTTATATATCCAGATTTTTTTAGAACATATTTTACAAATTCAGAAATTTGCATAGTATCTTTTTTAGATCTTGCTTCTTCTATAAAATTAACAAACTCTCTTGAATTTAAAAATACCCTATTTAATCCATACTTATCTGCATCTTTAATAATTTCATACATTGATGTTTCATTTTGAATTGCTAAATCTGCAACTTTGTCCATACTTGTTGTACCAATTCCACGTTTTGGTTCGTTTATAATTCTTGTTAGGCTTAAGTTATCTGAAATGTTTTGTATTAAACGTAAATATGATACTATATCTTTAATTTCTTTTCTTTCGTAGAATTTTAAACCTCCAACAATTTTATAGGGAATAGCCTCTCTTCTTAAAATATCTTCTATTGCTCTTGATTGAGTATTCATTCTATATAGGATAGCAAAATCAGAGTAATTATATTTTTCTTCTCTTTTTAAATGTTCAATTTGTTCTGCAATAAATGATGCCTCATCATATTCATTATCAGCAGAATATACTGTTGGTAAATTTCCTTCTGAATTTTGAGTCCATAGTTTTTTTTCATATTTTGTTTCATTATTTTTAATAATTGCATTTGCTGCTTTTAATATATTTCCTGTGCAACGATAGTTTTGCTCTAATTTTATTACTGTTGTTCCTTTAAAATCTTTTTCGAAATTTAGAATATTTGCAATATCAGCGCCTCTAAATCGATATATACTTTGGTCATTATCTCCAACAACTGTTATGTTTTGATTTACTTCTGCAAGCAATTTTACAAGTGTAAATTGAGATTTGTTTGTATCTTGATATTCATCTACCAAAACATATTTAAATTTTGATGAATAATAATTTAAAATATCAGGATTTTCGTTAAATATTTTTATTGTAAAATTAATTATATCATCAAAATCTATAGCATTATTCTCTTTTAGTCTTTTTTGATACAAACTATATACTTGTCCTATTTTTTCTTTTCTAAAATCTCCATGTGCTTGAACTAAATATTGTTCTGGCTCTAACATCTCATTTTTTGCATTGCTAATTTCTGCTTGAACTGCCTTTTCAGAAAATTGTTTATCATCTATTTGTAATTCTTTTAAACATTTTTTTACCATTGATCTTTGGTCTGATGTATCAAAGATTATAAATGACGAATCAAATCCAATTCTATCTATATGTTTTCTTAAAATTTTTACACATATTGAGTGAAATGTTCCCATCCATAAATCTTTTGCATCTTCTCCAATAAGATTTGCTATTCTTTCTTTCATTTCATTTGCTGCTTTATTTGTAAATGTAATTGCTAAAATCTGCCATGGCAAAGCCTTTTTTTCTTGTATAATATAAGCAATTTTGTGTGTTAATACTTTAGTTTTTCCTGACCCTGCTCCTGCAATTACTAAAACTGGCCCTTCTGTTTGAACCACTGCTTCATATTGTTTATCATTTAATCCACTTAATATATCTTGCATTTTTTGCTCCTTTACTTCTCTCATCTACTCGGGTATTATACTTAAATTTTTTTTAAAAATCAAGCGAACAAAGTTAATTTTTACAAAAAAATGTTCTAACGTGCCGAGGGGGCATTGACGGATAACATCCATCAATGCCCCCTCGGCTTGTAGCTATTGGATATTATAAGGAGATATCCATCCTAAGATGGTGTCTCCCTTCTGAATCAGTATCATTCTCCTCCTTTCGGAGTCAATACTAACTCCAGGTTCTGACACTACCTCAACTACTTCATCTTTTTCGTTGAGATAAGCGACTTTGATAAGGATAACCTGGTCATTCTCTGACACATAGTCGTTTCCAATCTTACCGAATCGCCCTGTTCCTGTTCCCCAGGCACTTTCAAAATACCTTCCGTCTGTGTCATATTTTTTTACTACAGCCGATTCTCCTATTTTCTTTTCCGTCATTTTTACTTCAAAGTAATAGGATTCACTCCTTTCAGTTTTAGTTATCAGAAGTCTAGCCCCTGTCTTAGCTTCGAATGCCTCAACAATTTTGTTAATAGCACTCTCCACTTTTTCGAGTTTCTCGGTATCGTTTTCCCAGATACCAATTCCGAGGAGTATATCCAGAGGATGATTTTCCTCTACAGATTCCTCCCTGTGCTTTTCCATAGTCTGCACCAACCAGGCAATCTGGTCGATGCTCCTCACATCACCCGAACGATCCTCCTCATGATCCCGGAATCTTTCAACAAGATAATTCCAGTCTTCAGCCTTTGCCTCTGGTACCTGGACTTCTATGATTTTTGGAATCACATCATCAACATTCTCCGCCCGGACATATGTCGGGAATGCCATCAGAATTACCATTATTAAAGCTACAATTTTTTTCATTTTCTTTCCTCCATTTTTTATAAAACTGTCAAAAAACTGTCAATAAGTTACTCTATGTAAACTGTCTAACTTTAAGTCAGACAGGAAAGAAAAAATAATGCCTAAGCCATTTGGCTTATACTATAATTATAGCATTTTTTTGCTATTTTTTCAACTAGTACTAGCTTTTCTCTATATTTTAGTTGCTATAACCCCAATTATAAACCCAAACATACTCCCTACTGCACCAATTCTCCCTTTATACAATTTGTTTGATTCAGGTATTAATTCTCCAGATACTATATAGAGCATAGCTCCTGCTGCAAATCCAAGAGACAACGCAATAATTGTTTGTGATATATTTCCTATAATTGCTCCTACTAATGCTCCAATTCCTGTTGTTATTCCTGACAAAACTACATAAAACAAAACTTTCCAAATTTCCATGCCTCCATTTTTCATAGGTACTGACATTGATATTCCTTCTGGTATATCATGCAAACAAATTGCAACAGCAAGACCAATTCCTAATTTTGTAGATACATCAAAGCCAGACCCTATTGCTAAACCTTCTGGGAAATTATGTATTGCGAGTCCTATACTTATAATAATTCCTGTTTTTAAAAGACTGTTTGTTTTTAAGTTTTTATTTCTATTAAATTTACTTTGCACTAGTAAATCACAAAAAATCATTGTAAATATGCCAAGTAATATTCCCATAACTGAAATCAAAATGTTAGATACTTGAATAGCTTCAGGAATTAAATCAAAACATATAACTGACATCATTAATCCTGATGCAAATGATAATATAAAGCTTAAAAATTTATTTGATACTTTATTAAATGTACATCCAATAATACCTCCAAGTGTAGTTCCAAAAGTGCCAAAAAATAAGCCTAAAAGGCTGGTTTTTAAAATTTCCATTTAATTTTCCTTCTTAATTCTTTTAACACATTAAGTTTGGAAAAGAATTGGATAAATTTCTAGGCAAACAAACGAGAAGAATCCGAGGCGTACTTTGTGTACGTCGCAGGATTTTCGAGTGCAGTTTAACAACGAAATTTGCCAATTATTTTTCAAACATTCACCTTTTAGACTTTATTATTTTATGATACAATTTAGAACTTATAGTTGAGGTTTAATATTCTAATTTTTAGTGTTAGATTAAGAAATCGGATATATTTAATATTAAAATTGAGTTCGACCTACTTGCAGTTCTGAAGCCGTTTTAGATTTTTTGATTTTGCCAAAATATTAAATATATTCGATTTTTTATCTCGCTAAGAAAAAATTATTAATACTTTAGATTATAATATTTTTTCTAAATTATTAGTAATTTCAGATATATCAGTATATGGAATTAAATTAATTCTTTTATTTCCTCTAATCATAGTAGAAACCTTTTCTACATAGTTTTTATCATAAATAGCAACTATTTTTTTACCTAATTTATCTGCAAATCCTAATTCATATCCTACTCCTAAAGATGGAACTGATACTTCTGCAAAAATAATATCTGCACTGTATAATTTATTTTCTAAATCACCATATATTTCTTCATCTTTTTGATATTTTTCATTTTGAATTGTATTTTCATCTGCAACTTGCTTATTTAAAACTTCACCATATTTTTCAAGCTCTTTAACAAGAATTTTATATGTTTCAATTTTTTGTGTTCCACCATATATTGATCCTGAAATATAAATCTTCATTTTTGCTATTTTCCCTTCTATAAATATAATAGTTTTTATCATAAATGAAACCATAAATGCACTATATTTCTTTAAACAAATCAAAAACGAGTATTGCTATGCTGAGGCTGTTCGAACTTTAGTGAGTTACAGCGTCAGTATGCGTTAGCTGGCAAAATTTTATGAAAAAACCGGAGTGTACATATAGTACATGAGGATTTTTGAATAAAATTTTAACAACGCAAGACGAAGTTTTTCATTTGTTTATAGTCAAAATTGTAATTATTTTCAAACGAATTTAAGCAAGGATTTCTTTTACAACTTCATTAATAGCTCTCCCATCAGCGCCAGCACCAATTTTATTTTTTGCTTCTTTCATAACAGGTCCCATATCCTTCATTGATGTTGCACCAAGGTCATTAACTATATTTTGAACTATTTCTTTTATTTCCTCTTTTGATAATTGTTTTGGTAAATACTTACTTAATATCTCAATTTCAGCATTTGTTTGGTCTATTAAGTCTTGTCTTCCACCTTTTTCAAAATCAACTAAAGCATCTTTTTTACCTTTTACTTCTTTTGCAATAATCTCTATTATTTTTGCATCATCAACTTCTATTCCTTTGTCCTTTTCAATTTGAAGTATTGCTGCTCTTACCATTTGGACAGTATCTTTCTTTACTGTGTCTTTTTCCTTCATAGCATCTTTTAAATCTTGCATTAATTGTTCTTTTAACATGTTCATTCCCCTTTCTTATTATCATTTTCATTATCATTATTTTCTTTTGTTTCATACCCTGTTCCAGTCTTGCTTAAAATCCCATTAATTGATGCCATAATATCTTCTAGGCTTTCATCAAAATCATCTTTTTTAACTTCTAACATGTTTTCCTCCTAAAATAAAATATCCCTTTCTTTTAAAATAATATCTTTTAATTCATTTTTTAATTCAGGTAAGCTTTCTCTTATCGTGCCCCAAAGCACTGATAAATCAACGTTCTCATAATCATGAACAATTCTATTTCTCATACCTTTTATACTATTCCAAGGAATAGTTGGATATTTCTCAATGGTTTCATCTGTAATTTCTTTAACTAATTCTCCAATTTGAGAAACTGTAAATGCACAAGCAGTTATTGTTTTCTTATCATCTAGAAAATCTCGTGCTTCAATACCTTCAACATATTTTTCTACATCATCTATATATCCAACTATTTTTTGAATTATTATTCTATCTCTACTGTTCATAAATAATTATTCCCTCCTTTTGTATATCATTATATATTCTGCTATTTTTATGTATTTCAGAAATTTCAATTAAATCTACCTTTTTTTGTAGTTTCTGTACTAAATCTTCTAATAATCCATAAAAATAAATATTTAGCAGTTTTCCATCACTATCAATCACTAGATCAATGTCACTTTTGGGGGTTGGATTCTTTTTTGCATAAGAGCCAAATAATATTGCTTTTTTCACATTTGCTTTTTTTAATATATCTTTCACATTTTCTTTAATTTCTTCTATTGTATAAATCTTTTCTGACATCTCAAACACCTCTACTTTATATTTCAAATAATTGTTCTGCATTTTTGTATGTAATATTTGCAATTTCTTCAGGTGAAATATTCTTATATTCAGCAATTTTATTAACTATATGTACTAAATTACTTGAATCATTTCTTGTTCCTCTTACTGGTTCTGGAGCTAAGTAAGGAGAATCTGTTTCTACTAAGATTCTATCTAATGGTACCATTTCTAATATTTTTTTAGCATTTTTTGAGTTTTTAAAAGTACAAGTTCCGCCAAAACCAATATACAAACCAGCTTCCAAACCATGTTTAACAAGCTCAGGATTAAATGGGCAACAATGTAGAACTCCTGATTTATTAACTTTGTTATTTATAATAATTTGTATCATATCATCAATAGCATCTCTTGTGTGTATTGAAATTGGTAAATTTAATTCATTAGCCAACTCAATTTGTGCAATAAATGCTGTTTTTTGTAAATCTTTATTATCTTTTCTCCAATAATAGTCTAACCCGATTTCACCTATTGCTACTACTTTTTTATTATTAATTGCTAAATTTTTAATTTCATCTAGTATTTTCCACAATTCATCTTCATTTTGTGGAATTTCTTCTGGATGAAGTCCTACTGCAGCATATATAAAGTCTGTTTGATTTGCTATTTGTAATACCTTTTTCGATGATTGGATATCACATCCCAAATCTATTGCTTTTGTTACACCTGATTCATATATCTTTTTTATAATCTTATCTCTATCTTGATCAAACTGACTATCATCAATATGCATATGGCTGTCAAAAAAATCCATGTCTTCTCCTTATTATTCATTATTCACTATTCATCATTCATTATTAATTCTTCAACAATACAACTACATTTGCTATAGCATATTCTTTGCAGTGTGAAATGCTTACATCTATACTTTCTATTTTACTGCTTTTTACAAATAAAACCTCCACTTTGGGTCTACCTTGCTCATCATTTAAGGTTTCAATATCTTTCCATGTAATAGAATATTTATCATCAACCATTTCTGATAATGCCTTAAATACCGCTTCTTTTACTGCAAATCTTGCAGCATAATGCTCGTATTTTGATTTTCCTCTACCTTCACAATATTCAATTTCTTTTTTAGTAAACACTCTATTTAAAAAACTATCTCCTAAATTTTCAATACTGTCTTTTACTCTTGATATCTCAATAATATCCACTCCGCATTTAACTTTCATAAAACTCCTATATTTTATACTTTATCAAAAAATTAATTAAAATATAATATAAAATTTACTATATTAAAAATCAAAATAGCTAATAATACAATTACTATAAACTTTGTCATCTTTTCACTTTTTTCAATTTTCAGTTCATTATATAAAATATTATATTTGTTCTTTACCTCATTATATATCTTTTCAATCTCTAAAGCATCTTTAATATAATTATAAAATAAGCTTCCAATATCTTCTGAAGTAATTTCCTGTATCCAAACTTTTTTTGTAAAATCAATAAAAGATTTTCTTGTTTTTCTAAGACCTTTTCCTTCTTTAAATTCATAATTTAATTTTTTTAAGTATATTTTTAAATATAAAGAAATTATATATGTATAAAAATATTGATTTTCAAATTCTGATGGTAATACAGTATAATTATTTATATCGCAATCTGAACTTATCAAATTAACTCCTAATTTTGAAATTCCAATTTTAGAATATTTTGAATTTGCAATTACCTTAGAATTTTTTTCGATAGTTAAATTATTTTCGTTTTCAAATGGCAAAATAGAAACATATTTTATAAACTCATTCTTTATATTTTCAAACGAAACATTCATATTCCAATTATCTTGCTTAATACATGTATATGAATATGTGTAAAACCTTTCAATATCAATGTTATATTTTAAAGCATCAATATTAGAACCTGTGATACTATATATAAATTCTTTTAAAGCCATAATATTTTCAAAAGAATCAGCCTGAACCTTTATGTTTTCGTAATTGTTTAAATTATTACCTTCTTGATTAATATCTCTGAATTTATAGTTAAAATTTAGTACATCTTTAAATTCATCACTATCTTCGATATTAGTTTTTAAATACAAAAAACCTATTCCTGTATTAAATAGCACTATTCCCATTTTTTGTATTTTAAAAAATATATTGTTTTCATCAACTGTTTTACCTTGAATATCTTGTGATAAACTATATTCAAATGTGACACAAGGATATTTTGATAAAACTGCTGCTTGAGTTTCCAAAGGTAAGTTTTTAAATTTTAACTGTTTTTGTTTTTCAGACAATTCAAAAGTACCAAAAAGAAACTCTCTTATTTTAGGTAAAAAATATGTGTATATTTCTAAATCTTTATTCTTATCAAATATTTTTAATTTAAATCTCTTATCTTTAAGTAATTTTAATATATATTTTGAATATCTATTTTCTTTGATAACAAAATTATTAATAAAGTATGTATATTGATATCTTGTCTTTAGCTCCATCCTTTGTTTTATTCCTTTCTATCGATATAAACTAGTTTGAGAAATAATTAAATTTAGGCAAGGCAAAATTGTAATTATTTTTCAAACTTATTTGTCACAATAATAGTTCATATTTAAATCCATACCAAGATGCCATTTTCCAATAAAGTCTATTTTTAAATTTTCGTCTAAGTTATATGTTGGTTCTATAACAATATTTCCGTAACTATCTATAGCACCCCATACTCCATCTTTTTTTATTGCTGCATATCCATAATTATTTAATTCTGTGGCATCATCATAATTATAGTCTATAACAGTATTTCCTTTAGCATCAATAAATCCATATTTTCCATCTTTTTTGCTAACAAAAATTTTATTATTTGTTAATACATCTTTGATGTCTTTTTCTTCAAATTTAAAATTATAGTATTTATATCCATCATCAACTTTTATCTTCATATATCCGCTATCTATATTTAATTCAGATAATATACCTACTATTTTAATTTCAAAATTTGAATCTATTATTGTTTGTGTTAAATTATCATTTTCTGCAATATATACTCCTGCTTTTTTGTTACAATATATGTTTTTGAAATTAAATGCAACCTTTTCATTTTGGTCTTTATCAATTAATCCTGCTTTTCCATCTTGTTGAGCTAAAAATACTCCCGAATTTATTTCATTTAAAACATCATATTTGGCTTCAATAACAGCGTTTCCTTCAAAATCCATAAATCCATATTTCCCATTTTGTACATATACTACACCTGTTGAGGTTATTTGTTTTATTTCATCAAAATTTTCTGTTAAAATTTTTTCTTTATCTTTATTTATTAATTGTTGATTTCCATTCTCTACAATTACATAATATTTATCACTGTATATATTAATAATTTGATCAAAATTATTCTCAAGTATTTGTTCTCCTGATACACTTACAATTCCATATTTTCCGTCTTGGTTTTTTGTAATATATCCATTAATATAATCATCTCCAAAATTGGAAATATCAGAATAAATTGTATCTAATACTTTGGCCCCTTTGCAACTAACAAGTCCATATTTTCCATCTTTTTCAACTAAAATACTATTTTCTAATCCTTTTAATGTTTTTATATTATCATATACAATTTCCGTTATTTCTTTTCCATCTATGTCTATCAATCCCCATTTTCCATCTTTTTGGACTTTCAACACATTTTTTTCATACCAAACATTTTCTGAATTATCGTAGTTTTCTAGAGCTTCTATTTTATCATAATTTGTCCAAATTTCTTCATTATTCTTATTAACTACTTTTGTCTTATATGTGCCATTTTCCTCATTTATATCATATGTAAACAAAAACACATCTTTATCTTTATCTATAACTATTGGAATTTCCTGATACATAGGATTTATAACAATCTCACTATTAGATCCTATTATTCCCCATTTTTCATCCTTATATAATGCATAATAGCTTATTGCTTCAACAGGTTTTGTATTTTTAGCTTTTGTTAATATATTTTTTAACATAATTACAACCATTATTATTACTATAATTGCTATAAAAACTGCAACTACTTTTTTAAAATTTAATTTTCCCTCTTCATTATATCTTTTACCTTTACTCATATTGCCTCCTCATATAAATCTATTTTTACAGATTTATTCTACTATAAAAGTGTGTTAATGTCAATTATTTTCAAAATTAAATACTTTATTATATTTAATAGTTATTATACTAGAGGTGAGAAAAGGAAGCTCACGGCTCTCATTTCTCACCTCTACTCTTTAAATCCTGTTCCAACTACCTCTCTAGAATTAGTAATAATTAAAAATGCATTTGGATCTATTTCTTTTATTTTACTTTTTAATTCTGCTAACTCTTTTCTTCCTAATGCACACATCAAAACTAATTTTTCTTTATTAGTATATAATCCCTTTCCATATATTCCTGTAACACCTCTTTTTACATTTTTTCTAATAGTCTCTGATATTTTTTCGCTTTTATCACTAATTATAAAAACTAATTTTGTAAAGTATATTCCTTCAAAAATAATGTCAATCATCTTTCCCATAAGATATATTGTAATTGATGAATATAATCCTATTTCTATTTTTTTCAGAAAAATCACATTCAGCATTACTATTACTCCATCTATAAGAGTTATCAGGTTTCCTGTTCTAACCATTGGTTTGTATTCTTTAATTAAATTCCCTGCCAAATCAGATCCACCTGTTGAAGAATGTGCTCTTAAAATTAATGCCGTACCTAAACCTGTTAAAATCCCCCCATAAACGCATGCAAGTATTTTATCATTTGTTAATGGATTGATTTTTGCTAATATATCTATAAAAATAGATAAACTTATTGTTCCAATTAGGGATTTTACTAAAAACCTTTTTCCTATTTTAAATGTAGATAAAACAAATAAAGGAATATTTAAAACCATTATTGTTGTTCCAACTGGTAATTTGAATAGATAATATAAAATAGTTGCAATACCTGAAAAACCTCCAGATGATAATTCATTTGGAAGCAAAAAAAGAGAAACCGCAATAGCCATAATAAATGCTCCTATTAAGGTTTCCAATACTTCTAAAAACAAGTTTCTTATTTCATTTTTATTTAACATCTTTTTACCATCCCTTATAATATTATCTTAAAAAAAAGTATTTTTATACATTTTTTATATTATAAAAGCTGGTGCGCCTGGAGGGATTCGAACCCCCGATCTCAAAGTTCGTAGCCTTGCATTCTATCCAGCTAAACTACAGGCGCAAATTAAATACCTATATATTATACTTTGATTTTTTGGATTTTGCAAGACTTAAAGCGATATTTGTTTGACTTTTTTTATTTAAGTTGCTATAATAGCATATAGAAATGTTCTCATAGCTCAGCAGGATAGAGCAGTCGCCTCCTAAGCGACCGATGGTGGTTCGAGTCCGCCTGGGAACACCATTTTTATTATTTAACACATATATATTCTCTTATATTTTCGTATTTGCTATCTCCAATTCCATTTACATTTTTTATATCTTCTACTGTTGAAAATTTTCCATTTTCGTTTCGATAACTAATTATTTTATAAGCAAGTGAAGGTCCTATTCCTGGCAATTTTTGCAAATCTTGTTCAGTTGCTTTATTTATATTTAGAGAAGAATTTTGTGTTGTTTTTTCATCTTCTTCAATAATTTCTTCACCACTGTCATTACTTAAAACATCATCTTGTAAATCTCCCACATCTAAGCTGCTTGGAATTCTTATTTTTGTTCCATCTTCTAAAATATATGCTAAATTTACCTTTGAAATATCTGCATCTTCAGTTAATCCACCAGCTTTATTTATTGCATCCTCTATTCTTGATCCTTCATCTAATTTAACAATTCCTGGAATTTTCACAGCACCTGTAATGTGAATAATTATTTTATTTTTTTCTTCGGTATTTTCTTCTTTTGTTTTCTCTGTAGAATTATTTGAAACTAAAATTTCATCTTCAAGTGTTGAATTATTTATTTTATTACTATTATAAACATAAAAAATAATTCCGCTAATTATAATTATTGCAATAATAATTATAATCTTTTTTTGATTTGAACTTAAATTTTCTAACATTAATTCCTCCTTTATAAATTTTTAATATTGAATATATTAAACAAATAAAAAATACATATCTTTAAATTCAATTTAATTATTAATAAAAACCAAAACTAAGATTTTATACGCATTAAAAATGCAATACTGAATTAAAATATTTGACAGTAAAAAAAACTAGAAGCAAGAAAGTGGAGCATTATACTCTCCACATTTCTAACTTTTGAATTTATTTATAATCTTTTCCAATGATTATAGTAGCATCAATTTTATTTGTGCTAGAATTGCTATCTGAAACTTTTTCTACACCAAGTATTTCTTTTAAATTAGATGTTATATCACTTGGTAATGAATTTTTGTTTATTATGGTTGTTTTACTTGTTGGATTTGAAGTCCCTGTTTTCGTAATTGTATATCCTTCATTTTCAAGTGCTTTTTTTGCTTTAGAAAATAGTGCAGAATCTCCACATCCATTAAGTAATTCTATTTTTATTTTAGAATTTGCAGAATCGGTTTTGTTCTCTGTAGTATTATTGGTTTCAGTAATACTGTCTTCCGTGCTTTCTTCTGCATTTTCTTCTTCAATCTTATTTTGCTCTATAAATAATCTGTCAACTAATTCTTTTGTTTGTTTCTCATTATGTGCAAAAAATGCTAACTTATATGGTCCATAAGATGTTGGGTTACCTGGTAAAGTTTCAGTTTGTATGTTTTCTGTATTAAAATCAAGCATATATGGAATATAATCTTTCATTAATGACCAATTAGAAATATTGGTCTCAACATTTTCTTTAAAGATATCAATAAAAGTACCTATTTTTGTGATATTTTTTAACTGAATTAATTGTTTAGCAACCACCTTTAAAAACTCTCTTTGAGTTTTCATTCTTCCTAAATCATTATCTCCATAAGAAGATGGATATGAAGTACCATTATTGTTATGTCTAAATCTGACTAGCCATTCTGCTTGCTCTCCATTTAATTTTTGATATCCTTTATCTAAATGAATATATAGGTCTTGAGAGCTATCATCATAATTCATATCAATTGGAACATCAAACTCTACTCCCCCTATAGCATCTACAAGTTGAACAAGAGCATTATTACTTACTACAATGTAATATGTTATATTTAATCCTGTAATTTTGTTAACTGCATCTAATGTTTTTTCTGGGCTTGTATCCTTTTCTTTAGTCTTAGTTTGATATAATGCATTTATTTTATCATATGAGGTTGCTTTACTTTTATTTGTACCAACAAATGTGTCTCTTGGAATGGAAAGTAATGTTGCCTTTTGAGTTTTTGGGTTATATGAAGCTACCATAATTGTATCAGTTAATTTAACAGATATATCTTCACTAACTCCCATAATTAATACTGTAAATGGCTCAAGATTCTCTAATTTTTTTGCATCTTGCCCCATTGCAGTTTGTATCATTCCTTTAACACCCCAACCATTTTTATATGTGCTATATCCTACGAATCCACCTATAAAAAGTACCATAATAGTCAGTATAAATAACAATAATTTTAAAATTATATGCTTCTTTTTCTTCGTTTTTTTATTCATTTGATTATTACTTCTTTCTTTTTTAAATTAAAACTATGAGTTCCATTATAGCAAACTTTTATCTAAAAGGCAATAGTTAACAATAATATTATTGTTGTATAAATATTTAGTAATATAAGACTTTTCTATTGCATCAACAACAGGTTCTGATTCTTTTATTGAACTGACGATAAAAATAATTGTGATTATACAATATATTATTATAATTGCTTTTAGAAATCCATATACTATTCCTCCAATTTCATTTAGCTGTTTTATTATTGGAAACTTTGAAATTGTATCTGATAAAAAACTTAAAAGAATTATAATAATTCTAATTATTATAAATAGTATAATTGAAACTCCAATTTCAATCACTTTTTTGGAAATACTATCTGCAATGGTTTCAATAGCTTTACTTTTAGCATCATCTGTTTTTTCTTTAATAGTTTTCTGTATATATTTTTTTATAAATGTGCTATTTTTTTTATCAATAGGCTCTTCACTATTTTCATTATTATCAGATGTCTGTTCTGCATTTTCTAACTCATTATTTTTAATTACTATTTGTTTTATATTCTCATCCATTTGTGTATTATTTATTATCAAATATGAAACTGGTCTCACTAAAATTAAAGTTACAATTAATGCAATTATAAAGGCAAAAATATTAAAAGCTACTTTTATTAGACCTCTCTTATAGCCCATTAATACATTTATTAATATAATTGTAAGCAGTATTAAATCAATAATTATGCCCATAATAAAATCTCCTATAGGTCTATAATTTCTATTTTATCTTTATATACTATAATTGCTAAACTATCTGACAAAATAACATTAGTAATTTCCTGTTTTGATGTATATTTTTTATTTAACATTCCATTGGTATTTATAAAATATATTTCTGTTCCAACATTTATACCAATAGTATTTTTATATGCATACATCTCTTTAACAACTTCATCTATATTATAGGTAGTCCTTTGATTATTTGTTGTATTTAATATATTAACTATCGACCTAGAATTGAAAATACCTGTACTTTCTTCTGTTATGA
>Ga0310691_10002900_pt1 | contig 21544 bp, 19 predicted proteins | sample 176DNAGHGlowgp2_FD_203887 | JGI IMG/M metagenome (GOLD analysis project Ga0310691, IMG submission 203887) | Sheep rumen microbial communities from Palmerston North, Manawatu-Wanganui, New Zealand - 1766 DNA GHGlow gp2 (v2) (version 2) | ecosystem: Host-associated > Mammals > Digestive system >...
AAGTGTACCTCTCGAAGACATCCTTGACTTAGGCCCATCTGTAAAGCGCAAACGCTTAGAGGTTGAAAATGCCCAGATTCAAAAAGATATGGCCTACGACCAATTGAAATTACAAATTGTCACGCTTTATATCAAAATCACAAATAATTTGGTTGCACTAAAGTCTGTAGGTGAAAGTGCAGCTTCTTATCAGGGTGCCAGTTCACTTAATGAAGTAGAATTCCATCATGGCAATATGGAAATAGAAACCTATGCACGTACCGGACAACTAGGCATGGCTTCCGTCAGTGCCTATCAGTCTTTACTAACAGAAATCACCACTGATATTGTCACTCTGGAGATTCTAACCCATACTCCCATCATCACCAATACAACCACTGACATCACCTTGGATTCTACGGTAGAGAAATCTAGGAAACAGATTGCCAAGGAGAATCGTGCTGTGGAAAAGCGCATCAAGAAAGCAGCAGAAGAAACTGCCAAACGTGAGAAAGAAATATTGAAGCAGGAAGAAAAAGAGGCTAAACAAGCAGAAAAAGAAGCAGCTAAAGCAGCAAAAGAAAAGAACAAATAGAATCGTCAACTTTACTTTTTGAGCAAATGGATATATTCAGATATATTGTCAGATTCCTATATAAAATTCGTTGGTATCTCGTTGTTCTACCAACAATTGCATTGATTGTAGCTTGGTTTATGACGCGCAATATGGAGCGAGTTTATGATGCCAATACGACCATCTATACTGGTATGATTACCAGTTACAACCTTGAGGGAGGTTCAGGTATTGCCGGTGGTAATCCACAAACCAACATTACCAACTTAATTTTAATTATTCAAACAGACAACACCATTCATGAAGTTGCCTTGAAGCTCTTTGCACGTTGCATGATGTATGGAAATCCCAACAAGGACAACAATTATATCACTGCCGAACATTTCCGTCAGCTTAATGCGAGTGTACCCCCAGAAGTCAAAGCCCTGATTAATCCCCAAAACGAATTGGAGACTTATCGCAATCTGAAAGCCTATGAACGCCCCTCACAGGACAACTATTTGTTTGGATTACTCAACTATCATCCATATTTCAGTATCAACAGTATCACCAGTCGTCTTAAAGTACTTCAACTAAATAATAGTGATATTATTGATATCGCTTATTCCGCCAATGACCCTGGCATATGCTATAATACATTAGACATATTGAATGAGGTTTTCGCCAATCAATACCAACAACTTCGCTATGGCGAAACCATGAACGTAATTAAGTTCTTCGAGAAAGAGGTAAAACGACTCTACAGAAATCTGACTACTGCAGAGAACGACCTGATTAAATATAATGTAAAAAACCGCATTATCAACTACGGAGAGCAAACCAAGCAATTAGCAGGTCTTGAAGCGCAGCAACAAATTAAGAACAACGAGTTGCGCATGAATATTGCCACAACAGAAGCACTCATCGCATATTTAAAACAACAATTAGGCGACCGTTCAAAGATTATTGAATCCAACCAAGAATTCTCCACATTGGTTCGCGATATCACCCGCTTGCAGTCACGTATTGCTAATCTCAAACTGATGAGTAGTGAAAATGGCGGCAACAGCAATGAAGCACAGCAAGAATTGGCCAAGGCAGAGCGCCAATTGGATGCGACGACCAAGAAAGTAAAGGAGTTAGCCATAGCTCTTGAAGGAGCGAACTACAATACTGATACTGGCGTCAAATCCACAGAACTAATCAACCGTTGGCTTGAACAAGTCATCTTATTGGAAAAGACAAAGGCTGAGCTGAGTGCTATGGACATCATGCAACAAAGCATCGACCAGCAGTTCATTTTCTTCTCTCCGATTGGTGCTACTTTGGACCGAAAGGATCGCCATATTGGCTTTATTGAAGGCAACTACATGGAGATGTTAAAGGCGCTGAATGCAGCTCGTCTTCGTCAACGTAACTTGCAGATGTCAACGGCTGTTTTACGTGTGCTCAATCCTCCAATGTTCCCATTGAATGCCCAGCCAACCAACCGTATGATGACGTTATTGGGTTCATTTATGCTGACATTCCTATTGACAGCCCTATACTTCTTTATCATTGAAATGCTTGACCGTACTTTGCGTGACCGTATGCGCTCTGAACGCATCACACAAGTACCCGTCATGGGCTGCTATCCCAAGGAGAGCACTTTGCGCTATCGCCGTTTCAATAAGACCATTAATGATATGGCGCTCCGCCAGCTCAGCAAAGCCCTCCTTCCCCACTTCAAGGAAGGACAGCAAAACGTACTCAATTTACTCTCTACGGACGCAGGCAACGGCAAAAGTTATATTGCCCAAGAACTGGAAAATTATTGGCTTAGCATCGGTTTACAGGTACGTCGTCTTACCTACGATGAAGATTTCTTAGCTGAAGACAGTCGCTACCTGATGGCAACAGACATCAAATCTATATGCCCAGACATCATGCCTAATGAGATTGCCATCATCGAGTATCCGAATTTGGATGATAATACCATCCCTTCTGGATTACTAAATATGGGTACAATAAACCTCATGGTAACCCGTGCAAACCGCACATGGAAGGATGTGGATCAAAAAGCGCTTAATGAGTTACAGTCTCGTCTTGAAAACAAGGACTCACTGTTTATGTATCTTACGGAAGCAAGCCGCTATGCTGTAGAAGAGTTCGTGGGCCAATTACCACCATATACCAAGTTCAACAATTTCATCTATCGATTGTCGCAACTTGGACTCACAGCCATAGAAAATGATCATGCTAAATAATTATGAGTAATTTTGCTAGTTCGTATACAAGTTTTAACGGAGGGAGGGTTTTATTACTTCTCCTTCTGTTTTTGCTTGCTCTATATGAATTAGCGACAGCGGGCTTTAACGCCTTTGCCATGATATGCCTGTCACCACTCTTAATCGTTGGGATATACACAGTGTTCAAATGGCGAATGGCTGTATTTTGGGCATTAATTGTTATCAATTACTTCCTTCAGATGAAAGATACGCCAATTCCAGGGGGTATACCAATGTCCTTATACGACGAAATGCTCGAGCTTTTACTCATTGGCATCGCTATCATAGACACCCGGCAGACACCTCATTTTGAAAGAGCCCTTAACTCAATGTTATTAGCGATACTCATTTGGTGTGGTTTTTGCGCTTTAGAACTATTAAATGACACATGTGCCTTGGGAATGGATGTAGCTGCATGGTTTACCAGTTTTCGACTTATGGCGCTGCATTTGGTTTGGATTCTACTTGTATTTAGCCTCTGTATTTCATGCCCCAAATATTTACTAACTTATTTAAGAATTTGGGCTTTACTCTCGTTGTTCTCAGCCTATTGGACTTGGAAACAACAGAATATCGGTTTTACCCCAACAGAATATGGTTGGCTATACTTTGGACCGGGTCGAGTGACACACATACTTAACGGCGGTACTCTTATTAGATATTTCTCTACATTTAGCGATGCTGCAAATTACGGATGCAATGCAGCTGCATCAGCTGTGGCCTTTTTGATTATATCAATTACAAGCAAAATTAAATGGGAGAAAATATTCTTCTTAGTTATAAGCATCTGCGTTATTTGGGGCATGTTCCAATCTGGCACACGCACAGCAATATTCTGTTTAGCTGGCGGTTTTATGGTATACGTCGTATTATCCAAATCATTTAAGATTGCTATACCATTCGGTATATTCTTTGTACTAGCCATGTCATTGTTGGTCTTTACAAACATCGGTAATGGGAATCAGCAGATCCGACGAATGCGCTCAGCATTTAACAAAGAAGATGCCTCCGCAAATGTAAGAGATATAAATAAAGCCGCAATAAAAAAATATATTAAAGATGCTCCATGGGGTATTGGAATCGGTTACAATCCTTCAAATATTCCCGCAAACAATAAATATAACCTATTATCAAACATTCCACCTGATTCCGAATATGTTTACATTTGGGTACATACTGGTGTAATAGGTATTTCAATTTTCACCTCATGTATGCTTCTAATGTGGTTAGGAGCATGTAGAATAGTGATGTTTAAATTAAAGAGTCCTTCATTGATAGGAATAGGAGGAGGTCTCTGTAGCGCTTTCATTGCAATCCAATTAGGAGCCTACGCCAATCAAGTCCTTTATCAATATCCCAATGGTCTTACTTTTTTTGGCGGTTTGGCCATCGTATATATTTTGCCGCATTTGGAATCAGACTGGATTAAATACGAACAACAACGAATTGCGAAACAAGAGGAAAAGAAGCGATTAAAATTAGAGAAAAAACTTGCAAAACGAGTGTAAATTATCTATAATCACCATCAATTACAACGGGTTAAAGGATACCTGCGAGTTAATTGAGTCATTACCTTTAAAGGAGCAGTCCATAGAGGTGATTGTGGTGGATAATGCATCAAAGGAAAACGAAGCTGCTATCATAGCCAATCATTACCCCATGGTAAAAGTGATTCGTAGCGAAAAGAATCTTGGTTTTGCTGGTGGCAATAATCTAGGCATCAAAGCCGCCCAAGGCAAATATCTCTTCTTCATCAATAATGACGTTATCCTCAAACCTCAGACTTCAGACATCAGCTATCTCATTAGTCGCGTAGAGACTAATGACAAAATTGCCATGGTTTGTCCGAAGATACGCTTCGCGTGGGGCAACAATCCGATTCAGTTTGCAGGCTACACTCCACTGTCTCGCTATACAATGCGTAACAGGTCCATAGGTTTTGGAGAAACAGACAAGGGGCAATACGACATAGCTCATCCAACACCTTATGCACATGGTGCTGCTATGTTGGTAAAGCGAGAGGCGCTTGAACAAGTGGGACTGATGCCAGAGTGCTATTTCCTATATTACGAAGAGTTGGACTGGTCTATGATGTTTACACGAGCAGGCTATGACATTTGGTATGAACCAGCCTGTACCATCTATCACAAAGAAAGTCAGTCTACTGGTCAAAATAGCCCGCTAAAGACCTACTACCTCACACGTAATCGCTTATTATTTGTTAAACGAAACATACAAGGCTTGCGCCGATACATTACATCTACATATTTATTACTCGTCGTTGCGCCACGTGACATCTGCAAATACATCTTACATCGCCAGTTTGATCTGGTGTCAGCTACGATAAAAGGAATTTTCAACTTTCATCTTTCATCTTTCAACTTTCAACTTAAGAAATGAACTTCTGGTGGATACTATATACAATTGACTGGGTACTGTTTTTGCCTGTAGCAATAACAGTAGCATATATTCTATTTTTTGCTATCGCAGCAACATTCCGAACACCAACGACTCCTCCTAAGGCCAAAGGACAGAATCGATTTATCATTCTGATTCCAGCCTATAAAAGTGATGTCAGGATTCTGGAAACAGTCAACTCCATTTTAGGACAGACCTACGCACAGAGGAATTTCGATATCGTAGTGATTTCTTGCCACCAAAGTGAGATGATTAATATGCGATTGGCACAATTGCCTATCACCTTGCTGACGCCTAATTTTGCAAGGAGCACAAAGGTAAAAGCCCTTCAATATGCCATCCTCAACTTGCCACAGTTTAAAATCTACGATGCAGTCATTCTTCTTGACGCAGGCAATATCGTTGAACCAGAGTTTGTTGAGCAAATCAACAATGCTTATGAGGCTTCTGGCACCAAAGCTTTTCAAACCCATCGCATGGCGCGTAATCGTGATACATCTATTGCCCGTTTAGACACCATCTTCGAAGAGATTAACAATACCATTTTCCGTCGCGGTCACCAAGCGATGGGCTTATCAGCTTCACTGAACAGTTCAGGCTCCGTCTTTGATTTTGCCTGGTTCAAGCATAATATCATGAAGATTCGTTCTGCCGTAGGAGAAGACAAAGAATTAGAAGCTTTGTTGATACGTGATAGCATCTACATTGACTATTTTGAGGATATCCTTGTGTATGACGAAAAGACACGAAAAGTTCACGACTTCAACATTCAGCGTGGCCGTTGGACCTATATTCAGCTTCATAACTTGCTGAGTAACTTCCGTTTTATGCCTTTAGCCTTTATGAACAGCCAATACGACCTTGTGGACAAAATATTACAATGGTCACTCATTCCCCGAACTATCATGATGGGCATAGTCTCTATCATGTGTGTCACCCTGCCTTTTATCTATTTCACATTGGCATTAAAATGGTGGGCTATTACAGCCATTGCTTTGTTTGCCTATGCATTAGCTACACCAGATTACCTGGTTGATAAGAATTGGGATCGCGATTTCCTTCGTGCGCCACTTATCACGATAGGATCTCTCTTCAACATTTTTAGAGCAGGACGAGACGAGACTGGCGCCCGTTTGGATGCATTCAGTCATTTAATACATAAATTAAAACGTAAAGCAAGGCAGCAGTGAATATACAGACCGCCATCATCATTATTGATTTTCTGCTATGGCTTATCATAGCGGCTAACGTGATGTATGTCCTATTCTTTGCCCTTACCTCCCATCTCCCCAAAAAGAAACATCTTCCATCATCAACTATCCATCATCCATCATTTCTCGTTCTCATCCCTGCCTATCACGAAGATGCGGTGATCATTAACACGGTGAAGTCTTTTCTTCAACAGGCCTACCCTAAAGACCTTTACCGACTTTGCGTCATCTCAGACCATATGGAAGCTACAACCAATGAACAATTGGCAGCCCTCCCTATCACCCTTCTCCAACCCACCTTCGAGAACAGTAGCAAAGCCAAAGCCCTGCAATATGCAATCTCAGCCATCAGCCATCAGCCATCAGTCATTTACGACTTTGTCGTCATACTCGATGCCGATAATATCGTTGATTCTGATTTTCTATCTTGTCTTAGTAAAATCGCGCACCCAGGTATAGCCATTCAGTGTCATCGTACTGCAAAGAATGAAAATAATGACATTGCAGCTCTAGATGGTCTAAGTGAAGAAATCAACAATAGCATATTCCGTCGTGGTCACAACCGCATTGGCATGTCGTCAGCTCTGATTGGCTCGGGCATGTGTTTTGACTACAATTGGTTTAAAGCCAATGTCACCAAACTGAATACGGCTGTAGAAGACCGTGAACTGGAAGCCCTGCTCATGAAGCAAGGAATCCATATACACTATGCAGAAGACATCTTGGTTATGGACGAGAAAGTCAGTAACAGGGACAATTTCCAACGCCAGCGTCTTCGCTGGCTGACAGGGCAAGTGCAAGCATTATTCCAGATGTTTCCTGATGTCCCCAAGGCCATCATTACAGGGAACATCAATTATATTGACAAGACATTTCAGCAGGCCCTTATCCCACGCTCTATCCTCCTTGTCTTCACCCCAATTCTGTGCATCATAACAACTCTTTCATCTTCCTTCATCCATCTTCCATCATCTATCTTCCATCTCAAATGGTGGTGTCTATTCATCGCCTTTTGCATCGCACTTTTTCTTGCGATTCCAAAACAAATGCGCCAACAATCTTTATTCAGCAAACTCATATCACTCCCAGCATTAGTCTGGAAGATGTTACTAAACATCCTAAAAATAGACCATAAGAATAAGGAATTCATCCATACTACTCACGAAAAATGAAACCATTATGAAAAAAACAACAATATTCATTTGTGCTCATAAAGAAGTTCCTTTACCCCAACATCCTTATTTCCTGCCAATTCAGGCAGGTGCTGCTTTGCATAAGCACATAGCCAACTATCAGCCAGACGACGAAGGAGAGAATATTTCAACAAAGAATCCACACTTCTGTGAATTAACCTGTCATTATTGGGCTTGGAAGAATTTAAAGGATGTCGATTTTGTCGGGCTAAATCATTATCGCCGTTATTTCGATTTTACAAGAAAATGGCCACAGTTCTCTGCAGACAAACGCTTTGTATCTACAGATGAGTTCCTTAAACAGAATTATGTTTTTCCAGATTTAGAGAAGTTTCTAGAAAAATTTGATATTATTCTACCTGTTGCCCGCCACTGGCGTGTCAGCAATACACAACAATATGGTGATTATCACATCGCCAAAGACTGGGAAACACTACGTCAAATTATCAAGGAGCGCAGTCCTCAATACATTCCAGCCTTTGAAAAAACGATGGACCATAGTAACAAGTCAGTAGGCTACAACATGTTTATCACACATTGGAAGTATTTCGATGCTTATTCCGAATGGCTTTTCGACATTCTTTTCGAAGTAGAACGTTGTGTTCCTCCAATCGATGATCCCATCCAAAGTCGTATTTACGGATATATGAGTGAGCGTCTCATTAATGTGTTCTGCGAGCAACACAATCTCCGTATTAAGCATATTCCACTCCTCATGCCAATAGAAGACTATGTTCCTCATATAAACAAGAGTAATATACATGCATCTTATAGAAATATTATAAATGATATTCACTATTTGATGAAACTCTAATGTGATTTATTATTTTTTTTGCAATACAAGAATCTAAAACATGATATCCCCTTGCATTCAAATGCATGAATCCTTCATCATATAATCCACGTTTATCGTTATATCCTTCAGGATTCCAATCATTTGTAGATATTGTAATAACGCTATTATTCCAATTCTGTTCAAAAATCAAATCATGATATGCATTCCTATAATCATCAATACAATCCATCTTAGAGTATGTCAACACCATGGAGGTAAGATATTGTAGTTTTATAAGCCGAGTCCTGCGTTTGAACGAGAATTCAATATTGAATGAGGGAATATCCAGAATTACAGGTGTTATCTGATTCTCTAACATAAAATCAATAATCAGTCGCATGTTCTCTTTATAGTAACCTTTTCCCATCTTCCTATCGGAATCATTTATACCAGCGACAATAAAACAATAATCAGGTCCCCATTCTATCACTTCCCGTATTAAATCATTTCTGAAGATTCCATAATATATATTCTTCGAAGTCAAGCCACTCACGCCAGCTGTTCTCACCTTGGTTTTTTTCCCTATTACCTTACTTATTATCGAATCTATTATACAATTATGCTTTTTATGGCCATCAGCCCAACTATCACCAATATAGGCTATTCTAAGAGTATCGTCATTATGCTTTCGTACATTAAACTGCTGTTGTTTTTGGGCAGGAGTATAATACGGTTTCACCTTATAGATAACCCCTGCTAATACAATTAAACTAACGAGCCACCAGATATATGATTTCCTTTTCATATGCTATTTTTCTCATGCAAAAATAATAAAAAAACTAATAATAATCACGTTTTATAATAAAAATTACTACATTTGCAAAAATATTAATACAACAATGGCATCTATCTATAAGAATAATCATATTGCTATTGCCAAAGCAATAGGTATCATTTTAATGGTTGTTGGACATTCTGGGTGCCCAATAATCATTAGTAGATTCATCTATACATTTCACATGCCTCTATTTTTTTTCTTTTCAGGCTACTTTTTCAAAGAAATAACGACGAAAAAGAGTCTAATGGTATTTACCATGAAGAAGATAAATGGCTTATATCTCCCATATCTCAAATGGAGTCTATTCTTCCTAATACTCCACAATACTTTTTGTTCATTAAACATCTATAATGCCTTATCAAATACTTATCCTTATCAAGTTAACGACTATTTGGTACAACTACGCAAGGTACTATTTATGTCTGATTATGAATTACTCCTACGTCCATTCTGGTTCGTCAAGGAATTATTGCTTTCATCACTTTGTATTGGTGCTATTTCATTGATACGACATAAATTCTTCTCAAAATTAACAAACATACATTTACTAATTATTACATTATTTTTAGCCCTACTATTCAAAAGAGTTCCTACGACACCACTTATCGGGGATGTTTCACTCTGTCTTTTTTGTATTGCCTATTTATATTCTGGTATGATATTCTATCAATTCAAGCATTTTATATCTCCTTCATATATTATAATAACTGCTACATTTGTCATTGTCTTAATTGGTAGTCAGTTATTTAATGATACTATTGATATGAGATATGTAAACATCGCCTACCTAATACCATTCTATTTATTATCCCTTTGCGGAATTATACTTGTATATAGCATATCAGAGAGACTTGAACGAACGTCACTCAAGAACTGTCTATACTATATTGGTAATCATACATTCTCTATTCTTGCATTGAATCTACTTGCACTTAAAATCGGCAATTTCATTAAGGTTTTCATTTACGATATGCCTATCGAGATGTTATCCTCTTATACTGTCATCTATGAATATAACACATCATATTGGATTTTTTATTCTATCATTGGCACTGGATTCCCACTAATAATATACTCTATATTCAATATTAGCAGACAAATAATTAAAAATATTTGTGAATTAAAAAAATAATACGTACATTTGCAAAAAAATACAGAAAATGGCAAAAGACTGGGATATCATTATTACTAATAAAAGTAACCTGTTTAGCATTGATTTTAGTGAGATATGGAGATATCGAGACCTTTTGACAATGTATGTCAAACGCGACATCGTAACATTCTATAAACAAACCATTTTAGGTCCGTTGTGGTTTGTGATACAACCTCTATTCACCACCATCATGTTTATGTTTGTATTTGGCGGTATTGCAGGTATTTCAACTGATGGTATTCCCCAAGCCGTATTCTATCTGGCAGGCCTTGTCTGCTGGAACTACTTCCAAGACTGTCTCAGCAAATGCTCTGATACATTCAATGCCAATCAGGCCATCTTCGGCAAGGTTTACTTCCCCCGACTGGTTGTTCCCCTGTCTATTGTCATCTCAAATCTGATAAAGATGGCCATCCAATTTGTTTTATTCTTGGTGGTCTATTTCTATTATTTCGCCTCCGGGATTGATTTTCAAGTCAATGCCGCACTTCTGCTCATTCCCCTGCTCATCATCATGCTGGGTGCTTTGGGCTTAGGCTTTGGTATGATTATCTCTTCGATGACCACAAAGTATCGCGATTTGCGATTCCTCATAACGTTTGGTGTTCAGTTGTGGATGTATGCCACACCAGTCATCTATCCACTGTCAGTAATGAAAGACACCTATCCCAAGTATATCTGGGTGCTGGTGGCCAATCCTCTGACAGCTATCCTTGAGACCTTCAAATATGCCTTCACCGGTGTTGGTGAGTTCAACTGGTTCTATCTAGGCTATAGCTTTGCCTTCACCATCATCATCCTGATGCTGGGCATCGTGATTTTCAACCGCGTACAACGCAATTTTATGGACGTCATCTAATATTTCTGTCTATGAGTAACACTGTTATTGAATTCAACAATGTTGGTAAACAATATATACTGGGCTCCATCGGTACAGGCACACTTAGTCAGGATCTCAATCGCTGGTGGGCCAATATTCGAGGTAAGGAAGACCCCTATCTGAAGATAGGCGAGACCAACGACCGAACACAGAAAGGTGATAGTCGTTTTGTTTGGGCTCTACGCGATATCAGTTTCAAGGTAGAGCAAGGCGATGTAGTAGGTATTGTAGGTAAGAATGGAGCTGGCAAATCAACACTGTTAAAGATTCTCTCTCGTGTAACATCTCCCACTACCGGCGATATTAAGATTAAAGGCCGCATCGCTTCACTGCTGGAAGTAGGTACAGGATTCCACCCTGAGATGACTGGTCGCGAGAATATCTTCATGAATGGCTCAATCATGGGCATGACCAAAGCAGAGATCAGGAGCAAGTTCGACGAGATCGTTGACTTTGCTGGTGTAGCGAAATATGTCGACACCCCCGTCAAGCGCTACTCTTCGGGTATGATGGTTCGTCTGGGCTTTGCCATTGCTGCCCATTTGGAACCAGAGATTCTTGTAGTCGATGAAGTCTTGGCCGTAGGTGATGCAGAATTTCAAAAGAAAGCCATCGGAAAGATGCAAGACGTCAGCAAGGGCGAAGGCCGCACCGTTCTCTTCGTAAGCCACAATATGGCAGCAGTCCGCAGCCTCTGCACACGTGGTGTCATGCTTAAAAACGGCATGGTAGATTTCATAGGTAACATTCCTGATACTCTTGAACATTATTTAAAGATTGATGATAGTGCCCAGAAAGGGAAGATTATTGACAACGTGAAGTATACCAAGAGCACACTGAAAATCAACAATATAGAAATCAATGGAACGGCTCTCTCTGAGTCAACCATTCAAAGCAATCAAAGAGAACTGACCATTAAGATTGAAGGACATTCTCAGGAAGATTTGAACTACGATGTCATGCTCATTCTGCGTAACAAGGACGGCATGCCCTATGCCACTTATGCCAAAGGCCATTATATGGGCGACATCCAACATCAGGTTGCGGGTGACTTCGTGATAGAGCGCACCATTATACTTCCAGAGATTCTTACTCGTGGTGCTATATATGTAGACCTGTTTCTCCATCATCCCATGGTCGAATATCAGCTCAAGGCGCCCAACTGTTGTATCCTCGAGACCATGGGCTATCAACAAGGTTTCGGTTCTGCTATGAACCAGATAGACAACGGCTTTATGGGCCTCAACGACAAATAATGAAGACTGTCATATTACTCACAGGATGCATCAATCCCAACGGCATGCCCTTCACTCAGTTGACCAATACGAGTGAAAGGCAAAAACAGTATGTGGATGCCATACATTATTATATCAATCAAACAAATATTCATATTGTATTCTGCGAGAACTCCAACACAGACATCAGTCCGCTTTTCAATAATGCCCATGATAGATTAGAGATTTTGACCTTCCATGGCAATCAAAACAAACAACGAGGCAAAGGCTATGGCGAAACTGAAATCATAGAATATGCCCTACACCATTCCTCTTTCATTCATGAAAACAGTATTATTATCAAAATTACAGGTCGACTTATTATAAATAACATCCACCAGATTATAAATACTCTGAAGTATGATTTTGACTTCGTTACATGCTTATTCCATTCGGATTTAAAGTTTGCCGAAAGTCGTATCTTCTGTGGAACGACAGCCTTCTACAAAGAGTTCTTGAAGAATAAAGAACTCATGAACGATTCCGAAGGCATCTTTTTCGAACACGTTCTTTCCTCTACAGTCTTAGAATCGTCCCTTCGCTTCATACCCTTTACAGAAGAACCGCTTATTACTGGCATCTCAGGTTCTACTGGCGAAAAGTATCAAATATCTTTCCCCGATAAGCGATTACGGATTATATATCAATGTTATGCATGGATGCAATTAGCTAAAGTATATAAGGTTTCTCCCCATAGGCATCTTAGCATTTTTGATAGAATTACGCTTATTTTCAACATACTAAAATATAAGGTGTTATCTAAATTCGTCTGATTAACAATGGCATTATCTAGACAAAATAATATCACCTATATTCGCTTCTCAGCAACCCTTATGGTTGTTGTCTACCATTCACTTTGCCTCTACACCAACCGATGGACCTACTCCGACATGCCCCCAATCGCTCTCTATGAACATTTTGCAGAGATACTTAATAGAATAGACATGCCTGCTTTTGTATTTATAAGTGGCTATCTCTTCTCTCGACAAATTACAAGAAAGAAGTTTCAAAGCATGATGGAGATGATTGTTTATAAACTCAAAAGGCTTCTTATCCCTTACATATTCTGGATGATTATCAATCTTCTACTAGTCCCAGAATCACTAACCCTCACCAAATTCTTTAACGGTTTCAATCATCTGTGGTTTCTTGCCATGCTTCTTCAGATTTCCATTATTACCATCATCACCCTCCCTTTATGGACAAAGTTCTCCAAGACTACCAGTCTATTATGCCTGTTCAACATGCTACTATTTTTCTTTGCTGCATATTACAAGGGATGGAGCCTGCCTCTTCCGTTCGTTAAAACCTTTTTACCCATGTTCTATTTCGGCATCATTACAGAACGATTCCAGCTTCTCAACTTCAAGAAGCAATATCATCTACGCATGCTTCCAATAGCTATAATTAGCTATGTCTTGACGTGTATTTTTCTATACACCGCAAATCCTTCCATCAAGGATTATGCTATCAAGCTATCAGCCTTTACCATCATTTTCCTAACCATGAGCGTCTTACAGTCCCAAAAGGATGTTTCCAACAGAATTGTTTCAACTATCGACAAATATAGCATGGGCATCTATCTCATTCATCACATCCTAATACAATACGCTTTAACCAACAATATGGTGTTAGAATTCTTAGAGGTTCACTACATTGTGGGACCTGCTATTATATTTACACTATCACTCTCTATTTCCCTCATATTAACTTTTTATTTCACCAAGGTTCCCTATCTACGACATATTGTATAACAAGCTCTATCATCGTCCACCATTTAGTAGCATCATCATCTTAGGACAGAATTTCCGAAATGCAAAGTAAACAAGCAGACATATAGCAATCGTGAAAACAGGCACAAGCAAATACTTCAACGTCAGGAGAGAAACACTATTCGCTGGCATTAAACAATGGAGCCCCACACCTACATATTTTGAGACAAAAACCATATGAGCAGCATAGACAACAAATGAGGCCTTCGATAACCTTTGCAGCAAATATGTCCCTTTCATCTCTACACACAGGTACCCTATGAACAATGACGAGATACAAGCCATGATAGCATACCCTCTCAGCACAAATTGTTGACAGACATTCTGAGTATCAGTGAGATATACCAGCAGTAATGATAATAATACAGAAAAAAACATGATTAGCCACCCCGTATTTTTTAGAAAGGCATCCATCTTTTGGGCATGTTTACACATAAAAATACCTATAGAAAAGAAAAAGAACGACACACTCGAAACGCCATGCATATAGGGCCATAGCTGAAACAAATAACAGATGCCAAGAACTACGATAAAGAGCACATCAATTTTCCTGATACACCACCACAACATGGGAGAGCACAAAGCTACAACCATCAGATCCCGAACAAACCACATCGGCACTAATAGAGGCGCTGAGTTATCTTGCACAAAGCCTATTGCAGGAGTTTTCACCTCCATCAGATTACAATCCCACAATATGTGCCAGTGACCATGTTCAGCGAAATATTCATAAAATGATTGCCAGAGATTACAACTTTCAGTATTACGAAACACGAAAAACAGATTTCCTACCAGAAACAGCAGTATCCAAAAAATATAAGGCACAGCCAGCGACTTCAAACGACGTTTTATTTTGTCCTTAAATAGACTATACGTTAGATTATCCACATGATGATAGAACAAATAGCCAGACATAAGAAAGAATGTAGGCACAGAAACACACGACACGACATTAGATATATAGTTCCTCAGGAAATCATAACCATCCACAAGTCCTAAATTTAGCCAGTCAATATGCAATCGACCTGGTTCACCCTTGCAATGAAGGAAAACTACTAGGACTACTAGCGGGAACCGCAGTATATCAAATATTCTATAAACGTTTTCGTTCCACTTCATACATTCTTCTACACATTATTTGCTACTATGAACACTCAAAATAGGAGTGTCCCTTATCATTTTTGTGCAAAAATACGAAAAAATAATGTAAACACCTATCCTATATCAGAAAAAAGAACTATCTTTGCAAAAAGAATCATCTTATGAGATACTCCATCATCACCATTAACTATAATAACAAGGAAGGCCTAAAACACACCATCCAGAGTGTCATAAACCAGACTTCCAAAGACTTCGAATATATTATCATTGATGGTGGTTCTACGGATGGTAGCGTGGATATCATCAAAGAGCATGCCAATCGTATTAACTATTGGGTCTCAGAAAAAGACAACGGTATCTACCACGCGATGAACAAAGGAGTAGTAAAAGCCCAAGGAGATTTTTGTATTTTCATGAACTCTGGAGATACCTTTTGTAGTAATCATGTTTTAGAAAATATAACAGCAATCAAAAGAAATGAAGATATTATTGTCGGACAAGTAACCACTGATAACAAAACAATTATATCTCCACCACCAATAGGTCGTTTTACAATGTATCATTTATACTCTGGCGCAATACCTCATCAAGGTGCATTTATACGAACGGCTTTATTAAAAGAGAATCCGTACGACGAGAATCTAAAGATTTCTGCTGATTGGAAGTTCTTTGTTAAAGTCTTAATTCTCAAAAATTGCTCTATTTTTTATACGAATGAATATATTGCCCAATTTGACACCTCTGGAATAAGTTCAAATAATTCTCAACTAATGAGGAAAGAAAAGGAAGATTACCTTAAAGAAATCATTCCACCTAGGGTATTGGAGGATTATAAAAAAATGAAGGAGTCAGAATGCTTAACTCAATCACTGACTCCCTTTCTACGAAAACACTACAAGATAGACTATATCATATATATATTGGGTAAAACATTATTAGCAATGAAAAGATGGATTTAACAAAAAAACGATACAAAATTTCAGTAATAGTGCCAATTTATAATGCTGCACCATATTTAGAAAAATGTATTGAGTCATTAATGCATCAAACGCTAGACGATATTGAATATATATTTATCAATGATGCCTCAACAGATGAAAGTGCTTGTATATTATCACAAGTAATAAAGAAATATCCCCACAGATACTCAAAGGTAGAGAATTTAGACACTAATGGAGGAATTTCGAACGCTCGGAATATTGGTTTATCAAAAGCTACAGGTGAATATGTTACTCACTGCGATAGTGACGATTGGGTAGATCCTGAGATGTACGAAACATTATATCATATTGCCTCAGAACACTGCGCTGACATTGCCGCTTGTAATTTTATTAATGAATATGAACATTCAAGCAAGACATACAGTCAACCATATTCTACCAATATGGAAGACAACATAAGATCTCTTTTAGACGGAAGTATTTTCCCCTCACTTTGGTCGTCTATCATCAAACGAGAGCTTATCAAGAATCAGGGATTACAGTTCCCCAAAAACTTGAACATGGGTGAAGATTTGTTGTTTAATGTCAGAGCGTATTTAAGAGCCAACAAAATCGTACACACGACCATACCACTCTATCATTATAGACATAGCACAAATTCTATATGTGTACGTCGTTCTATTATATCAATTAATAGCGACATTACCATTGCCCAAATCATAGAAAAAGAATTAATTGAGAATGGAGTCTTTCAAAAATATGCCCACGAAATAATGTTTAGAAAATTCTTCTCAAAGCTTCCCCTAATTAATGACATGAATGATTGCGATTCATACAAAACATGGCTGACCATTTACCCTGAGACAAACAAGAAAATATGGCAGTACTCCAAAATTGACTGGAAGCAGAAACTCAGGTTGTGGCTAGCTGCAAATGGAATGTTATCACTTGCAAAATTATTTCAATATTTATTAATTAAACAACATAAATACAGACAATTCTTCAGACTTGAAAAATTATCTTAATTCTTTAAAAAAAATAAAACTTTATAATGTTCTAAGCACAAACATTTTTTGAGCATAATGATTGTATTTCATGATTTATTTGAATATTTCAAAAATAATAGAACCCAATGAATAAGAAAGAATACGACCTACTGATTGTTGGTGCTGGCATCTATGGTGCCACCGCAGCATATAAAGCCAAGCAAGAGGGCAAGCGATGTCTCGTTATAGATATCCGTCCTCACCTTGGTGGCAACATCTATTGTGAAAACGTGGAAGGTATCAATGTACATAAATATGGTGCTCATATCTTCCACACAAGCAACAAACGCTTGTGGGAATTTGTCAATAGTATCGTAGAGTTCAATCGCTACACGAACTCGCCCATTGCCAACTATCAAGGCAAACAGTTTAACTTGCCGTTCAACATGAATACGTTCTACCAGATGTGGGGCGTTTTGACTCCAGAAGAGGCTCGGAAAAAGATTGACGAGCAACGGCAAGAAGCGCTGAAAAGGATGCAAAATGACGGAATTACGGAACCAAGGAATTTGGAGGAGCAAGCCCTATTATTAATTGGTAAGGACATTTACGAAACATTGATTAAAGGATATACCGAAAAGCAGTGGGGACGCAAATGCACGGACCTACCCGCCTTTATCATCAAGCGTCTGCCCGTTCGTTTTGTTCATGACAACAACTACTTCAGCGATCGATTCCAAGGCATTCCTATTGGTGGGTACAACAAGCTCATAGATGGATTATTAGATGGTATTGAGACACGTGTCAATACGAATTTTTTTGACAATCGCCAGTATTGGAAGAGTATTGCTGACCATATTCTCTATACTGGTAAGATTGACGAATACTTTGATTATCGCTTCGGACAATTGGAATGGCGCAGTGTGCGATTCGAGCAAGAGACGCTCAACATGCCAAATTTTCAAGGTAACGCCGTCATGAACTTCACTGATGCCAACGTTCCCTATACCCGCATCATCGAGCACAAGCATTTCGAGATGTTTGGAGATGAGGTTTACCAGTGTCCCAAGACCGTCATTTCTAGAGAATACTCCTCAGAATGGCATTCTGGTATAGAGCCCTTCTATACCGTTAACGATGAGAGGAACAACCAACTTTACAAAAGATATAAGGAACTAGCTGATCAAGAGCCGCATGTTACCTTTGGAGGACGATTGGCAGAATATAAATACTATGATATGGCGCCAATTATCGAGAAAGTAATGGGACTATAAAATCAAGATGTATACACTAATTTGCCAAATAAGAATACGGCAATCTTTGTAAAACAAGCCATAAATAGATGGGAAAAAGATTATCAAATACAATCGCATGGTTGCGGTTTCCACTGATATTTCTCATAATTATGCTCCATTGTTACTCGGTACAAAGAATGGAGGGCGAGCATGAGTTATATTTCAAAGCTGTTTATCCATTTGCTCTATGGTTGGGTGAAACTGGTGTTCCTGGATTCTTTTTAATATCTGGCTTTCTATTTTTCTTTAGCAAGAAAAGCTATGTAGAAAAACTGCGTTCCAGATTACACACCCTATTCATTCCATATGTACTTTGGAATCTACTTCTTCTACTATTATATGTTATTACGTATGCCTTAGGTCATCCACAAGATATAAACGGCAAAAACATAGTAGAATATTCATTCATAGATTATGTGCGCCTATTTTGGGATAGAGGCTCATATGACAACGGCAACTTTGTACCCATACTATGCCCTTTATGGTATATTCGCAATCTGATTATCATGTCGATAATATCCCCATTACTATTCTATATAATAAGGTACGTAAGAGAACTATTTCTAATAATCGTTGCAGTTTGGTGGATGTCAACTCCTCACAACGCATTTATATCACAGACCATATTATTCTTCAGTCTTGGAGCATATTTTGCTATTCTGGACATGAATCCTTTAGAGATAACAGAAAAAAAGAAGGGGCTGTTTCTTACTTTATTCGCAGTTTTTGCGATAGGCGATATTATCTCACACGTATATATCAGCACACCTATTAATCTTCAGATTCATCGTATATCGTTGATTCTCAACATATCGGCATTGTTATTGTTGGGAGATTGGTGTGTACGACATGGATATACAAGTAAATTTCTTCCAAATGCAGCCTTTATTGTGTTCTGCATACATTACCCTATCGTGGTCATCTTACGAAAATTCTGTTTGACCCAATACGCAGACGCATCTGATACTGTACATATCTTGCTATACTTTTCATGTGTCGTAATTTCAACAGTATTGAGCCTAACCATCTATCAGATTCTCAACCATTTTTTTCCAAAAGTAATGAACATATTATCAGGTAACCGCGCATGAAAAAGAAAAAAGGTATTTGGATTTTAGCAATCCTAGTCTTTTTTTTCGTAGGAGTATTTATTCTTGCATACAACTATTATACTCCCGCTTCAGAACGACCAGTCTATACCTGTATACAACATCAGGATGACACCTTACGCCTTGCTATGATTGGTGACAGTTGGGTATTCTTTCACTATCCATACAATGAGGCGTTAGCTTCCATAATCAAACAAAAGATAAAGAAACCTGTTAAAGTTTCTGCTTATGGACAATGCGGAAAGACAAGCAAAGAGGTTTATCAAAGTATCTTTGAAGATCAAACGATGAGAAACTTATTGGAACAAGGAGCAGACTATTGCTTTGTATCTGTTGGAATCAATGATACTTATAAAAAAATGGGAGCAGAGTATTATGCACAGAGTACAAGTCATATTCTTAGCTTTCTAATTCAAAACGACATCAAGCCCATCCTACTTGATATTCCAGACTATGACATCAACTACGCCTACGAGCACCAAACATCAGAAAGAAAACTTCTTCGTCAACTATCCATGATTATCACTCTTTCAAAAATAGATTGCCGCCAAGATTATCGCCTTGCTCTTATTCAAGAAATAGGTAAATCAGGAATAGATAACGATATTACTATTCTCAAACTTCCATATTCAGCAGAATATTACAAACCAGACTGGATGCATCTGAATGACAAAGGGTATCAAATATTAGACTCTTGCATAGCAAAACAAGTGCTATCCCCGCTGTAACCTGCTCAATTCTGAAGGAAACTGGTTCTATCAGTTTGATTTCACAGTGACCAACGTTCAATACGGCACGAATGCGTCTTACTCTGCTTGTCGTAATTGATTCCTACCAATAAAATATCGCCTGCATATTCAGCAATTTTGGCTGGGTATTCCTTACGCTTGATTTGATCTATAGCCGTATCTGCATCCTTATCGTACTTTAACTCTAGTACAATAGCAGGCGAATCCACATTCTTTCGTGGAATCAAAACGATGTCTGCAAAGCCCTTGCCTGTAGCCAATTCACGATGCATCACATAGTTATTTCTTGCATAATAATAGGCAATACTCAACACACACGCTAATGAATTTTCGTCGTTATAACTCAAAATACTTGTATGCTCGTCATGAGCCAAATCCACGCAACGGGCCACTGTTTCCTCATCACCATTGAGCGTTGCCTGCAACAGCCGCTCCGACTGCTCTAAAGCTTTAATGACATGTTTCCAGTCTGTATCTTCTACGGCGTTAGCTAATTCTCCTGCCACTTCCAAATTGGGAATATAACACTCGTTATTTTTCCAGTTGAAAGACAGATAGCCTAAATGTATCAGGACTGTTAACACATCATCCTTACGTTGGATATTAGACATGTCATTCTGAAACTTTGTTGTATTCACCTTCACACGTCCACCACTCAAAAGAGATATTACATCATCCTTTAAACCATCAAAATTCATGCCGATATATTTTGCGACTGCCTCATAAGCACCTGTTGAAGCCCAATAACTTCGGCATCGCTGACGCAGAACAGCCTGCATGACCGAATTAGGATTAAACATCGACAACTCATCACCTATTTGATAGCCGTCATACCATTTTTCCAATTCATCTATATCAACGTGATATTTCTTGGCCAAGAGCTGCACTTCTAACTTGGTGAATCCGAAAGAATCGCCCATATCGCCTGGCTCAACCATTGAATACTCGATAAAATTATTCAAGGCCGATTCCGTTGTAACTACTCAGCACCCCTGGCCATGAGAGGATCAGCGGATCGCGTTAATAATTTATAAACTTGATTTTGTGCAA
>Ga0310691_10002901_pt1 | contig 21541 bp, 9 predicted proteins | sample 176DNAGHGlowgp2_FD_203887 | JGI IMG/M metagenome (GOLD analysis project Ga0310691, IMG submission 203887) | Sheep rumen microbial communities from Palmerston North, Manawatu-Wanganui, New Zealand - 1766 DNA GHGlow gp2 (v2) (version 2) | ecosystem: Host-associated > Mammals > Digestive system >...
ATCTTTCAATCTTTAATTTTTCAATCTTTCAATCTTCAATGTTCAATCTTCAATGTTCAATGTTCAATCTTCAATGTCCTAAAGTCGTATACCGATTGCAGTATTGACGAACCAGTCGTTTACATATCCTGTGGCGCTATTATGATGATAGCGGATGTTGTTGAACTGTCCGTAAGCATTGAAGAAATATCGGCCGAAGTTGTAGGTGAGTGATGCGCGGGCGTCGAAACCTATGCTCAAGCCGCTGTTGAAAGTCTGCTCGCCCGCAGGGGTTATGCGCACATTTTCATAATACCATTTATCCCAGTCCTCGTCGCTGATGTCAGTGCGCCAGAATGTGGGATCCGCCATCACCTCCTCAAGATTAGTAGTATAGCCGTAGGCTTTCAGCTTGTTGACAAAAGTGAGCATGGGCATGGCCATGACGTTGACGAGCAGCCCTTTGGCCGGCACCCAGTTGTAGGCATAGCCCGCGCCCACGCTGCCTTGCCAGAGTTTGACGCGTCCGAGGCCTTCCATTATATATACCAGGTCGCAGTTAGAGTCGGATGCATAATTGATATGCGTATAATTATACATCAGCCCTGCCATGAGCGACCCTGCCGACCGTCTCTGAATCACCGACTGGTCGTAGGCTGCGGCGTAGGAGAACTTCTTTCCGTTGAACATATAGTAGCCGTCGGCCGTCACTGTTTTCACGCGGATGGGGTCGATGAGCACTGCATTGGCTATTTCCTCCGCTTGCTTCTCTGAAATGAGGTCACTTTCTATATTGACGGTCGGACGGCTGTTCTCAAACGTGTGTATGCGCACGTTGAGGCCAAAGGCTCCGCCGGTGGCGCCAAAAGTAAGAAGGCTGCCCTTGTCGCCGCCCACGTTTACCGTGTAGCCGATTCCATAGCCTCTATAGCCTGCCCACAGACCGATATGCTGTGAAGGGACGGTTCTGAGTTGCGTCCTGGCATCGTAGTATTCACCGGCGGCGGTACCATCGTTCTTCATGCTTACTATCGTTTGGTTCACATTGCCCTTCACGATAAACTGCCAAGGTCGCGCCGGTGCGTCTATATAGCGCCGGTCAACGCCCTTGACAGACATGGAGTCGAGCTTGGAACCCAACTTCATGGCAAATGAAATCAAGCCTTCCTGGGCCATCAGCACTCTACTTAGGCTAAGTCCTATCACTATCAGTAAGAACTTTGCGGCTTTCATCAATCTCTCACTTCTCACCTCTCATTTACAGGTTCACCAGGAACGACAGACCCAGTGTGACGAAGTTCATGTGCTTGCGGGTAGTGTACTCCCTGGGTGCGACACCAATGCCGTCGGCGTAATCGCCAGAGTCAATCGACAGTGCGGTGTCCATGAGGAAACCGGCTCCGGAGGTCAGGCCTTTCTGTACGAAGTGGAAGGGGTCGTACTTCGCCGTGAAGTTCTTGCGGGTGTAGTCGTAGTCGCAGAAGATACGCCAGGAGAAGTTTGACTTGTAGCGGTAGGTGAGCGAGAGGCCCGTGCCAAACGACGTTGACGACTTGGCACCGATGGTGAGGTATTCCCACTCGTCAGTCCATTTCTCGCCCGTGTTGTTGGGATACTGCAGGTTTGTCAGCGCTACGTCGGGGTCGCCAAAAGCATCTTTCTTTCCCGCGCGGTTGTCGAGCGTCAGTGTGTAGCTGATGTCCTTCATGTTACCCTCAGCATAGCCGTCGATGTCGAGCTCCTGTGTGATGGAGCGGCCGACGAGCGCCTTGGTGCCTAAGGAGAAGTGTGAGCTGAGAGGCAGGTTGAAGTAGACGCCGACAGAGCCTGTGAACTCGGTAATGTGGTCGCTCTTCACAATGCCGTAGCTGTTGGTGATGGGGGCGTTCGCCTGATAGGTGCTGCTTTCCGGATCAGTCCCATAGCCCACCTTGTTGAGGAAAGTATTCAGGTTCTGGTATTGCACGTCCTCGCTGGTTCCAGCCAGATAATCGGCAGGGTATGCCGACTGATAGTGTGGCTGCAACGACTGCCAGGCATAGATGTCCTCAACGGCTACGTAATTGGCGAAGTCGCCGAAATCCTTGGCTGACTGTGCTCTCACCCTGAGGCGTCCGCCCACGCCCACGTACTTGTTGAAGAAGTAGGCTCCCTCGGCATCTACCACCGTGGCGGCGCGGAACTTCAGACCTACCGTCTCGCCCTCACTCTCAAACTCCAGGTCCTTGCCGCCCAGGCCCACGCCCATCGAGATGCTGAAGAACGAGGGCTTTTCGTTGTTAAGTTCCAGGTCGTTGCGCAGCAGGCCGCGCTCCTTGAACAGCAGGTCGCACAGCGCGTAGCCCAGCTCTGTAGACATGATACCGATACCGGCACCCGACATGACGTCGCTGATCCAGTGGCGGTTATTGAGCACACGCATCACACCCGTTGCCGTGGCCACGCCATAGCCGGCTACCGACCACCAGGGCGAGCGCGTCAAGCCGTATTCCTTGTGCAGCAGCGAAGCGCCGACGAAGGCTGTGGCCGTATGTCCCGAGGGCCATGAGTTGGCCGAGCTGCCGTCGGGGCGCATCTCCTTGGCGGTGTACTTGATGCCGTTGACGAATCCAGCCATGATGGCATACGACATACCGGCGCTGGCCAGCAGGCGGGGCCAGTCGCTGCGGCCTTCGTAGCCGCCGAGCTTCAGTGCCACCACTGCGGCGGGGCCGAAGAACTGAGTGTAGTCGTCAATGCCCGTCTTGAAGTCGGTCAGCAGCTGCGTGTTCTTCTTACCGCCCTGCTCGGCCTGCGCATTGACGCGGAACATGGCTTTGTCGCCCTTGATGGCCCAGCCGGCGGCGAACAGGGGAATACCTACGAAAGTCATGTCGTCGATGAAGCGGTAGGCCTTGACGCCGGGGTTGGTCCTTTGCTTGAAGAAGTAGAAGTCGGGCTTCCACTTGTCGGCCGTTTCAACGTTGCTGGTGAGCGGCATAACCGACGGCTCGAGCAGTTTTTTCGTACTTTGCTCAGCAAGTGTCTTTTGGTCGAGCTCGGCTTTCATCTCTGGTACTTCGAGTTTCAGGGGCTCCATGTCACGGAAATTCTCGTAGGACAAGCTCTCTGCGTTGGCCTGCACTGTCAGGGCAACGGAAGCTAATGTGAATAGATGTCTTATGTTCATATTGCTATAATAATATGTATTTAATTTTTCACTCTTCAATTTTCAATCTTCAATCATCACTTTACTCCCCACCGCCGCCGAGGGCGATGTACAGTGCGATGACCGCCTCGGCAGCATCGTACATGTTCATAGCTTGGTCGAGCTGTGCACCGAGCAGCGACTCCTGTGCCGTAAGCACTTCGAGATAGCTGGCCTTGCCGTTGTCCATCAGTTCGTGGGTACCTTTGTAGGCCTCGCGCAGCACCTCCACCTGGCGCAGGTAGTAGCCATTCTTCTCGCGGGCCGCCATGCAGTCGGCCATGGCTTCGTTAACCTGGTTGCCGGCATTGATAACCGTCTGCACGTACTTCTTCTGCAGGTCCTCTTCGGTGAGCAGGGCTATCTTCTTGTTGGCAGTCAGCTGGCCGCGGGCGAAGATAGGCTGCGTGAGCTGTCCGATGAATGAGAGCAGCAGCTTGCCCGGATTGATAATCTCGCCGCCGCCGGAATTCGTCCATCCTGCAGAGCCGCTGAGGGTGATGCTGGGGAAGAAAGCGGCGCGTGCTGCCTGTGTGTTGTAGAATGCCTCCTCCATGGCTAAGTTGGCCATGCGTATGTCGGGACGCTTCTCGAGCATCGCAGCCGGTACGCCAAGGCGCAGGTATTTCGTGTCGAACATCTTCTGAGTGGCGTCGCCCTGAGCTTCTGCGTGGTGCAATGTAGAGCTACCCCACTGCTGGCGGTTGATGTGCTGCGGCGTAGCGGCCATGAGTTCGCAGAGAGCATTCTCCACGGCGCGTATGTAGCGGCGGGTGTCTACAATCTGCGTCTTCACGTTCAGGTAGGAAGCCTCCATCTGGTTGACGGCAGTGCTGAAGGCCTTGCCGTTCTCCCAGAGTGCTTGTTCGGTGCTGAGCGACTCTTTCCAGAGACCCTCTGTCTGTGTGAGGATTTCCAGCTGGCGGTCGAGCACCTGCAGTAGGAAATACTGCTGGGCGGTAGTAGAGATCAGGTTCACGCGCACTGTTTCCTGCTGCATTTGAGCCTGAAGACGCACAGCCTTGGCGGCACGCTTCTTGTTGGTGATGGAGCCAAACACATCGATGTCCCATGACAGCTGCAGCGGCAGGTTGTAGGTCTTCGCCCAGGGATTTGTGTCAAACTTGCTCAGTGTGCCCTGCGGCGCTATCTGTAGTGACGGCAGATAGGCCATCTTCGCGGCTTTCAGAAGGGCTTCGCTCTTCTCCACGGCAATGCGTGACGAGTTCAGGTCGGTGTTGTTGGCCAGTACCTGCTCGATGAGCTGCTGGAGCATCGGGTCGGTGAAGAACTCTCGCCACGGCATCTGTGCGATAGACTGCTCGGTAGCCCCTTCCTGTGCGGTAGTGGTGGAGCTACCGGTGCCATTGTCGGTGATACCGAAAACGTCTGTGGGCGTCTCGGTCTTCTGCTCGTACTTGGTATATAATCCGCAGCCTGTGAGCATCAGACTCACAGCTGCAACAGTCATTAAATTCTTTATTCTCATATTATTATAATATCTGTGCGGTAGCAAATTCTTCACTTTTCACTTTTCACTCTTCACTTTCGGAGCCCCCTGGAATCGCTCGTGCAGTTTCTGGAACACGATGAAGAAGGCCGGTACGACGAAGAGCAGGGCCACGGTGCCGATGCTCATACCGCCGATGACGCCAAGGGCGAGGGCACGGTTACCGTTGGCACCGGCACCGCCCTCAATCACGAGGGGAACCATACCTATAATCATCGTGGCCACCGTCATCAGGATGGGTCGCAGACGCTCCTTGCAGGCCTCGAAGGCGGCATCGACGATGCTCAGACCCTGGGCGCGGCGCTCGGTGGCAAACTCGGTGATGAGAATGGCCGTCTTGGCCAGCAGACCTATGAGCATGATGACACCCGTCTGCAGGTAGATGTTGTTGTCCATACCCGGCAGGCCCAGCTGACTGCCTAAGAAGGCGAAGACGAAGGCACCCATCAGTCCGAAGGGCACGCTGAAGAGCACGGCCCACGGTGTGAACCATGAGTTGTAGAGCGAAGCCAGAATGAGATAGATCAGGATGGCGCAGATGACGTAGATGAGGGCTGTGGCATTGGAGCCGGCAGCCTCCTCCAGCTCTCGCGACATGCCGCTATACTCGTAGGTGGCTGTTGAGGGCATCACTTCCTTGAATACCTCGGCGATGACATTGTGAACGTCGCCCTCGGTATAGCCACTGTTGGGCGTCACATAGCAGGTGATGGCCTGCATCAGGTTGAAGTGCTCGATGTTGGCCGGACCCACAATCTCCTTCAGGCTCACAAACTCGGAGATGGGTGCCATCTTGCCGCCATTCACCTGTACGAAGATGTTCTGCAGCGACTGCGGGTCGAGGCGGTATTCGGGCGAGGCGGCAGCCATGATGCGATAAACCTTACCAAACTGGTTGAAGTTGCCGATATACGCGCCACCGCAGTAGGCGCCAAGGGTGCTAAGAACTACTTCTGGTGTCACACCGGCACGGTTGCACTGGGCGGCATCTACATCCACCTGATATTTCGGGAAGCGCTCTGAGTATGTTGTCATGGCGGACGATACTTCCGGTCGCTCCGACAGCTTGGTTAAGAAGCGCTCGGTGTGCTTGGCAAACTCCGAGAGGTTGCCGTCGCTTGGGTCTTCAACAATCAGGGTGATGTCATTACTCGTACCGTAACCGGGAATCTGAGGCATCTGGAAGGGTATCACCCTCAGGTTTTTAATCTCCTGACAGTCGAAGTAGAAACGGTAGTAAACGAGGTCTATCAGGTGGTTCATGCCAGGGCGGTCGTCCCAGTTCTTCAGGCGTACCACCATTGTGCCGTAGTTAGAACCGGCACCCGACAGCATACCGTAGCCACAGGTGATGGAGAAGCTCTCCAGTTCGGGAATCTTCTTCACCTTCTCCTCTACCTTCTTCACCATCTCACGCGTCTGCTGCAGCGTAGTACCCTCAGGTGCCTGAATCTCTGCCAGGAACACACCCTGATCCTCCTGCGGCACGAGGCCTGAAGGCAGGCTCTTCATGAAGAACACCAGCAGTACGGCGGCCAGAGCCAGTAGGCTCCAGGCCAAGAGCGGGCGCTTGATAAACTTCTGAACGCTCTTGCTATACTTATTATATATAGCGCTGTAGCCGGCTTCGTAAGCTTTCTTGGTGTAATAGGTCAGGCCCTTGCCTTCCTTCTTGCCCTCTGTGGCGCGCATCATGATGGCGCAGAGAGCCGGGCAGAGCGTCAGGGCCGATATGCACGACAGACCGACGGACGAGGCAATGGTGACGCCGAACTGTGTGAAGAACGTGCCCGATGTGCCGGGCATGAACATCACGGGCACGAACACGGCCATGAACACTAACGTACACGAGACGACGGCCACCGACACCTCGTTCATGGCCTGACGGGTGGCCTCACGGGCATCGCTGATGCCGCCCTCCATCTTGGCCATGACGGCCTCGACCACCACGATGGCATCATCCACCACCGTACCGATAGCCAGCACTAGTGCGAACAGTGTGAGGATGTTGAGCGAGAAGCCTGCCAGCGAGACAATGGCGAAGGTGCCCAGCAGCGACACGATAATCGAGATTGAGGGGATGATGGTGGCCTTGATGTTCTGCAGGAAGATGAACACCACGAGCACCACGAGGATGATGGCGATGACGAGCGTCTCCACCACGTTGTGGATGGCGGCGAAGAGGAAGTCGTCGGAGGTCATCATGGTGACGAACTCCAGCCCGGCAGGCATCGTCTTCTTCACCTCCTCAAACATCTTGTTGATGCTGGCGTTCACCTGGGTGGCGTTGGCACCGGGAGCGGCGAACACCATGAAGAGGGCGCCCGGACGGTCCTGGATGTTTGACGTGAAGTTGTAGCTCATGGCTCCAATCTTCACCTCGGCCACGTCGCTCAGCTGCAACATGCCGCCACCGCTGGTGCGCAGCACGATGTCGTTGAACTCCTCGACGGTCTTGAGCGTGCCCTTGTACTGCATGTTGTACTGATAGGAGTTACCCGACTGCTCGCCGAGCGAGCCCACGGCGGCCACGAAACTCTGTCCGCCGATGGCGGCGAAAATGTCGTTGGGCGTCAGGCCGTACTGGGCCATGACGTCGGGCTTGAGCCAGATGCGCAGGGCGTAGGTATTACCAAGGCTCAGCACGTTACCTACGCCGGTGATACGCATCAGGCGCGGCTTGATGTTGATGTCCACATAGTTCGATACGAAGTCCTCGTTGTACTTGCCGTCGGCACTCTTCACGGCGAAGATTCTCAGAATATTGTTCTGGCGCTTCTCCACCTTCACGCCGACTTTGGTAACGTCGGCAGGCAGCAACGCCAGTGCGCCGCTCACACGGTTCTGCACGTTCACTGCCGCCATGTCGGCGTCGGTGCCCTGCTTGAAATAGACGTTGATTTCCACGTCGCCGTTCGACGATGCCTTAGAGGTGATGTAGGTCATGTCGGTCACACCGTTGACAGCCTCCTCCAGGGGCTGGATGACCGACTTCATCACCGTGTTCTCGTCTGCACCAGAGTAGCTGGTGGTGATCGACACCGTTGGCGGCGCGATGTCAGGATACTGCTCCACTGGCAACGTGCTCATGGAGATGTAGCCCACCAGCGCTATCACTATTGAGATGGCGCATGCCATCACGTATTTATTTATAAATATATTGTTCTTCATATTTCGGAATATCGATATTACGTTATAACGTTATTACGTTATTACGAAATTACTTTTCACTCTTTACTTCCTCTTTCGGGAACAGCACCTTCATGCCCTCCGTCACGTTGTTGGCGCCGGTGGTGACAATCTGGTCGCCCTCGTTCAGGCCGCTGGTGATGATGAAGTCCTTGCCGTTGCTGGTGTCCTCAGTGGTCACTTCGACGGCCGTGGCCGTGCTGTCGGCCTTTACCTTATAGACCTGCGACTTGTCCTGCAGACGTACTATGGCGAACTGCGGAACAACTATTACGCTCTTCTCTGCAAACGACATGACGATGGTGCCCTGGATGCCCGAGTACAGATGTCCCTCGGGATTGGGGAACGACACCTTGGCGGTGAGCGAGCCCGTGGCGGCGTTGACCACACCCGTGAGGCTTACCACGCGACCCTTGTGAGGATACTCCGTGCCATTCTTCATGACAAACGTTGCTTCGGGCAGGTTGGCAATATACTTGTCAACCTCGTTGGCTTTCATGCCGCTCTGCACCAAGGCCTCGACAATGGCCTCCGTCACCGAGAACTCGGCATACATCGTGGTGTTGCCGCTGAGCATGGTCAGCTCGCTCATGGGTGACACCTGGTCGCCAGCGCGCACGGGAATCTCGCCGATGACGCCCGATACGGGAGCGCTGATGGTGCAGAAACCGAGCTCCACCTTGGCACGGTTGACGGCGGCACGGGCCTGAGCTACGGCCGCCTGCGCCTGCTTGTAGGAGTTCTCGCTGTTGTTGAGCATGTAGCTGCTCACAATCTTTTTGTCAAAGAGATTTTTGTTTGACTCATACTCCAGCTTGGCAGAATTCTCCTGTGCCAGGGCGGCCTGCAGGTTGGCCTGAGCCGCTTCCAACTCCAGCTGCGCATTGCGCGAGTCGATGATGAAGAGCGTCTGCCCCTTCTTCACCTGCTGGCCTTCTGCCACGCAGATCTTCATCAACTGGCCGCTGACCTGGGGCGTGATAGTTACGTCGTTCTGGCCTTTCATTCTGGCACTGAACTTATAAGGCAGTTCAATGTCAGTCTTCTTCACTGTCATCGTTTCGAATGACGACTGTTTCTCCTTGGGCATGTCGATGTTACACGACGCCAATCCGGCTAAGGTGCCGAGTGCAAATAATGCTTTTAATGCTTTCATTCTTTTTCCGTTGATTTATTATTGATGTTATTCTTATCTCTCCATCTTTTCTCGCGCTGTTAGATTCTTAGCGAAGTTACAGGTTATCTCATGGACCTACTCGTCAACTCGTTAACTGGTAAACTGTTCAACCGTTCTAACCTTTATCTTGATGTATATCTTCATAGCTGGCTGTTTTGATTTTACAAAGGTAAACATTATTTTGCATATAACCTTGGATGTTTCAGCCTTCATGAAAGATTTTGCAGATTTTGAGACAGATTTTGCAGATTTTGCAACTCTTCACCCATACGGCGGAAGCAAATTCTTCACTCTTCACTTTTTACTTTTCACTAGCATTGCGCATCCACTCTGTCACGGTCTGCCCCATGCGCTGCTTGAAAGCCAGGCTGAATGTGCTGTAGCTATGGTAGCCGCTGTCGTTGGCCAGTTGTTGGGCAGTAACGGCCTTGCCCTTGCCGACGGTCTCGCTGTAGAGGCCGACGAAATGGCGGATACGTAGGTCGTTAATATAAGCATTGTAGGTAGTGCCTCGGCCTGAGAAATACTGGCTGAGGTAGTAGCGGTTGATACCGATGGCCTTGGCCAACTGCTGGAGGGTCAGGTCGTGCTGCAGGTACAACTGTGCATCAATGCAGCGCTCCTGCAGCAAAGGGGTGATTTTATCGTGAGCGCCCGGTGGAAGGCTTTCTTCGTTTTCGGCCGGCGACGTGCTGGTTGTGTCCCCGTCTGTGGCTGTGGTGCTCTGTTGGAGTGCGCTTAGGTCGCTGAGTGTCTCCACGCGCCACAGTAGAAAGCACACTGCCAGCATTTCCGCCATCTGAATGACATAAAAGTAAAACGGCCCCACACTGTCAGTGACATAAATGCCGAACAAAATCAGTATGACGGCTATCACCACAAAGCTCTGTCTGACTTCCTTGTGCTCCAGGTCGGCGTAGTTGTCGCGCAGCCAGCGGCCGTATTGTCTTAGCTCGCGAACCATATATATTATGAAACCAACGGCCGACAATAGCAGATAGGTGTATAACACAGGTGTCATCTCGTCGCTGCCTCTGACCACACGCACAGCCATACCCACTGCGAACGGCACTACCGTCACGCCGATGGACCATAGCGGGCGCCGCCGATCTTGCAACATGGTGAGCAGTACGATGACGCCTAGCGGGAAAAGCGTCACGCAGTCAAGCAGCCCACCAATACGATAGCACTGCTTGATATCCTCGATGTCTGTAAGATAGATGATAGGTGAATACCACACATGGCTGAATGCCAGAGAGGTAAAGAATGCCGACGTCCACCGGCGCAGGCGCAAGGGCGGCGTAATGTCAAGGGAGAAGGCGTTGCCGCGGCGCAGCAGCAGATAAATGCTGGCAATCAAAGGCAGCACTGCCCCTACTGCATAAAACATGCAGAAAAGGATGTCTTCCTGGATATGTTGCTCGTACATAATGTTGCAAAGTCTTCAATTTTCAATTTTCAATTTTCAGATTTCCGCGGCAAAGATATAAAAAAAAAGTGAATTGTCGGCATCTCGGCGCCACCTTTTTGTGTCTTGCTCATCTGTGTGCTTACAAACATAGCGTGAAAAGCCAAAATGAATTTTTGTTTTGTTTTTCACCCGTCATCCGTCAGAATTCTGTATAACATGTTTGTAGTCAGGTGTTTATGTACTGACGGATGGCTGATGGCTGACGAATGGGTAAATTTCGTCGTTCAAAGCGTATAAATATACACGAAGCGGTATATTTATGCAGCACATGGCGCTTTTTGTAAAAGTTTCGGAAGTTTTTTGTGCGGAATCTGGAGACTTGTCAAAAACGGCGTCCGTTTTGAAAAAATCAGCGCGCGTTTTGAAAAAAAAGCCGCCGTTTTTCTCAAAACAGTGGCCGTTTTTTTAGTGTATATTTATGCGAAAATAGTCTTTCGGCGCCCATCCGTCATCCGTCAGCCATCCGTCGGTCTGTAAACACCTGACAAACAGATGCTTAGCCAGTAAGCTGACGGATGACGGATAGCAACTAAAACTAAAATTAGTTTTTCAAGAAGCGAAAGTCTGCCTCATGTAGAATTTCGTAGAACCTATTTTTCTAAGAGGCTGCGGGCGCGGGCAGAGCCGTCGCTGCCGCCGCCGATGCCGATGCCGGCGTCGCCGCTGTTGACGTCTTTGACCCACTCTTTCATCATCTTCTCTATTTCTTCTACCTTCTCGGCATCTGCCTTGGTGAGCGTGCCGGAGTAGTAGCCGTTGTTCAGCGTCACGCTGCCGTCGGTGTAGCTCAGATTGGTGTTCGATACATTGGTCATGTCGTCGCCATAGTTCTTGCCGCCAGCTCTTCTCGACAGCAGGATGGTCTCGCCTGAGGCGGGATCGCCCAGCAGCACGTTGCCGTTGTCGAGCAGTTGCCATGTGAAGCCCGCATCCTCAGGTCCGCCATAGATGGCTATCGGCTCGGTGCTGGTCTTGTCGAATACGCCCAAGTAGATGCAGCCTGTGTGGTCGGCGTCGGCTTTCACTGCCAGCAGCACCCAGTTGAAGGGAACGCCCGTTTCGGTGACGTCGGCATATTCAAACGCGTCCCACCATATACCGACAAGGTCTTTTTCCAGTACTTTCTTGTCGTCAGTGGCAGGACTGTCGTCATTCGAGCAGCCTGTCATTCCCAACAGCAGCACGAGGGCTGCGAATATCGCAAAAAATTTCTGTTTCATCGTATTTGTTATTGCTTAATTTATAATTTTACGTCCGTTGCTGATATACACCCCCTTCTTTGCAGGCTTGCCCTGCAGCTTGCGGCCGTCAATGGTGTACCAGACAGAGGGTGTGGAGAGTGAGGCGTCTGCTTCAATAATGCCCGTCATCTCGTTGTCGCCGAAGTTGATGCTGAACGCCGTTATGCGGGCGAGGGCGCCTGCGCTTCCGTTGTCGCCAATTTTGAAGTAGGCCCGCTGCGCGCCGATGTTGGCTCCCCTCGTGGGGTAGTGGAGCATGTTCGTGCCGCCCATGAACAGGATGCTCTTGTCGGTGGCGTCAAACGTTCGGCTGGCGTATGTTCCCGCGAAGCGGACACGTGTTTCTCCACTCTTACCGTTGTCATAACTGTGGTCGGTCTTGTCGATGGTCACGCCGCTGAACACGGGGCTTACAATATTATGCGCATCGTCATCCACATAGTCGTTGGCCTTAGCCCACTTAATAATATAAGGTGTGCCGGCCACGAGCTCGCTGACGGCCTCGCCGAAGGTGAGGTTGAGCGTTTTGCCGCTGATGCTGGCCTCGGTGAGCGGCCGTGCGATGGCGCCGGCCAGGGGGCTGCCGTTGAGTGTCACGTTGAAGGGCAGGCACAGCGTGTTCCACGAGCCGTCCTTGTAGAGCGTGCGGCCGTCGAGCATCACGGGCAGCTTCATGCCGTCGCAGGAGCTGATGAGCTGGCTGTTGTCGCCATTGTCGGTGGGAGCCAGCAGGGGTACGAGCGTTTTAAGTTCAAAGTCAACTGTTGTGAGCGGTATCATGGTCTTTGAGTTATAGTCAAGGAATCGCTTGCCCGGAACAAAGTTGACGCTCTTCAGGTGGTTGCCACCCGGTGAGGTGTTCAGATCCCGGATGACGTAGTTGTCGTCGGCGTTAGTCCAGCCCAATGTCAGCGTGCCGCTGTTGGAGCGGTTGTCGGTGCCACTCTGATTGCCGGGGCCTATACTCCTGTTCGCCATCGGCATTATCTTGCCGCCATTGATGACGATGTCGCCGCAGACACCATAGTCGCCAGTCAGGTCGGCATAGCCGCCGCCGATAGCGGCGCCACCAGCATTTGAGAAGCTGCCTATGGCATAGATGTTACCGCCATTGATGGTGATGCTGCCGCCCGAGATGTTGTTTTTGCTGCCTCCGATGGCTGCTCCTTTTGTGCCAAAAGCAATGATCTTGCCACCGTTGATGACGAGCGTTCCCACATCAACGGCACCGATGCCCGCATGGTCACCATTGAGTTGGGCGCTGAGTTCTCCCGGGCCATTGATGGTCAGCTTATTGCCTTTGCTCAGTTCTATGCCCTTATTGGCGATGAGTTTGGTGCCTTCGCCGAGATTCAGGATGACGTCGCCGTTGATGGTGATGCGTTCGTCAATGCTTACGTTTTCATATACGGTATATTCACCAGTGGTCAATTTGGTCGTGGTACTTGTCATAGGTGCATTGTCTGACACGGAGAAGGAAATCGCCTTTGTGCCGGCGTAGCTGCCCAGAGCGGTGATGGTCAGGGCATAGTCGCCCGCGTCTTTCACCGTGGCAGGGTCGGTGGTGCTGGTGAAGTCGGTCCCTGCCGTGAGCACGGTGCCATCGGCAGCCGTGACGGTGGGTGTCAGGGTGATGACGTCGCCACTCTTGGCATAGACGTTATTTATGCCGCCGACAGAGCAGAGCATGTAGTAGGTGTTGCCATCTACCGCCGTCACCGTCTTGTAGATCTCGCCCTCCGAGGCGGTGGCACTCACCAGCCAGGCACCGCTGACGGTGCAGGCATGGTCGGGCGCCCCCTTCTTTGCAGTGAGGTAGTAGCAGCCGGTGATGCTGCCGGCATTGCTCTGCAGGCCTATGGGGTGCAGGGAGCCTGCGTTGGTGTAGGTGCCTTTCTCCATGCAGTCCTGGAGCGTGGGTGTGCCGCCCAGGCCCCAGATGCCGGCCATGTTGCCGCGGTTGCCACCTTGGCCGGCGATGGTGCCGGCGAAGATGCAGTTCTGAAGAGTGGTGGTTGACGACAGGCCGTTGCCCACGAAGCCGGCGGCATAGTCGTTGCTGACATTGAGCGTAGTGGTGACGGTGCTGTTCTCTATCGTGTTCGTGCCGTCGGCAAAGCCCACGAGCCCGGCCGTGTGGCGGCTGTTGGAGGCGATGGTTCCAGCGACATTGAGGTTCCGGATGGTGGCATCCTTGATGTAGCGGAACGGGGCAGTGCCCTGTGCGTCGGCGTCGTTGTTCGTGATGTCTGCCGTCAGCGTCTTTCCGCTGCCAAGGAAGAAGCCGCTGAAAGGCTTGTCCTCGCGCTCACCCACCGGTGTGGTGATGGTGATGTCGGCGTCAAGGCGCACATACTTGCCACTGTAGTCCATGCCGCCGGCCACCTTGGTGGCAAACATTGCCCAATGTTCAGTGCTGCTGATGAGGAAGGGGCTTGCCTCGGTGCCTTGACCTGCAAGCGCAGCCGCTACGGCAAACTGGATGGTCTTTGAGCCGGAGTAGTTGTCACCCTTACCTGTGAGGACGAGCGTGTGGTTGCCCGGCTCGGCTATGCTGACGGGGAACGACGCAACGTCGTTGCCGTCAAGCGTGGCTGTGAAGTCGGTGCCGAAGGTGGCTGTGATGCCGAGGCCAGTCACGGCAGGCGTGATGCTGACGTCTTCCTCCAGGTCGTAAGCGGCCTGGATGCCGCCGACGACGCAGGGCAGGTAGTACCATTTATTATCGGCAGCCCGAGCCTGCATGCATAGTTCGCCTTCGGGACGGGTGGCATAGACCATCATGCCCTGTGCGTCGCCCAACGACGTGGTGTAGTAGCAGTAGTCGCCTACGCTGCCGCCGCGAACGAAGGTGGCGCCGTCGGTGATGGGGGACTCGCCGTCGGAAACGGCGAGCGCTGGGGCATAGAGCGAGCTGCTGACGTTGACGGTCTGTCCGTTGTGCCAGCCCACGAAGCCGCCGCAGTGCGTGGTGCCGGCAGTGGTGAGCAGGCGACCGTCGTAGATAGTGTTGTCAATGGTCAGCGCGCCGGAGGGCATGGCCACGATGCCGCCGTGGGTGCCGTCGCCGGAGACGCTGCTGTGGATGGCGGTGCTCACATGGCAGCCGGTGATGGTCGTCGAACCGCTGGGGCGGCCCACCAGACCGGCGGCGAACTTCCGGGAGGTGTAGATGTCGCCCGCCACCTTGAGGCCACGGATGGTGGCACCGTTCACGTAGCGGAACGGGGCGCAGTATTCCTCGCCGAAGGCAGCCTCTGCCGAGCCGCGAGTGAAGGTCAGCGTGTAAGCATCCTGGCCGAGGAAGGTTCCAGAGAATGAATGAGCATCGTTGGTGCCCACCATCGTTGAAACGCTGATGTCGGCGTTCAGCTGCAGGAACTTCCCGTTGTAGGTCTCGCCCTCGGCAACTTTGGTTGCGAAGAGATTCCAGCCGTCAGCATTGCTGATGAGATAGGGACTCTCTGCTGTTCCCTCGCCAGCGAGCGGATTGTTCACGACGAACACGATGGTCTTCGAACCGGTGTAGGAGGTAGAGCCCCCGACGGCCGTCAGGACGAGCGTGTAATTGCCTTTTTGGGTGATGCTGAGGGGGAACGAAGCGGGATTGCCGTTCAGCGTGGCCGTGTAGTCGGTAGTAATGGCAGGATTCGTTTCGCCGAAGCCCTTGACGGTCGGGGTGATGCTGAGGTTTGCGCCGTCGAGGGTGTATGAGGCCTTGATGTCGCTGACGGTGACGGGCAGATAGTACCACTTGCCGTCGGCGGCCTTTGCCTTCATGCAAAGCTCATCAGCGACAGGGGTGTCAAATATCTTTGTCCCCTGTGCGTCGCCCATCGTCTGGGTGTAGAAGCAATCGGTGCCGACGTTGCCTCCACGCACGAAGGTGGCTCCGACAGTGATGGCGGCCTCGCCGTCAGAAACGGCAAGCGCAGTGTTGGGGGCGTAGAGCGAGCTGCTGACGGTGATGTTTTGACCATTAAACCAGCCCACGAAGCCGCCGCAGTGCATGGTGTTGTTGGTGGTGAGCAGACGGCCGTCGTAGATGCAGTCGGTGATGGTGAGTGCGCCGGAGGGCATGGCCACGATGCCGCCGTGAGTGCCGTCGCCGTAGACGCTGCTATGAATGATGGCGCTCACCTGACAGTTGGTGATGGTTGAAGCGTTTCTGGTGCTGCCAACCATACCGGCGGCGAATTTCTTGTTGGTGTATATGTCGCCGGCCACCTTCAGGTCCTTGATGGTGGCACCATCGACATAGCGGAACGGAGCGCAGTACTCCTCGCCGAAGGGCGCGGAGGCACTGCCGGCGTTGAAGGTCAGCGTCTTGCCGTCGCCGAGGAAGGTGCCCTTGAAGGGCTTGTCGGCGCTCATGCCCGCCATGGTAGTGACGGTCATGTCGGTGCCCAGCTTCACGTACTGGCCGTTGAAGTCATTGATGCCTCTGTTGACCAGCGTGGCGAAGAGTTCCCATTCGACGGCGTTGCGGATAAGGTAGGGGTCGCCAGCCGTGCCAGTGCCCTGAATCGGGTCAATCACGTTGAAGCTGAAGCTCTTTGAGCCGCTGTAAGCACCCGCGCCGGTGAGGACGAGCGTGTGCTCGCCCTTGGTGGTGACGCTGGCAGGGGAAGTAGCTACAGCAACATTGTCCAGCGTAGCGGTGAAGTCGGTGCTGTAGCTCAGGGACGTGCCGTTGGGCAGCTTCACGGTCGGCATGATGCTGAGCGTGCCGCCTTGAGCCAGCTCGTAGTACTCCTCGATGTTGCTGACGGCGCAAGCCACATAGTAGGTGTTGCCGTCCATGAGCTGCATCTGCCTGGAGATTTCGCCGTTGATGGCCGTGGTACCCACCTGGTAAATATCTTTGATGGTGGCGGCGTCGGCGATGCCGCGCGCCGGGTTCAGGTAGTAGCACTGGCTGATGGTGGCCTTGTCGATCTGCATGCCCATGGGGTGCATGGACGAGATGTTGGTGTAGGTGCCCTTCTCCAGGCAGTTCTGCAGGGAGGGTGTGCTGTCGTCGCCCCATCCGTAGATGCCGCCCACGTTGCCGCGATTACCGGCAACGCCGGTGATGGCGCCGCCGAAGATGCAGTTCTTGACGGTGGTGTTCGACGCGCGGCCATGGCCTATGATGCCGCCGGCGTAGTCGCTGCGTATGTTGAGCGTGGCCGTGACGGTGCAGCCCTCAATGGTGTTCGTGCCGTCGGCAAAGCCCACGATGCCGCCAGTATGACTCTGGTTGCCGGTGATGGTGCCGCCCACGGTGAGGTTCTTGATAGTGGCTCCGTTGATATAGCAGAAGAGGGCCGTGCCTTGATTGCGGTTGTCGCTGATGTTGGCCGTGATGGTGTGGCCGCCGCCGATGAAGGTGCCTCTGAAGGCTTTGCTCGGCGTGGAGCCTGTCACGTAGCCGCACTGCTGCGTCACGGTGATGTCGCTCTTCAGCTCCACGTACATGCCGCTGTAGCTGTTGCCGAATTTGACACTGTTGGCGAACGTCTCCCAGTCGGCGGCAGAGCTGATGACGTAGGGATTCTGTGCCGAGCCATTGCCGGAGAGTCCTGTCACGGCGACGTAGGGTACAATCTTCTTGCCGCCGATGTTAGAGTCTGTGGCAATGGTCGTAGTGCCGTCGAGGGCAAACTGCTTGCCGGCGGCAAAGGTGACGCTGCTTAAGCCATTATCACCCTGCAAATGCAAATAGTCGTCGGGGTTGGTCCAGCCGAGCGTCAGCTTACCGGTTCTGCTGCTGCTTTGATAGCTTTGATAGCCATGTCCGATGGCGGCGGGGGAATCCTCTCCGGATATGGCAGTCACCTGACCGCCGTTGATGACGATGTCGGGGCAGAGGCCATAGTCGCCTGCCCAATACTTCTCGCCGGCGCCGATGCCGGGAGCCCCCCAGCCGCCGCGGGCCTTGACCACGCCGCCGTTGATGATGATGCGTCCGGTGCCGAGGCTGTTCCTGCTGCCGCCGATGCCGGCACCGTAGGTTCCACCCGTCACGTCGATGTTGCCGCCGTTGATGATGATGGTGCCCATCTTGTAGGCACCGATGCCGGCTCCCCCATGTGTGCCCTTCTTCACCACCAGCGAGCCGGGACCGTCGATGGTGAGGGTGCTGTTCTCACCTACTTCGATGCCATATTCGCTGATGAGCGTGCAGCCCGGGGAGAGGTAGAGCACGACGTTGCCCTGGACAGGGATACGGTTGTCTTCTAACTCCACGAGGCCTTCCACCTTATAGGTATGGCCGTCATGCAGCGTGTAGTCGGTTACCCACCACCAGTTGTTATCGATAATATCCGGATTGCCGACGCTGAACGACAGGGTCTTCCGGCCTTGGAAACTGCCCTTGCCGCTGATGGTGAGCGATGCGTTGCCGGCTTGCCTATTGTTGCCATAGGCTACGGCATAGTCTGTGTTCTCCACGAGGGCAGTGCCTTTACACGTCACTGTCACGCGGGGCTCTACGGAGGCCTCTATGAGCATGTAGCGTTCCTGCACGCCCGACACCTCGCAGGGCAGGTAGTACGTCGTGCCGTTTGCCGCCGTCACCTGCCTGTAGATTTCGCCCTCGGGGACAGTGGCCTGAACCTTATAGGCACCGCCGACGGTACTGACCTGGTCGGGCGTGCCGACCTGGGCGTTCAGGTAGTAGCTGTCGGTGATGCTGCCCGAAGCGCCATGCAGGCCAATGGGGTGCATGGACGAGATGTTATTGTAAGTTCCTTTCTCCAGACAGTTCACAAACGCGGGCGTACCCGTGTTGCTCCAGCCCCACAGACCGCCCACGTTGGCGCGCTGGCCGCCCACGCCGTTGATGGTGCCGGCGAAGACGCAGCCCCGGATGGTGGTGGCGGAGTTTTCGCCGTGGCCAATGATGCCACCGGCGTAGTTGCTGCTGATGTTGAGCGTGGCCGTGACGGTACAGTTCTCTATGAGGTTGGTGCCGTAGGCGAAGCCCACGAGGCCCGCCGTGTGGTAGCTGGCGGAGTTGATGGTGCCTGCCACTTTGAGGTCTTTGATGGTGGCGCCGAAGATGAAGTGGAAGGGTGCCACGCCTTGCTCGTTCCAGCCGGTGCCTGTGGCCGTGCTGTTGAGGTCTAGCTTCAGTGTGTGACCATTGCCGAGGAAGGTGCCGCAGAACGGACGCATGCCGAAGACATCCTCCGGGCCCAAGCCTATGCTCTCCGTGATTGTTAAGTCAAAACGAAGGCTCACGTACTTCTGATAGAAATTGTAGCCATGGCGCACATGGTAGGCAAATATTTTCCAATCGAGTGTGTTTTGGATGTAGTAGGGGTCATCTGCCGTACCCTTGCGCTTTTCTAACCAGCTCTTGCCACCGAAGGTAGGTCTGACAAAGACGCCATGCCGAGGCATGGTGAACGTGTAACCGTCGGTCTTGTTGCCGCTTGGGGTTATCTTGTTTCCGTAGGCATCGGTAATGCTGAAGCTCTTCAGCGAGCCATACAGCTGGGTCAGCCTTACGGTCTTGCCCTCGCGGGCACCGGGGAAGGCGGATTCCAAAAGACCATCGCCTGCGTTGACGAGATCGACAGGGTACGGGTACTTGATGGCAAAGCGGTAGAGGTCGCAGCCCGTGGCGTCGCTGAAGCTGCTCAGGTAGTTGCTGAGCGTGGCATCGTCGAGCAGGTCGTCGCCATGGGTGTTCCACTGGTTGCCGCTGTTGCCACCGATGTACACATTGTCCTGGCTATGGCTGCTATAGCGCTTGCCGTAGAACGTGCAATGGTTCACTGTGCCTTTGTTGTAGCCCACCAGTCCGCCCACGTCGGCATCGTGGTTCTGCACGTCGCCCGTCATGCAGCAGAGCTCCACCCTGCCGTTGTTTTCGCCTACGATGCCGCCCACCTTAGCTGTGGCCGACCGCCAGGAGGTCCAGTTGGAGCTGACGTTGGCGCTGACCCAGCAGTTGACGATGTGACCGTCGTTCTGGCCGGCAATGCCGCCTACCAGTCGCGAATCGTTACACTGGATGGTGCCGCCCACGTGCAGGTCCATCACGCGACCTCTCTCGTCGATTTCGGCAAACAGTCCTTGGTAGTTGGCCGTAGCGTTTTCAATAACGAGCTCTATGGTGTGGCCGTTGCCATTGAACGTGCCCTCAAACTGAGAGCCGCCCTGCCCCATGGGAATCCAGACGAAGCGGGTCAGGTCGAGGTCGTCTTCCAGAGAATAGAGGTTTTGGTAGCAGGAGGACCAATTCTGGTGTATGTAGGCCAGCTCGGCCCCGGTCTTGACCACATACACATGACGGCTGGCGTCATAGGCTGGCGGCGACACGGAGCCGTCCCACACGTTCATAGCCCACGACCGTTGCACCGTGGTACACAGCAGGGTGAACACCAGTAGTAGTAGCAGTAGCTTTTTCGTTTCCTTCATCTCGTTGTTGCTTTTTGGGGATTATCTGTCTTTTGTCTTTGCTTTTTGCCAACATTTAGGGCTTTTATCCGTGCAAAGGTACGAAAAATTTTCCAAGCAGCCAACGTTTGAAGGGCTAAAAGCGTTATTCCGGCATAAATTTCTTCAGGTCGCGGCCTACCATGGCCGTGACGCAGGAGTCTGACCACACGTTGACGGTCGTCTCTACCATGTCGATGACGGTGTAGACGGGCAGGATGATACCCAGTACGGCGACCGGCGCACCGATGCCCGACATGAGCGAGAGCGTGAGGAAATAGCAGCCCATGGGTACGCCGGCATTGCCCACAGCCGACACCACGCTGATCATCAGCCACGACAGCATGACGGGCCACGTGAGCGTCATGCCTCCCTGCTGCATGACAAAGAGCGAGGTGACGAGGATGAAGGCCGCACAGCCGTTCATGTTGATAGTGGTGCAGATGGGCAGCACGAAGCGCGAAATCCGGGGCTCTACCCGCAGCCGCTGTTCGGCACACTGCATGGTGAGGGGCAGCGTGGCGGCACTGCTCTTTGAGAACAAGGCCATCAGCGTGGCGGGATACATCGAGCTGAACACGCGCAGGGGGTTCAGTCCGCGCAAAAGTAGGAAGAGAGGCAACACGACGAAGAACTGCAGCACATTGCCCCCCAGCACGACGGCTACATATTTGCCCAGTGAGTCGGCTACGACACCTGCCGACACCTGTGCCGACAGCTGAGCGGCAAAGGCTACGATACCCACGGGCAGTGTCCATATCAGCCCGCGGATGAGCGTGAAAAGCAGGTCCTGCAGACCAGACAGCAACTTTACGACTGCGGCCTTGCCGTCTGTATCCTTCATCTTAGCCAGTGCAATGCCGATGGCGGCAGCCAATAGCAGCAGCGACAGCACATTGCCTTCGAGGAAAGGCTTGACAATGTTGTCGGGGACGACGGAGAGCAGGTGGTCGGCATAGGAGAGTTCTTGCCTTGCAAGCGTCCCTTGCCCGAGCGGAGGGTGGAGGGAGGAAGGTGCAGAGTTGCTTTCGCCACTCTGTGCTATCATGTCATCAGGCAGGTTGCCAGGAGCTATCACCACATAGAGCACCAGGCCAACGGCAGCCGCGGCAAAGGTGGTTAGCAAGGTGTAGGTGATGGCATGTCGGAAGATGCGCCCCGTGTCCTTGCCGGCGCCCAGGGTGGCCAGCGTGGTAGTGACGGCCAGCACGATGGTGGGTACGGCCAGCAGCTGGAACAGTCGGGTGTAGACTGTCGCCACAAAGTTGGCCGTAGCATCGACGGCCTCTACTTGCAATAAACCAAGGATGGCGCCCGTGATGAGGGCACCGATCCAAATCAGCGTTTGTTTCATTCT
>Ga0310691_10002905_pt1 | contig 21524 bp, 19 predicted proteins | sample 176DNAGHGlowgp2_FD_203887 | JGI IMG/M metagenome (GOLD analysis project Ga0310691, IMG submission 203887) | Sheep rumen microbial communities from Palmerston North, Manawatu-Wanganui, New Zealand - 1766 DNA GHGlow gp2 (v2) (version 2) | ecosystem: Host-associated > Mammals > Digestive system >...
GGATGTCGAAATCCTTGGGCGTCCGTAGCTTCCTACCAATAGATGCTTCTATGGATTCACGGAGGAGGACTATGGCGGTGGGGGAGAGCATGGGAAATATGACGTTAGGACAGGGAACTGTCACGCTAAGATCGCATCAGCGAGGGCTTCGAGTTGTGCGAGGTCCTCGTCTTTCATTTTACCGCGCAGGGTGACGACGGGTTCCACGATCTCCACCTGCTTCATCCCTTCGAGCATCGGGCGCATGGTCTTGGCGGCACTGGGTGCCCAGGAGCCGTTCTCCACGAGGCCCACGCGGCGGCGCTGGTAGGCCTTGATGTCCAGATGGTGCAGGAAGTCGTACATTGGCGGGAAGACACCGGCATCATAGCTGCTGGCCATGCAGATCATCTTACCGTAGCGGAAGGCATCCTCAATGGCCTCTCCCAGGTCATCGCGGCAGAGGTCGTTGATGGCCACCTTCGGGCAGCCCTTGGCCTTGAGAATCTCCACGAGACGCTCGGCGGCAGCAGCGGTGTTGCCGTGGATGCTGGCGTGGGCGATGAAGACGCCCTCGGTCTCTACGTCGTAGGCGCTCCAGATGGTGTAGAGGCGCAGGGCTTCCGCCAGCTTCTCGCCTTCGAGCACGGGACCGTGCAGGGGCAGGATCTGCTGGATGTCAAGGGCGGCGGCTTTCTTCAGGAGCGTACTCACGGGCGTGCCATACTTGCCACAGATGTTAAAGTAGTAGCGGCGAGCCTCGCATGCCCAGTCGTCGGCGTCGGCATCATAGACGCCAAATTTGCCGAATCCATCGGCAGAAAAGAGCACTTTGTCGGTGGCATCATAGGTGACCATCACCTCGGGCCAGTGCACCATCGGCGCCATGATGAACTGTAGGGTATGGCGGCCTAGGGAGAGTGTGTCGCCCTCCTTGACCGTGAGCACACGCTCCTCCCCCTTGGGGGAGGTCGGGAGGGGGCCATACTGCGGTATCATCTGCAGGGCCTTAGCGGAGCAGACAATCTGCAGCGTGGGGTAGAGGGCGCAGACCTCGGCGATGCCGCTGGCGTGGTCCGGCTCCAGGTGCTGCACGATGAGATAGTCGGGCTGGCGGCCTGCAAGGGCCTCTGCGAGGTTGGCCTTCCAAGCTTCGAGGGTGCGGCTGTCGCTGGTGTCCATGATGGCCACCTTATCATCGAGGATGACATAAGAGTTATAGCACATGCCTTCGGGCGTGTGGTACTGGCTTTCAAATAAGTGTTGTTCAGGATCATCGACGCCGATGTAGCGGATGTCTGCGGTGATGTTTTTGGTCATTTAGATGGTTTGCTATTGTTATTGCGACGGCAAAGGTAAGTCTTTTTTCTGAGAGATAATTGCTTTTCGTCATGAAAATGCAGCAAAAAGACGATATTTTGTAAGTGCTCACGCGCACGTATCATAAATAATGTGTACTTTTGCACCCGTCTAAGCAAAATTGAAAAATTGAAGGGTACTCTCGTCTTTAAAATTTAAACATTAAACTTTCAACTAAGATAATGGCAGATAGTTTACACATTCAAGAGCTGGAGCAAGTGGTGGTCCGCTTCTCTGGTGACAGCGGCGACGGCATGCAGCTCGCCGGTAACATCTTCTCCACGGTGTCAGCCACCGTGGGTAACAGTATCTCCACCTTCCCCGACTATCCCGCAGACATCCGCGCCCCGCAGGGCTCACTGACAGGTGTCTCAGGTTTCCAGGTGCACATCGGTGCCGGCAAGGTCTATACGCCGGGTGACCAGTGCGACGTGCTCGTGGCCATGAACGCCGCTGCCTTCAAGACGCAGCTGCGCTACGCCAAGCCCAACGCCACCATCATCATCGACACCGACGCCTTCGGTCCCAAGGACTTGGAGAAGGCGGAGTTCAAAACCACTGATTACATCGCCGAAATGGGTGTCGATCCCGACCGCGTGATTGCGTGTCCTATTACGACGATGGTGAAGGATGCACTGCTGGCGGCCCCCCATTCGGCCCCCGAGGGGGCTACGGATGCTAAGTCCTCTGTCAACAATGGTAAAGAAGCCCCCTCGGGGGCTGTAGGGGGGGCCAGCATGGATTTGAAGACAGCCTTAAAGTGCCGCAATATGTTTGCGCTGGGTCTGGTCTGCTGGCTCTTCAGCCGCGACCTGGACGTAGCCTTCAATTTCCTGCGCGAGAAGTTTGCCAAGAAGCCGGCCATCGCCGAGGCGAACATCAAGGTGATCCAGGCGGGCTACGACTACGGTCATAACACACATTCCAGCGCCATGAACGTCTATCGCATCGAGTCGAAGACGAAGGTGCCCGGTCGCTATATGGACATCACGGGTAACAAGGCTACGGCCTACGGTTTCATCGCCGCTGCCGAGAAGGCTGGCTTGCAGCTCTATCTGGGCAGCTACCCTATCACGCCCGCTACGGACGTGCTCCACGAGCTGTCAAAGCACAAGAGCTTGGGCGTGAAGACCGTGCAGTGCGAGGATGAGATTGCCGGCTGCGCCTCTGCTGTAGGTGCCAGTTTCGCAGGTGCCCTCGCCGTCACCAGCACCTCCGGCCCCGGTATCTGCCTCAAGAGCGAGGCCATGAACCTGGCGGTCATCATGGAGCTTCCGCTGGTGGTGCTCGACGTGCAGCGTGGCGGTCCCGCTACGGGTCTGCCTACGAAGTCCGAGCAGACGGACCTTCTGCAGGTCCTCTTCGGTCGCAACGGCGAGAGCCCGATGCCCGTCATTGCAGCCCTCTCACCCACCGACTGCTTCGATGCAGCCTATGATGCCGCCAAGATGGCACTGGAACACATGACGCCTGTCGTGCTGCTCACGGATGCCTTCATCGCCAACGGCAGCGGTGCCTTCAAGCTCCCGAAGCTGGAGGAGTACCCTGCTATCAACCCGCCCTATGTGCCTGAGGAGCTGAAGGGCCAGTGGACGCCGTATATGCGTGCCGAGAACGGCACCCGCTACTGGGCTGTGCCGGGTCGCGAGGGCTTCACGCACATCCTCGGCGGACTGGAGAAGGACAACAAGACGGGTGCCATCAGCACGAATCCCGAGAACCACGACCTGATGACGCGTCTGCGTGCCGAGAAGATTGCCAAGATCCAAGTCCCCGACCTCGAAGTGGAAGGCGACAAGGACGATGCCGACCTCCTCATCGTGGGCTTCGGCAGCACCTACGGACACTTACATGCTGCGATGGATGAACTAAGAGGAGCAGTGGAGGCCCCCCATTCGGCCCCCGAGGGGGCTACGGCACCTTCTTACAAGGTTGCTCTTGCACAATTCCGTTATTTGAATCCCTTACCTGCAAATACAGCAGAGGTTTTGAAACGCTACCCGAAGGTAGTCGTTGCAGAGCAGAACATGGGACAATTGGCATCATACCTTCGTATGAGAATTGATAATTTTGCACCCGCCCAGTTCAACCAAGTCAAAGGCCAACCCTTCGTCGTTAGCGAATTGGTAGAAGCGTTCAAACAGATACTGGATGAATAATGAGCTACGACTACCAAACTGCGGATCCTGCTCTATATCACATACTGCGTGAACATGCTGCATACAATAGAAATCACCCTACAGAAGCGGAAACACTGCTTTGGGAATTCCTAAATGCAGACGGATTAGGGGTTACATTCAAACGACAGCATATCATTGGCGATTATATCGCGGATTTCGTATGTATAACCTCAAAATTAATCGTTGAACTTGATGGTGGATACCACCAACTTGAACAACAGCAAATAAGTGATGAGCAGCGGACAGAATGGTTAGAAAGTAGAGGCTTTAGAGTTATCAGATTCACCAACGAAGAATTATTCAACAACGTTGATAGAGTATTAGATACGATAAAAGACAATTTATAATGAATACTATTTCCAAGACAAACGTAGCCCCCTCGGGGGCTGAAGGGGGGGGCAGTGCATGGTCAGCTTCCGATTATAAGAAAGGGCAGCCGCGGTGGTGTCCGGGCTGCGGAGATCACTTCTTCCTCGCCTCCTTGCACAAGGCCCTCGCCGAGATAGGCGTGGCGCCGCACAATGTCGCCGTCATCAGCGGTATCGGCTGCAGCAGCCGTCTGCCTCACTACATGGCCACCTACGGCATGAACACCATCCACGGTCGTGCCGCCGCCATCGCCACGGGCGCTAAGGTGACGAATCCTAACCTCGACGTGTGGCAGGTCAGCGGCGACGGCGACGGCCTCGCCATCGGCGGTAACCATTTCATCCACGCCAACCGTCGTAACATCGATCTGAACATGATCCTGCTGAACAACCGCATCTACGGTCTCACGAAGGGTCAGTACTCGCCCACGAGCCCCCGTGGCTTCGTCTCGAAGTCCAGCCCCTACGGCACCGTCGAGGACCCCTTCCGTCCCGCTGAGCTCTGCTTCGGCGCCCGCGGTCACTTCTTTGCCCGTGCCGTGGCCACCGACGCCCCCGGCACCATCGAGGTACTGAAGGCTGCCCGTGCGCACAAGGGCGCCAGCGTCTGCGAGATCCTGCAGAACTGCGTTATCTTCAACAACGGCACCCACGACAGCGTCTATGACAAGGAAGGCCGCAAGCGCAACGCCATCTACGTGCGCCACGGCGAGAAGCTCGTCTTCGGCGAGAACAACGAGTTCGGTCTCGTGCAGGATGGCTTCGGCCTCAAGGTCGTGGAGATTGGCAAGGACGGCTACACGCTCGACGATGTCCTCGTGCACGACGCCCACTGCCAGGACAACACGCTGCAGCTGAAGCTCGCCCTCATGGGCGACGGCGACGGCTTCCCCATTGCCCTCGGTGTGATCCGCGACGTGGAGGCGCCCACCTACAACGATGCCGTCACGGCCCAGCTCGCCGAGGTCAGCGCCCAGAAGAAGTACCACAACTTCGCCGAGCTCCTCGAAACCAACGACACCTGGGAAGTCCGCGAGTAAGTGATGGAGGTCATCACCAGTACACAGAATCCCAAGATCAAGCGCTTGCTGGCGCTCCAGGAGAAGTCCTCGGAGCGCCGCAAGAGCGGCTTGTTCGTGGTCGAAGGTCGCCGCGAGCTGCAGCACTGTGTAGAGGCGGGGTATGAGGTGGTGGCACAATATGTGAGAGAAGGAGAGGCCCCCTCTAAATCCCCCCGAGGGGGGACTTCTATCTCCGTGTCTCCTCATGTCTATAACCGCATCGCCTATCGCGGCAGCACGGAAGGTGTAGTGGCCATTGTGAAAGCAAAGCCCTGTTCTCTTGAAGACTTGTTAGCGGCTCCCCATTCTGTCCCCAAAACAACAGAAGCCCCCTCGGGGGCCGTAAGGGGGGCCCCCAATCCCCTCTTTGTCATCCTCGAGTCCGTCGAGAAGCCGGGGAACCTGGGTGCTGTGCTGCGGTCGGCCGATGCGGCTGGGGCGACGGCGGTCATTGTGTGCGACCCGCTGACGGACCTCTACAACCCCAACCTCATCCGCGCCTCCATTGGCGCCTGCTTCACCGTGCCTATGGTGGCGTGCTCGTCTGAGGAGTGCATCCGTTTCCTGAAGGACAACGGCGTGCAGATTCTCACCGCCCAGTTGCAGGACTCTGAGCTCTATTACGATACCGACATGACCTGCGCCACTGCCATCGTCATGGGTACCGAGAGCACCGGTCTCACCGACCAATGGCGCCAGGCCGCCGACGCCCACATCCGCATTCCCATGCTCGGCCGTCTGGACTCCCTCAATGTCAGCGTCAGCGCCGCCATTCTCCTCTTCGAGGCGGTCCGTCAGCGAGAAATAAAGGGCTAAACGACATTTTTTTCCGTTTTTTCTTGTTCGTTTCGCACAAAAGGCCTACTTTTGTGCAATATTTGTGTACAAAGTTTAATTTTAACCATATCTATTAACCAATTAAAAAACGACAACAATGAAAATCAAAAACCTCTTGGCAGTCGCTGCCCTCTGCCTCTTCAGCAGCCACGCATCCGCTCAGTGCAGAGATTACAATGGAATCTATTTCCAGTACAATCCCACTATCGTAGGTAACTTCGATAAGTTTTACAACCTTTCCGAAAGCAACTTTGCCAACGGTTTTACGATCGGTTACGTTAGAAGCATTCCCATCAGCTCCAAGATTCCCTTCTTCCTTGAAGTAGGTGGTAACGTGGCGTGGACTTTCAAATATGATTCAAAGCAGTCGGTCTCACTCACGTCGCACTTGCTGTCCTTTGACATCCCCGTGAACTTCGGCTACAGCTTTGGCTTAGGATCTGAGAGGCTCGCCTTGAACCCCTACGTGGGTCTGAGATCGCGTATCAATGCAGTGGCTGTGGGAGTCCTTAGTAGCGGCAACCAATCCGAAACCTACAACTACTTCGATAAAAACGACGTGGGTGGCAGTGATTACACCTGGAACATCTTCCAGTTGGGTATCCAGGCCGGTGTGAAGTTCATTATCAACAAGCATTTCATTGTGGAAGCTGGCTACACGTATGATGTAATTCCCTTTGGCAAAGCAAATGCCCGCGGTGACTACATGTACCCGATGTCCATCAACTTCGGCTTCGGTTTCTGCTGGTAAACCATCAAAACACATATCTTTCAAGGGGCTGTGTCGCGTTAATGACACAGCCCCTTCTTCTTTATCCCCTCGCATAACAGCTCTCGTTGTCGTTGATTTTCTGCGATTCCATCGGGATTTTACTGCATAGGTATTACAACCCGATGATACGATTCTCATGGTTGTCGTTGTCATCATTGTCAATTGTCATGATTGTCATTAAGGGTTTCACATTGGCGAAATCACATCACAATTAGTATATAAAAATATTTTATATTTATTATATACTAATTGTGACACTATTTTGAGGTTCGGAATCGCTTAATGACAATTGACAATCATGACAATCAAAAATTTTTGAAAAAAGTTGCCATAGTATTCGTGAACCGCAATGAAAATGTTGTATCTTCGCAGCATGAAAAATAACGCAGCGTGGTGCGAGGGGCGATGGAGTGCAGTGCAATCGCCTGCGCAGCGCGGTGCGTTAAAAAAGCGTTCTTTGAAATGTTAGATGTAGTCCTCGCCGTTGAGGATGTTCTGGGTGTTGCGGGGGTCGCGCTCGGCCTCGCGGTACCAGTCGGAATAGTCGATGTAGTGGGCGGCGTAGGTTTTGTTGAGGGCTTGGGCTTGCTCGGGGTCCACGCGCTTGATGAACTTGGCGGGCACGCCGCCCCACAGCTCACCGTCGGGGATCACGGTGTTGGAGAGCACGAGGGCTCCTGCGGCTACGATGGCTCCGCGGCCCACGACGGCGTGGTCGAGGACGGTGGCGCCCATGCCGATGAGGGCTCCGTCGTGGATGGTGCAGCCGTGCAGCGTCACGCTATGTCCCACGGTGACGTCCTCGCCAATCTCCACGGGTGCGGTGCCGTTGAGGGTGTGGACGCAGGAGTTGTCCTGTATGTTGGAGCGGTTGCCGATCTTGATGTAATGCACGTCGCCGCGGAGCACGGCGCACGGCCAGATGGTGACGTCGTCACCCAGCGTGACTTCACCGATGATGACGGCGCCGTCGGCCAGGTAACAGTGCCGTCCGAATTTGGGCTTCAGCCCCTTGACTACTTTTACGATTGCCATAAGACGTGAGTTTTTCGCCGGCAAAGGTAGGCATTATTGCGGAGATTCGGAAAGAATTCCTGCGAAAACTATGTGAGGGGCGCAGAGTTTAAGAGTTAAGGGCTTCGAAGAGGCGGTCGAGCGCGGCGTCGGCATTGCCACGGGTGTCGTTGAGGAGTGTCACGAACTTGGAACCTATGATGGCACCGGCGGCGTTGTCCTGTGCAGCCTGCAGCGTCTGGGCGTTGCTGATGCCGAAGCCAATCATGCGTGGGTTGCGGAGCTGCATGGCGTTGATGCGACGGAAGTAGGCCTGCTTCTGTTCGTTGAAGGCCTGCTGCGTACCGGTGATGGAGGCGGAGGAGACCATATAGATGAAGCCGTCGGTGTGGTCGTCGATGAAGCGGATGCGCTCGTCGCTGGTCTCCGGGGTGATGAGCATGATGATGCGCAGGTCGTAGCGGTCGGCGATGGGTTTGACGGTGTGTAGGTAGTCGTCGAAGGGCAGGTCGGGGATGATGGCTCCGCTGACGCCAGCCTCCACACACGACTGGCAGAAGGCTTCGATGCCGTAGTGCAGGATGGGGTTGAGGTAGCCCATCAGCACGATGGGGATGGTGACCTGGTCCTTGATGGTCTTCAGCTGTTCAAACAGCAGCTGCACGCTCATGCCGTTCTTCAGGGCCTGTGTGGCAGCGCTCTGGATGATGGGTCCATCTGCCAAGGGGTCGCTGAAGGGGATGCCTACTTCCACCATCGCGATGCCTCGACGCTGCATCGTTAGGATGACATCGGCGGTGCTGTCGAGGGTGGGGCAGCCGGCACAGAAATAGAGGGAGAGGAGTTTCTTGTCGCCACGCTGGGCGAAGAGGGTGTTGATCTTATTCATTGTAAACACGGAAAAAATTCGGAAATAATCGGAAAAACGCGGAAATGGGCTTATGGGACGAATTGGAGTTGCGCGAGAAAGCGGTGGAGGGCGGCGATGTCCTTGAGGGCGGGGGCGAGCTCGAAGCGGGAGTTGAGGTCGATACCTGCGCATTTCGGGTGCTGGAAGGCGCGGATGCGTTCGGCATCGTCGGGACCTATGCCTCCGCTGAGGAGGAAGGGGGTATTGCCGGTATAGGTGGCGAGGACACTCCAGTCGAACTGCTGGCCGCTGCCGCCGGGCGATGTGGCCTTGGTGTCGAAGAGGAAGAGGTCGGCAAGGCCTTCGTAAGTTGCCGTCTGAGTGAGGTCAGCAGCGGTGGCGATGGGGAAGGCTTTGATGATGTTTGATGGATGATGTCTGATGGATGATGGTGAGCGGAGGGCGCGGAGGTAGTCGGGCGACTCATGGCCGTGGAGCTGGATGTAGTCGAGGGCATAGTCGGTGGCGATGCGCTTCACCCGCTCAATGTCCTCATCCACAAGGACACCGACGCGCTTGCAGCGGGTGGGCAGGTAGGCGGGACGCTCGCTGACGTAGCGCTTGGACGACGGCCAGAAGATGAAGCCCATCATGGAATTGGGCTGCGCTGCAAGCAGCTGCTCTACTGCGCGGATGTTGTCAGCATCGCGCATACCGCAAACCTTGATGATTGGACAATTAGACAAATTTGACAAATTCACAATTTCACGATTTGACAATTTTACAATTCTCAATCTTTCAATTTCCCAACGAACTCGTTCAGTGCCAGCCCTGGGTCGGGGGTCTTCATGAAGTTCTCGCCGATGAGGAAACCGCGGAAGCCGGCTTGGCGCAGGGCGCGCACGGTAGCGGGATCGCTGATGCCGCTCTCGCTGACGAGGACGGGAGCGTCGGGGCTGTTGCCGCACATGCTGCGTAGCCGCTCGGCGAGGCGGAAGGAGTTCTCCACATCAGTGACGAAGGAGCCGAGGTTGCGGTTGTTGATGCCGCAGAGGTCGGGGCCAAGAGTGGCATACTCCAGCTCTGCCTCGGAATGCATCTCAAGGAGGACTTCCAGGCCGAGGGCATGAGCTTTCTCCAGCAATGCAGAACACTGCTGCACACTCAGGCAGGCGGCGATGAGGAGCACGGCGGAGGCACCACAGAGGGCTGCCTCGTAGAGCTGGAACTCGTCGATGACGAAGTTCTTGTAGAGGATGGGGATGGTCACGCCCGACAGACGTGCCTGGCGGATGAAGTCATCGTGACCGCCGAAGTAGGCTTTGTCAGTGAGGATGCTGAGGGCGGCAGCGCCGTTCTGCTGGTAGCTGAGGGGGATGAGGTCGGCGCGCCCCTCCTCCTTGATCCAACCCTTGGAGGGCGATTTACGCTTGAACTCGGCAATGATACCGCTCTCGCTCTGCAGCAAGGCCTCGCGCAGCGAGGGCTTCTTGGCTTGCATCTTGGCCACTTCCTCACGCTTGTGGGCAATGATTTCTTGTAGGATATCTTTCATAGGGTTTATGGGGCTTATGAGTTCAATTCCACGAATTTCTTGAAGGTGCGGAGGGCGGCGCCGCTGTCGATGCTCTTGCGGGCGATGGCGATGCACTCCTCGATGTCTTTCTCTCCCTTCTCCAGCACCTGGATGCCGAAGGCGGCGTTTGCCAGCACGATGTTCTTCTGAGCCGGCAGGCAACGGTTCTCCAGCACGCTGTCGAAGATGGCGGCAGCCTCCTCCTCGGTGGCTCCACCCACGAGCTCCTCGGGTGTGGCGACGGCGAAGCCCAGGTCCTGCGGACTGAAGATGCGCTCGTAGTTATTCGTGGTCACTTTGAAGTCGCCCGTCAGCGAGATCTCGTCGTAGCCGTCGATGCTGTTCACGATGCCGTAGTCGATGCCCAGGCGCTGATAGACGCTGTTGTAGAGGCGCATCTGGTCGAGGTTGGCGACACCTAGCAGCTGGCATGTGGGCTGCGAGGGGTTGACGATGGGGCCGAGGAGGTTGAAGATGGTGGGGAACTGTAGCGCCTTGCGGATGGGGCCTACGAACTTCATGGCCTTGGCGAAGAGCTGGGCGTGGAGATAGACGATGCCCGCCTCGTTGAGGCTGCGGTTCAATTTGTCGATTTCATCGGTGAACTTGATGCCGTGGTGCTGAATGACGTTGGAGGCTCCGCTGACGCTGGTGGCCGCGTAGTTGCCGTGCTTGGCGACCTTGTAGCCGGCGCCGGCGATGACGAAGCAGGCGGTGGTGGAGATGTTGAACGTGTTCTTGCGGTCGCCGCCCGTGCCTACGACATCGATGTAGCGGTCGCAGTCGAGGATGGCGGGCACGCCCGTTTCCAGGATGCCGTCGCGGAAGCCCAGCAGTTCATCGACGGTCACGCCACGCATCTGCAAGGCTGTCAGCAGAGCGGTAATCTGCTCGTTGGGGTATTCGCTGTGGGTGATGCCTATCAGGATGGATTTCATCTCCTCACGCGTGAGCTCTTCGTGGTTGAGCAACCGGAAGAGATAGCTTTTCATTGTCTGTTCCATAGTTGAGTAGGGGTTATGGGGCTTATGGGATTAGAGATACAACCAGTTAAGAATCATTTTCTTGCCGTCGGGCGTCAGCACGCTCTCGGGGTGGAACTGTATGCCGCGCACATTGAGCGTCTTGTGGCGCATGGCCATGATCTGTCCCTCGTTGCTGACGGCAGTGACCTCCAAGCAGTCGGGGAATTTCTCCTTGGAGACGACCCACGAGTGGTAGCGCCCGACGGTGATCTCGCTGCTGAGGCCGCCGAACAGCGGGTCGTCGGCTACGATGTGACAGGGTGTGGCGACGCCGTGAAAGACGTCGGAGAGGTTCTCCAACTGTGCGCCGAACACCTCGCCGATGGCTTGGTGACCGAGGCAGACGCCCAGGATGGGTTTCTTGCCGGCATAGGCGCGGATGACGTCGCAGAGCAGGCCTGCCTCTGAGGGGATGCCGGGTCCAGGCGAGAGGACGATTTTGGTGTAGGGCTGCAGGTCGGCGAGCGCGAACTGGTCGTTGCGCAGCACCGTCACCTCCACACCCAGTTCTTTAATCAGGTGACTCAGGTTGTACGTGAACGAGTCGTAGCTGTCTATAATTGCAATTTTCATAGTGATGCCGCTTTCTCGATGGCTCGGCGGAGTGCGCCGAGTTTGTTGTTGACTTCCTGTAATTCATATTCCACATCGCTTTTGGCCACAATACCGCCGCCAGCCTGGAACCACAACTCGCCGTTGCGCGCCACGAAGGTGCGGATGGTGATGGCCTGGTTCAGCGAGCCGTCGAGGCCGATGATGCCGATGCAGCCGCCGTAGGCCCCTCGGTTGTGTGGCTCGTAGTCGCTGATGAGCTGCATGGCGCGCACCTTGGGCGCTCCCGAGAGTGTGCCGGCGGGGAACGTGTCGATGAAGGCCTTGATGGGGTCTTTGTCGCTGTCGAGCTCGCCGCTGACGCGAGAGACGAGATGGATGACATGCGAGTAGTACTGCAGGTCCTTGTAGAAATCCACCTTCACATCGTGGCAGTTGCGCGAAAGGTCGTTGCGCGCTAAATCCACCAGCATCACGTGCTCGGCATTCTCTTTGGGGTCGTTGCGCAGGTATTCAGCCCCCTGACGATCGCTCTCCGCATCCCCCGTGCGCTTCGTCGTGCCCGCAATGGGGTCGATATAAGCTTTGAATGTGGAACCCTTGAACCCTTGAACCTTTGAACTCTTTACGATGCGGCAGTGCGTCTCGGGGCTGCTGCCGAAGATGCGGAAGCCGCCGAAGTCGAAATAGAAGAGGTAAGGCGAGGGGTTGATGCTGCGCAGGGCACGATAGAGCTTGAAGTCATCGCCCTCATAGCGCTGGCAGAAGCGGCGCGAGAGCACAATCTGAAACACATCGCCACGCAGACAGTGCTGTATGCCGCGACGGATGTTCTCGCGGTGCTCCTCGTCGGTCAGCGTGCTCGTCACCTCGCCCACGGGGTGGAAGTCATAGGGCTGCACGTTGGCCTTGTTCATGGCTCTCAGGACATCTGCAAGCACTGAGGAATCACTGTTCTCCGCGCTCTCCGTGAGGCTCACGACGGTGAGCATGTTATTATGGTGGTCGAAGACAATCACCACCTTATATAAGATGTAGAGCACGTCGGGCGCATCGTTGCGCTCCTGCGTCTCGTCCTTCACGGCGATGTCCTCGAAGTAGCGCACCGCATTGAACGAGGTGTAGCCAAACAGCCCGCAGACGTCTGCATCGTCGCCCTCGACATGGATGTGGTCGATGAGCGTGTGGATGGCTGCCGCCACGTCGTAGTCCTTCGTGATCTCGTGGCTTTCGCTGGTTCCGTCGGGGAATTTGATGGTCGCTACGCCGTGCCCCACAGCCACGCTGGCAAGGGGATGGAGGCCGATGAACGAATGCGAGTTGTTCGCGTCGTGGTAGTCGGAACTCTCCATCAGCGCACTCTGCGGATAGAGGTCGCGCAGCCGCATATAGACACCCACTGGCGTATATAAATCTGCCAGCAAAGTCTTAGAAACAGTGGTATAATGGAATGTAGTCATAACCTTAAACTCTTAAACTTCTTAAACCTTAAACCTCAAGTACGTCTCAATATCCTTGTCGCCGCGTCCGCTGACGGTGAGTACGACTACATCGTCGGGCTGGAACGTGAGCTTCGAGAGGGCGGCGATGGCGTGCGCCGACTCAATGGCGGGGATGATGCCCTCAAGGCGTGTCAGCTCGTAGCCGCCGCGGATGGCTTCATCGTCGTTGATGCTCAGCACCTGCGTGCGACCCTGCTTTGCCATGTGGCAGTGCATGGGGCCTACGCCCGGGTAGTCCAGCCCTGCGGAGATGGTGAACGCCTCCTCGATCTGGCCGTCGGCGTTCTGCATCACCAGCATCTTCGCACCGTGCAGGATGCCAACGGTGCCCTTGTGGATGGTCGCTGCCGTGTGGTCGGTCTCCCAGCCGTGACCGCCAGCTTCCGCCAGCACGATCTTCACGCGCTCGTCGTCCATGTAATGGTAGATGGTGCCTGCGGCATTCGAGCCGCCACCGATGCAGGCGATGAGGTAGTCGGGGTAGTCACGCCCGATCTTCTCTGCTAGCTGCCATTTGATCTCCTCGGAGATGACGCTCTGCATCCGCGCCACGAGGTCGGGGTAGGGGTGGGGCCCCATCGTGCTGCCCACGATGTAGAAGGTGTCCTGCGGGTGGCAGCACCAATCGCGGATGGCCTCCGAGCAGGCGTCCGAGAGTGTCATGTTACCCGTGCGCACAGGGTGCACCTCGGCACCCAGCATTTTCATGCGCTCCACGTTTGTGTGCTGGCGTTCCACATCGGTGGCACCCATGAACACCTCGCACTGCATTCCCATCAGCGCGCACACCGTTGCGGTGGCCACGCCGTGCTGTCCGGCGCCTGTCTCGGCGATGATGCGTGTCTTGCCCATCTTCTTCGCCAGCAGGATCTGCCCGATGGTGTTGTTGATCTTGTGCGCTCCCGTGTGGTTCAGGTCTTCGCGTTTCAGATAGAGCTGGCAGCCGTACTGCTCGCTCATGCGGCGGGCGAAGTACAAGGGCGACGGCCGTCCCACGTAGTCCTTCAGCAGCGCGTGGTACTCCTGTTTGAACGCCGCAGACTCGATAATGGGAAGGTAGGCCTCTTGCAGGTCGTGAACGCATTTGTAGAGAATCTCGGGCACGTAGGCGCCACCGAACTCTCCATAAAAACCTTTCTCGTCAACTTGATACTTATTCATGATGTCATTATGTTGTTTGTCGTTATTTCGTTAATTTCGTTATTCCGGACTTTCGTTTAAACGTTATTACAAAAAATCAGGAGGCCAATCGCAAGAACGACTGGCCTCCCTTTATCTCCTAAGTGCTAACTATAGGTACGCGGCTATCTTCTCACGATCTTTTGAATCTTGAGTCGCGCCACCACCAGAAGTTAGCTGTCATTGTCATTGTGAGTCGCTTTTCGTGTTTTGATTTCGGCGGCGAAGGTAGGCATTTCCTTACATTCCACCAAACAAATCGCTGATTTTTCTTACTAAAAGCTCGATTTTCTTACGTAAAACTTACATTTTGTGTTCAGAAGGTCGCCGTCGCCCTCACCAGCCATTCCTTGTCTGCCTCATCGGTCAATAGTGGCAGCAGTGCCTCGCGCACGCGTGCGTGATACTCATTTAGATAGGCTATTTCGTCGGGCAGCATCATCTCGCGGATGATTGGGCGGGTGTCGATGGGACAGAGCGTGAGGGGTTCCAGACAAAGCCAAGAAGACCCACTCTGCCCTGCGGGCATCCCTCCCGTTAGGGAGGGAGAGGCTGGCGCGTTGTCGGGGGAGGGGGCGAGGGGAGGATTGTTGTGGGGGGTGATGAGCATCGTGTTCTCGATGCGCACGCCATGGCTGCCGGCGATGTAGATGCCGGGCTCGATGGTGACGGTCATGCCCGCCTGCAGGGGCGTGGGGACGTAGTTCATGCGGAACTGGTGAGGCCCCTCGTGGACGCTGAGGTAGCTGCCTACGCCGTGTCCCGTTCCGTGACCATAGTTCTTGTGCTCCTGCCACATCGCATAGCGCGCCAGCACATCCAACTGCGTGCCCGTGGTGCCTTGGGGGAATACGGCGGTGGCCAGGCGGATATGGCCCTTTAGCACAAGCGTGTAGTCGCGCCGCTCCTCGTCGGTAAGGGGCCCGAGGGGGATGGTGCGGGTGATGTCGGTGGTGCCGTCGATGTACTGCGCGCCGCTGTCGAGGAGCAGCAGGCCGTGAGGCTCCAGCGGGATGTCCGTCTCGGGTGTTGCCTCGTAGTGCACGATGGCCCCATGGGCGCCGTAGCCCGCGATGGTGTCGAAGCTGATATCGCGGAACCCTTCCTGCTCCGCTCGCAGGGAGGTAAGTAGTTTATCAACTCCCATCTCGGTGATATTGAGCGGAGCGAGGCCCTCCCCCTCACGGGGGAGCGGGGAGAGGGTCTTCAGGAACCGCACCATCGCCACCCCATCCTTGCGCATCGCATTACGGAAGCCCGCAATCTCCGCCTCGTTCTTGATGGCGCGCAGGGCAGGGATGGGCGACGGCTCCAGCGCCGCGCAGAAGGTGTTCCCCCTCTCGGCGGCCGCGCACAGGGCGTGGCATGTCACCTCCGGATCCAGCTGTATGGTGCTTAGATGCAGGTCGGTGCCAGCGGCATCACCTTCGAGCAGGTCAGAGCGCAGCGCCTCGTAGGGGCGCAGCAGTATTCCGTTGTCCGCGAGATAGTTCTTCACGTCGTCGTTCACCTTGTTCTCGTTGACATACAGGATGGCCTCAGGCCCCGGCCTGTTGTCGTTCTTCCCTAAGATGAGGAGGTAGCTGACGAAGACCGGTGTGCAGTGCACGTCGCTGCCGCGCAGGTTCAGCACCCAGGCAATCTCATCCAACTGCGTCACCAGCAGGCAGTCGCCTTCTGTGCGCTCCATCTCGCGCCGGATATCCTTCAGTTTATCCGCCGTCGTGCGTCCTGCCAGTTCCAGCGGTTGCAGCGTGATGGGCGAGGAGGGCAGGGCAGGGCGTTCTGCCCACAGCTCATCGGCGGGCGACAGATCGGTGACGAGTTCTAACGTCTGGCAGAGCTTCTCCTCATTCACCTTGTACATCGCCTTCACGCTCGCGGCCGTGTTGGTCCAGGCATCCAGTCCCACCCGGATGTCCGCCGTGTGGTTGTGCTGAGTATCAATCCATTCCATCAGCTCCTCCGCCGTGGCCACGTTCCTCGAGCAGCGCACCACCTCGAAGGGTGTGCCCTCCATCATCTCTTCGGCTGCCAGCCAGTAGCGGCTGTCCGTCCACAGCGCCGCGTGCGTCAGCGTCACCACGGCCGTGCCTGCCGAGCCGTTGAAGCCCGTGATCCATTCGCGCGTCTTCCAGTGGTCAGGCACATACTCTCCCGCGTGCGGGTCGGTGCTGGGGAAGATGTAGGCATCCAACTGATGCTTGCGCATCCAGGCTCGCAACGTCTCCACGCGTTGTGTGATAATTTCTGCTTTTGTCATATCTTAAGATGAATTTAATGTCCTTATTTGCTCTTTCGGCTTTGCAAAAATAGGCTATTCATGGCGGCTGACAAAAGATTTTCGTCTTTTTATTCTTCTAATACAAAGAAAAAGCTTACTTTTGCCGAGCAAAAACCTAATATTTCCACTTAATAATCCCAAAAACTATGCAATTCCTAACAAACGAAAAGCTTGTGATTGTCGGTGCCGGCGGTATGATTGGCTCCAACATGGTGCAGAGTGTGCTGATGCTGGGTCTGACGCCCAACATCTGCCTGTATGACATCTATGAACCCGGCGTACATGGCGTCTATGATGAGATGTGCCACTGCGCATTCCCCGGTGCTAACCTCTCCTACACCGTCGATGCCAAGGAGGCCTTCACAGGTGCTAAGTACATCATTTCCAGTGGTGGAGCTCCCCGTAAGGAGGGCATGACCCGCGAGGACCTGCTCAAGGGCAACTGCCAGATTGCTGCAGACTTCGGCGAGAACATCAAGAAGTACTGCCCCGATGTGAAGCACGTCGTCGTCATCTTCAACCCCGCTGACGTCACTGCCCTCACAGCCCTCATCCACTCAGGCCTGAAGCCCAACCAGCTCACCTCCCTCGCTGCCCTCGACAGCACACGTCTGCAGCAGCAACTCGCACAGGAGTTCGGCGTGCAGCAGGACAAGGTCACCAACGCCTACACCTACGGTGGCCACGGCGAGCAGATGGCCGTCTTCGCCAGCAAGGCACTCATTGACGGCAAGCCCCTCAGCGAGCTGCCACTCAGCGCCGAGCGCTGGGCCGAGATCAAGCACATGACCACCCAGGGCGGCAGCAACATCATCAAACTCCGCGGCCGCAGCTCCTTCCAGAGCCCTGCCTATCAGGCTGTGAAGATGATCGAGGGTGCCATGGGCGGCGAGCCCTTCACATGGCCCGCTGGCTGCTATGTCAACGCCTTCGGCTTCAAGAACGTCATGATGGCTATGCCCAGCGTCATCGACAAGGACGGCGTACACTTCACAGAGCCCCAGGGCACTGCTGAAGAGATGGCTGCCCTCCAGGCCTCCTACGAGCACCTGCAGAAGATGCGCGACGAGATCATCGGTCTCGGCATTATCCCGCCCGTGGCAGACTGGGGCAAGGACAACCCCAACCTCTAATCGACCATCCTGCAATCCATTCACAAGGAGCTGTGTCAGTAGTAATGACGCGGCTCCTTTTAACTCTTAAACCCCTTAAACCTCTTAAACCTTTAAACTCCCATAAGGAAATATGGTCAACAGATTTATCTTAAACGAAGTGTCGTACTTCGGACCGGGGGCTCGCAAGGAGCTGCCTGGCGTGGTGGCCCGTCTGGGCTTCAAAAAAGCATTGGTGGTGACGGACAAAGGGCTGATGCAGTTCGGTGTCGCCAAGATGGTGCTGGATGTGATGGACGAGGCTGGCATAGCCTACGAAATCTTCGACGATGTGAAGCCGAATCCCACGGTGACGAACGTGAAGAACGGCATCGCCGCCTGCAAGAAGGCGCAGGCTGACTTCATCGTGGCTATCGGCGGCGGTTCGTCGATGGACACCGCCAAGGGCATCGGCATCGTGGTCAACAACCCCGAGTTCAGCGATATTGTGTCGTTGGAGGGCGTGGCGGACACGAAGAAGAAATCACTGCCCATCATCGCATTGCCCACGACGGCAGGCACGGCGGCTGAGACGACCATCAACTATGTTATCATCGACGAGGCGCGCCAGGCGAAGATGGTGTGTGTGGATCCCAACGATATCCCCTGTGTGGCCATCGTGGATGCGGAGCTGATGTACTCGTTGCCGAAGGGCCTCACAGCCGCTACGGGTATGGATGCGATGACGCACGCCATCGAGGGCTTGATCACGAAGGCAGCGTGGGAGCTGAGCGATATGTTCGAGATCAAGGCCATCGAGATGATCTACCGCAACCTGCCCATCGCTGTGGAAGACCCCAAGAACCCTGTGGGTCGCGACGGTATGGCCGTAGCGCAGTATGTGGCTGGTATGGCATTCTCAAATGTGGGTTTGGGCGTGGACCACGGTATGGCCCACCCGTTGTCGGCGCTGTTCGACGTGCCCCACGGCGTGGCTTGCGCGATGCTGCTGCCTACAGTGATGCGCTTCAATATGCCCGCTGCGAAGGCGAAGTATGTGGATATCGCCAAGGCCTGCGGCGTATATGAGGCCGGCATGAGCGTGGATGAGGCTGCGGAAGCTGCCTGCAAGGCTATCGAGGACCTGAGTGCTCGCGTGGGTACGAACAAGACGCTGACGGAGCTGGGCATCAAGGAGAGCGATATCGAGGCACTGGCCGAGCAGGCGTTCAACGATGTCTGCACGCCCGGCAATCCCCGTCCCGTCACCAAGCAGGACATCATCGACCTCTACCACCAGATTCTGTAGTTGACTCTCCAATCCCCTCTTTCCCAGCTTTCTTATGCCTTGAAAGTGAAAAAAAGAGGGGATTTTCTTTGCTATTCGGGAAAAAGGTAGTACTTTTGCGCCCGCTTATCGTCTATTCTGACCTCCCGGGCAGAACGCAGGCGAAGCATAAGAAACTATTTATTAACCCTTTAATCAACAAACAACATGATCGTAGTACCTGTTAAGGAAGGCGAGAACATCGAGAGAGCGCTGAAGAAGTTCAAGCGTAAGTTCGAGAAGACCGGCGTGGTGAAAGAGCTCCGTCGTCGTCAGCAGTTCGACAAGCCCTCTGTGCTGAAGCGTCTGGCTAAGGAACACGCTGTTTATGTGCAGCAGTTGCGCCGCGTAGAAGACTAAGAAGCGTCAAAAATGTCAAATGTTCATTAACTTTTGCTGATTTCATTTGGCAGTCTGAAGAAAAACCTCTAATTTCGCCTCGGTGAAACCGCAAAACGAGGACGAATGCTGTTGGAATCCTTCATTGATTACCTCCGCTACGAGCGCGCTGCCTCGGCACGAACCGTTCAGGAGTATCATGACGACTTGAAGGCGTTTGAGTCGTTCTACAAAGGATTGGACAGCACCCTTTCCTGGGAGACCATCGACACGGACATCGCCCGCGAGTGGGTGGTGGACATGATGGACCGGGGACATAAACCCAATTCCGTGCATCGGCGCTTGTCGGCACTGCGCTCTTTCTATAAGTACCTCTTCCGCAGAGGCTATGTGGAGCGTGACCCCGTACGGCTGCTGACATCGCCCAAGCGCGAGAAAGGGTTGCCCGCCTTCATACAGGAGAAGGACATGGACCGCCTCCTGGATCAGGAGGGTATGTTCGAGGATTCCTTCGAGGGGCGTCGCGACCATCTAATCATCGCCATGTTCTACGAGACCGGCCTCCGCGTGAGCGAGCTGGTGGGGTTGAACCTGGATGACATCAATGGCAGCACGTGCACGCTGAAGGTGACGGGAAAGGGAAACAAGCAAAGGGTGGTGCCTTTCGGCAGCGAGCTCTTACACCTTATTAATATATATGCGTGTGAGCGCGCGAAGATGCCACTGTCCGACGGACCGGCATTCTTCATCTCCCGAAAAGGCCTGCGGCTGACCGCCGCCAGTGTGCGCGCAATGGTGCGCAAGCAGCTGGCACTCGTGACGACGCAGCAGAAACGCAGTCCCCACGTGCTCCGGCACACCTTTGCCACCACGATGCTGAATCACCATGCCGACCTGCAGTCGGTGAAGGAGTTGCTGGGCCATGCCCGTCTGTCCACGACGGAGATCTACACCCACACCACCTTCGAGGAACTAAGGAAAGTGTATAACGAAGCCCATCCAAGGGGCTAAAACTAATTATTAACACCTAAAACAAACAAGGAGGTTACTATGGAAATCAAACTTCAGGCTATCCGATTCGAGCCAACCGAGAAACTGCAAGACTTCGTACAGAAGAAAGTGGGTAAGCTCGAGAAATTCAGCGACGAAATAAGAAAGGTAGAGGTGTCACTGAAAGTCGTCAAACCCGAGACGGCGATGAACAAGGAAGCATCCATCCGCGTGAACGTGGGAACGGAGCTTTACGCCGAAAAAGTTTGCGACACTTTTGAAGAAGCTATCGACAATTGTCTGGATGCACTGCTCAAACAGCTCCAGAAAAACAAGGAAAAACATCAGAATCGATAAAAAAACGCCAAAAAGTTTTTTCGGTTCGAAAATTATACCTACCTTTGCAGCCGTTTTCGAGACGTTTTGCCGTCGCGACGGCTGCAAAGGCCTCTAAAAGGCTGCGGAAGTAGCTCAGTTGATAGAGCACTAGCCTTCCAAGCTGGGGGTCGCGGGTTTGAGCCCCGTCTTCCGCTCCACGCCCGAGAACAAGACATGCTGTTGTAGCTCAGTGGTAGAGCACTTCCTTGGTAAGGAAGAGGTCACGAGTTCAATCCTCGTCAACAGCTCCACAAACGAAGCGAACCAAAAGGAAGCTTATACCAAAACATTTTTTTAACATAAGAAAGATTAGCTATGGCTAAAGAAAAATTCGAAAGAACCAAACCGCACGTTAACATCGGTACGATTGGTCACGTCGATCACGGTAAGACTACCCTGACCGCCGCTATTACTACTGTTCTGGCTAAGAAGGGCCTCTCCGAGGTGAAGAGCTTCGACCAGATTGACAACGCTCCCGAAGAGAAGGAGCGCGGTATCACTATTAACACCGCTCACGTTGAGTACGAGACCGCTAAGCGTCACTACGCTCACGTGGACTGCCCGGGCCACGCCGACTATGTGAAGAACATGGTAACTGGTGCTGCTCAGATGGACGGCGCTATCATCGTGGTTGCTGCTACTGACGGTCCCATGCCTCAGACCCGTGAGCACATCCTGCTCGCCCGTCAGGTGAACGTTCCCCGTCTGGTGGTGTTCCTCAACAAGTGCGATATGGTTGACGACGAGGAGATGCTCGAGCTCGTTGAGATGGAAATGCAGGAGCTGCTCGCTGCTTACCAGTTCGAGCCGGAGACTCCTATCATCCGCGGTTCTGCCCTCGGCGCACTCAACGGTGTTCCC
>Ga0310691_10002906_pt1 | contig 21522 bp, 17 predicted proteins | sample 176DNAGHGlowgp2_FD_203887 | JGI IMG/M metagenome (GOLD analysis project Ga0310691, IMG submission 203887) | Sheep rumen microbial communities from Palmerston North, Manawatu-Wanganui, New Zealand - 1766 DNA GHGlow gp2 (v2) (version 2) | ecosystem: Host-associated > Mammals > Digestive system >...
GACCGCTGGGTAAGCCTCTTCGCCGGTCTGGACAGCATCCGCGACTGCATCGCCTTCCCGAAGAACAACAGTGGCCGCGATGTCATGCTCGATGCTCCTGCCCGCCTGGAACAGAAGCAGCTGGATGAGCTGTATCTGTCACTCGTGCCGGTGGAGAGTGAAAAGTGAAAAATAAAAGAGTGAAAAGTGAAAAATAAAAGTATGATAGATCAGTATCAAAGTACAGGAGCTAATCAACTTTGGTGTAAAGCTTTGAAAAGTAATTTATATTTTTCACTTTTCACTCTTTCACTTTTCACTCTTGTTGCCTGTACCGAGAGCTTCGAGGAGCGCTGCCGGCGCGAGGCGAGGGAATACACGGAGCAGCAATGCCCGCGGCTGGTAGATAGATACATCTGCCTCGACAGCATGACCTACGAGAACGCGCCGCAGGGCTTCACCTACCACCACACGGTGACGGGCGAACTCGACAACGACTCGCTGCTCACGCCGGAGATCCTCAGCGCCTTCCACGAGACACTGCTGGAGAATATCCGCAACGACATCAACCTGAAACGCTGCAAGGACCGCGGCTTCACCTTCACCTACCGCTACACCTCAGCATCCACGGGCAAGCTCTTCACCGAAGCGTCCATTGGACCGGAAGACTATAATAATTAAAGCCCCCTATGGATGGTTCCCCAAGGGGGACGACTGAAAATTAAGATACTAACTAAATCAACAGGAATATGAAACGACTTCTCACTGCCGCGCTGCTACTCTTGGCAAGCTACGCCGCAGCGCTGGCCGCAAACACAAAGGAGGACGTGGCACAAGTCACGCAGGACATCTCTCTCACGGAGAATGTGGACTTTCACATCACGAGCGACGAACCCTTCACCATGACGGGCTCCATTGACATCGTTAACACCGAGCACGCCGTGGTCATCTTCGACGCGCTGAGACCCTCGAAGGCGAAAAGTTACCTCAGCTTTATCAAGATTAACGGCGCAGAGGCCAAAGACGGCACCAACTGCCAGCTGAAGCTCTATAACCGCGGCGCCATCATCCTGCCCTACGGAGGCACCAACTTCCGCCCGCTCACAGTCTTTGACGGTGCCGACTTCACCGGCGAGAGCTATAACACGCTCACCGAAGGACACTCCAGCGGCTATATGAAGGATATGCCCACGGCATGGAACAACCGCATCAAAAGCTTCAAGCTCAAGCGCGGATATATGGTCACCTTCGCCCTGAAGAAGAGCGGCCGCGGATACAGCCGCTGCTTCATCGCTGCCAACAGTGACCTGGAGGTGGATCTGACAAAAGAGAGCAATGGGCTCATGAGCGGCCGCATCTCCAGCTACCGCATCTTCAAGTGGTACGACGCCGGTAAGAAACAACTGGCCAATGCTGCTGGTGACAAGACCTCCCTCGACCTCCTCAACGTGCAGAGCACATACGATTGGGGACAAGGTAATACCAGCTTACAACCTGACTATGAATGGGTTCCCAACCATATCTATGAAGATTGGCCTTCGTCCTCTACGATAGGTAGTACCTCACAATCGCCACATACAAAGACCAACAACGAGCCCAAGAACCAAGGTGATGACCACCCTCAAGATTTAGAAACCATTTTAGGGAACTGGGAAAATATGATGCGAACAGGTTTGCGACTCTGCTCACCGGCTTCGTGGGACGGCAGCGACTACTGGAATGCTACAGGCTTCCTCGCCGATTTTCTTGATGAAGTTGACAAGCGAGGCTGGCGATGCGATATCATAGACCTACACTGCTACTGGCCAGAGGGCAATTTCGGGAACGTCTCGAACTGGTCGAATAAGTACAAGCGTCCCATTTGGATTTCGGAATGGTGCTGGGGTGCGTCTTGGAACAACAACGGTTCATTCTCCAATGCCACAGAGGCCTCATTCGCGAACGCCATCAGAAACATCACCACGAACTTGAACAACAACGCAGCGGTTGAGCGCTACTATTACTGGAACGGTGAGAATGGCGCATTCCCCTGCAAACTCACACGCAACGGAGCACTCACACAAGCCGGTCAGTACTATTCCGACATGGACTCCGGCCTTGCCTACACGGGCTACGGCAACTACGTCCCCAAGGCGCCTTCACCTGGTACTATTTCAGACCTGTCGAGCAGCAATTTCAATGTACGCACAAAGGTGCTCACGCTAAAGTGGACCAATGTCAACGGCGAGCTCACCACCGGTGCTGCCCTGCAACGCAAGATCGACGGCGGCTCCTGGGAAACCATCTATACGTACAAGGGCGGTGAGAAGGAGAACGAGTCTTCCATTACCTTCACAGACAACATCGAGCCCGGCGGCAAATATTCTTACCGACTGTTGGATACCGTCTATACCAATACCATCAAATCGTCCAACACGTATGATTTCTACACCAACCAAGCCACAGGAACGGCCACGGTGAAGCACGGCACCATCACAAGCATGCCGGCACAGCAGGCCTACACCTTCTTCAACGAGCCTTACTTCGAGGAGGCACCCGTAGTCGTGACCGGCAGCGCGACCTACAAAAATGCAGCCTCCACAGCCTTGCCCAACGGCGTCGTCAACAACCCACTGCTCCTGAGCAAGGGCACATCGAACCTGTATGAGAACTTCAGCTATCAGGAGAAACCCTGGAACTATCTCAAAAATGACGTCTATACAGTCACTACGCCTACCAAGGAGGAGACGACGAACTTCATCGCCGTCGCTGCCGGCAACGGACAAATCGGCGACCTGCACTATGAGGCTGGCAATATCACCGGCGTTAAGAACACCGTCGTGGAAGTGACGTTTACACAGCCTTTCGAGGAGGCACCTGTGGTGATGGTGACGCCCATCCACAACAACCCCTCGCTCCCCGTGATGACCTGGCGCATCTATGACGTCACGAAGGAGGGCTTCAAGCTGCAACTCATGCATCAGAAGGGCGAGACCGTGAAGAGCTACACGGCCCGCAAGGTCGGCTATCTGGCCATTGAGAAGGGTACAGGACGCGACGGCCTGGGCGCGCTCTACACCGTGGGCTCCGCCGAAGCCACCTTCAAGACCGTGGCGGTCACCATCCCCTACGGCGAAGATATCAGCCTGACGGATCCCAAGGCGATGGCACAGCTGCAGACCTACAACCATCAGGCTGCCGCCATTATGCGCATTCCTTCACTAACTGCCACGGGCGTGTCCGTACGTATGCAAGTGGATCCCACCGACCCCGACATGGTCCTCAACAACACACGCTCTGCCACCGAGGAAGTGGGCTTTATCATCATCAGCGCAGATCCTGACTTCGACGGCATCAATACGGTTCAGGATTCAGGGTTCAAGGTTCAGGATTCAAGAATCTTCGACCTCAGCGGACGACGGCTCCAAAACAGTCAGCTACGCCAAGGCGTCTATATCATCAACGGACAAAAAGTCATGGTGAAATAAACAAAAGAATCCCCGCCAATCGGTTGGCGGGGATTCTTTTTTACTTGATGATTATAACCTTGTTCCCATTCGGGCTTCCACGACGTTGACAACATAGTCGGCAAGTTTCTCACACTCGTTGATGATATCCATGTAAATAGTACCAACAGCGTAAGTGTATTCGTGGTTGTTGACATCAATGATGTTCTGCTGCTTGAGCTGGTTGCGGTAGTTGTTGATCTCGTGCTCCGTGTTGATGGTGCGGTTGATATCGTAGGCTTCCTTGCGGCCGCTCATCAACTGGTTCATCAGCGTCAGCGAGTTGTCGGTGAGTTCCATCATCTGATGAAGATGAGCGTACTGAGGCTCGTTGAAGTGATCCTCCTTGCCCTGGTACTTGCGGGTGATGGTGCGGGCCATGTTATAGCAGCTGTCACCAATGCTCTCGAGTTCCGAAATCTCACGCAACATTGCACGAATCTTGGCCTTCGTATCATCGGAGAGATGGGCATCGCTGACCTGATCCAGATAGTTGGCAATCTCCAGCTCCATATTGTCCGAGATACTCTCATATTTCTCAATGCGCGTGAAGAGCTTGTTGAACTCCGTCTCCTGGTTGTCACGCTTCTTGCCGGTAGCTGTCGCCGAGAGGACAAGGAGCTCGCGAACCATGGAGAACATGCGTTGCATGCGGTCTGAGAATGCCTGTATCTCCTTCTGCGCTTCGAGGACAGAAAGCTCGGGGGTCTTCATGAAACCAGCCGTAATGAAATGCAGGCGGAAGTCCTCCTCATCGTCCACCTTCTTGGACTTGATGACCCAACATACGAAGCGCTCAATCTGAGGAATGAACCAGATGAGAATGAAGGTGTTCACCACATTGAAGGCGGTGTGGAAGGCGGCCAGCACAAACGTCAATTTGGAAGCGTTGGCGATGAAGGCCTCAGCGCCGACGACGTCCTTCTGCATGGCCACGTCATAACCGACCCAGCCACAAACCATATCAATGAACGGACGGAAGACAAAGAGCATCCACAGCACACCGAAGAAGTTGAAGAACATATGCGAGAAGGCGGCGCGGCGGGCCTGCGTGTTGGCTGAGAGGGCGGCTAGGTTAGAGGTGATGGTGGTACCGATGTTCTCACCCATCACCAATGCGATACCCTGATAGATGGGCAACGCGCCGCTGGAGCACAGGATCATCGTGATGGCCATGACAGCTGCCGACGACTGCACACAGAAGGTGAGGATACCGCCCAAGAGCAGGAAGATGAGCGTTGTGGAGAAGGACGTGGCATCGAAGGAAGAGAAGAACTCCAGCACGGCCTGGTTCTCGCCCAGGTGCATCTCCATGCCCGTCATGCGTAGCGTTCCCAAGCCCAAGAGCAGGAACGAGAGGCCAAAGAGGAAGTCGCCGATATAGCGATAGCGCTTCTGATAGATAAGGATGATACCAATCAGGAAGGCCGGATACACAGCGCTGGTGATGTCGAAGGACATACCAGCAGACATAATCCACGCCGTAAGCGTCGTTCCGATATTGGCGCCCATAATGACGGAGATGGCCTGCGCCAATGTGAGCAAACCGGCATTCACAAATGACACGGTCATCACCGTGGTGGCGGTGGACGACTGCACGGAGGCGGTGACGAGGGTACCCGTCAGCATACCCGTGAAACGATTGGTAGTCATCGCGCCAAGGACATGGCGCAACTGCGGACCCGCCATCTTCTGCAACGCCTCACTCATGGTCTTCATACCGAACATGAGAAGCGCAAGGGAGCCCAGGAGCTTTAAAAGAATCAGCATAAGTTGTTTGACAATTTACGATTTGGTAAACGTGGAATATCTGCGCAAAATTACGCAAAATATTTCACAGGCAAAGGAAACGGGCGAAAAAACACACTCTTTTTGCCACAATTTACCGAAAAAGAGAAATAATTGGCAAATCATCCGTCGAATACGAGAAATTATTACTACCTTTGCCAACTCAATCATATCAAACACTTAACAAACAACAATGCCCAGCATTAATAAAGTCATTCTCTTAGGCCATGTCGGCAAGGAGCCAGACATCAGATACGTAGATCAAGGCGTGTGCGTGGCTCAGGTGCGCCTGGCCACGAGCGAGCGCGGTTACACGCTCGCCAACGGCACACAGGTGCCCGAGCGCACAGAATGGCACAATGTGGTCCTCTGGCGTAAGCTGGCCGAGACCGTGGAGAAATATGTCCACACAGGGGACTTCATCTATGTGGAAGGCAAGATACAAAGCCGCTCCTACGAGGACAAGCAGGGCATTACACGCTATATCACGGAGATATGGGCTGAGGACTTGAAGCTCTTCTCCTCGAAAAAAGACATTCCCGCCACCAATGGATAGTTTCCTATCGGGCATCGCAGCCCTCTTCGACGGCATCACGGCAAGCGCCCCCACCGCAGGGGCGTGGATTGCTTTGGCACTGGCCGCCCTTCTTCTGATCTGTTCCGCCTTTGTCAGCGGCAGCGAGATAGCTTTCTTCTCACTCTCACCTGCCGACAAGGCTGAGTTGGAAGAAGAACACACCACCACCGACCAGCGCATCCTGACACTGCTCGACGACAGCGAGCGTCTGCTGGCGACCATCCTCTGCTCCAATAACTTCGTGAACGTAGCCATCATTATGCTGCTGAACTATTTCTTTCTCGGCGGCACAAGGCCCGTACTCAACTTCGGGGAGAACACCATCATGGAATTCCTGTTCATGAGCGTCCTCCTCACCTTCCTACTCCTGCTCTTCGGCGAGGTGATGCCCAAGATTGCCTCGGCACAGAAGCCGCTGGCCATGGCACGCATCTGCGCACCCGTATATACGGTATTGGTAAAGGTGTGGTGGCCCGTGAGCTGGCTCCTGCTGCAATCCGGCAAGATTGCCACACACATCAAATCCACACAGCAGCTCTCGGTCGATGACCTGGAACAGGCACTGGAACTGACAGACAAGCAGGAGATTGCCGAGGAGCAGCAGATGCTGAAAGGAATCATCCGCTTCGGCGGCGAGATGGCACGTGAGGTGATGACTCCGCGCGTGGACATGGTAGATCTGGACATCAAGACACCCTTCCCCGAGGTCATCAAATGTATTGTGGAGAATAACTACTCCCGCATCCCCGTCTATGCCGACACCGAGGACAACATCAAGGGTATCCTCTACATCAAGGACCTCCTACCCCATCTTGGGAAGACGGCCAACTTCCGCTGGCAGACACTTGTCAGGCCTGCCACCTTTGTGCCTGAAACGAAGATGATCGACGACCTGCTGCGTGACTTCCAGGCGCAGAAGGTGCACATCGCCATCGTGGTGGATGAATTCGGCGGCACCAGTGGCCTCGTGACGATGGAAGATATTATTGAGGAAATTGTCGGTGAGATCAACGATGAGTACGACGAAGACGAACGCGCCTACACGCGTCTCAACCAAAACACCTATGTCTTCGAGGCCAAGACACTGCTCAGCGACTTCCGAAAGATTATGCAGTTGCCCGACGACGCCTTCGATGACGTGGCTGCCGACGCGGACACACTGGCGGGCCTGCTCCTTGAAATCAAGGGAGAGTTCCCGCAGGAACACGAGCGCATCACATACAACCGCTTCACGTTCGAGGTAATGGAGATGGACGAGCGCCGCATCGTGAAAATCAAAGTGATTGTCGGAAAGAGCTAAGGAACCAAAGCCAGCAGCCGCTCTATGAGCCGCGGCTTGGCATAGTCATCCAAGTCCGCTTCCTGTACCCAAATATAGCCCTCCGGCAAGGAGGGTTTTTCTGTAACCTCCAGGAAATAGAAATCTGCGTAGAGGATACGATGCGTCAGGACATGCTTTACGTCTTTGGCCAGGAGCTGTCCGTGCAGCCCGGTGGGCAGCACGGACAGCTCCACCGGTTCCCACAGCCCTTGCCAGATATCCCCTGCGGGGCGCCTGCGAATGGCGGTCTCCTGCTTACACCTTATATATATATACGCGAGGCGGCGCTCCTGCACCTTCGTCTTACGCAGCTTCACGGGCAGGTCATCAACGCGCCCTGTGCGCAGCGCCACACAGGTCTCTGCGACAGGGCATGTTAGGCAGGAAGGTCGCTGGGGCGTACACTGAACGGCCCCGAAATCCATCATCGCCTGGTTGAAGGCGGCGGCCTGTCCGAGCGGCAACAGCGCTGTGGCCAGAGCCTGAAACTCGCGCTTACCCTCGGTCGTATTAATAGGCGTCCCCACACCGAAGTGGCGCGCCAGCACACGATAGACATTACCATCGACGGCAGCTGCATTAACATCGAACGCGAAGGACGCCACGGCAGCGGCCGTGTAGTCACCGACACCCTTCAGCGCACGAATGCCCTCCAAAGTCCGGGGGAAACCGCCTGCCGCCACCACCTGCTTGGCTGCCGCGTGGAGGTTACGGGCACGGCTATAGTAGCCGAGGCCCTGCCAGAGGCGCAGCACCTCGTCCTCAGAAGCGGCGGCCAGCGCCTCGACCGTGGGAAAACGCTCCAGGAAACGGTGCCAGTAAGCCTCGCCCTGTTGTACGCGTGTTTGCTGCAAAATTATTTCACTCAGCCAGATAGCATACGCGTCTCGTGTACCACGCCAAGGTAAGTCGCGCCCGTAGGTCCGATACCACGACATTAATGACTGTGTATAATCATGAATCATGGTGCAAATATACCCAGAAACAGCTAAAAAGCTCATAAAAAGAGACTAAAAACACATTTTTTATCAAAAAAAGGCCGAAACATTTCTGTAACTGATTGAAAATTCCTACCTTTGCAGGCCGAAATGAAAAAAGCAAAAGAAAATATAAATTAAACTTATCATTTTATTCAACAATGACAAAAGCAGATATCGTCGGTTTCATCTCAAAGGAGACAGGCATTGACAAGACAACAGCCCTGACAGTGGTTGAATCATTCATGGAACAGGTGAAAGGCGCTTTGGCCAACGATGAGAATGTGTATCTCCGTGGCTTCGGCAGCTTCATTCTCAAGAAGCGCGCTCAGAAGACAGCCCGCAACATCACCCAGAACACAACGATGATCATTCCCGAGCACAACATCCCGGCTTTCAAGCCCGCAAAGGTGTTCTTCGAGGCTGTGAAGTAAGTTCCTACAAAGCGTTCAGCTTTCACATCTAAACATTAAATTCTAAACTTTAATCCCTACAGCTATGCCAAGCGGAAAGAAGAAAAAAAGACACAAGATGTCCACTCACAAGCGTAAGAAGAGACTGAGAAAGAACAGACATAAGAGCAAATAAACAACGTGCTCTGTTGGACTCTCTGTCAACTCAGACTTCGTGAGTCACAACACAGGAACAAACCGCGCCCGTGCTCTGGGCCGATTTGTTCCTTGTTTATAATAAATAGTTGACGAGTTGACATATTGACGAGTTGACTATAAATTGTGAAATTGTAAAATCGTAAAATTGTAAATCTCATGACCTGTGAAGTTATCGTAGATGTACAACCCAAGAAGATAGCCATTGCCCTCACTGAGGACAAACGACTCGTGGAATACCAAGAGGAGGAACTGCAGGCTCGCTTCAATGTGGGGAACATCTATTATGCGCGCGTCAGAAAGCTCATGCCGGGCCTCAACGCGTGCTTCGTGAACGTAGGCCATGAACGCGACGCCTTTCTCCATTATCAGGATTTAGGCCCACAATTTAATTCATTTACCAAGTACCTCAAGCAAGTAAGCAGCGACAAGAAGAACCTCTTCCCCATCTCCAAGGCTTCCATACAACCCGAGATGCCCAAGGAGGGAAGCGTGCAGAACACCTTACAGCTGGGACAGGAACTGCTGGTGCAAATCGTCAAGGAACCCATCTCCACGAAGGGCCCTCGACTGACCTGCGAAATCACCTTCCCCGGACGTTTTCTCGTGCTCGTGCCCTTCACGGACAAGGTTCATGTCAGCTCCAAGATCAAGTCAAGCGCTGAGCGTGCACGCCTCAAACAACTCATCCAGCAGATCAAGCCCAAGAACTTCGGCGTTATCGTTCGCACTGTAGCCGAAGGCAAGCGCGTGGCAGAGCTGGATTCAGAGCTGATGATCCTCCTGAAGCGATGGGAAGACGCCATCACGCGTGCACAGAAAGCCAAGGAGCTGCCCACGCTTTGCTACGAGGAAACCAGCCGCACGGTAGCACTCCTACGCGACCTCTTCAACCCAACCTACCAGAACATTTACATCAACGATGCCCGTATCTACGACGAAGTCCGCGACTACGTCAAGATTATCGCACCGGAGATGATTGAGATTGTCAAACTCTACAAGGGCAAGTTGCCCATCTTTGACAATTACGATGTTACACGACAGATCAAGACCTCCTTCGGTAAGACCGTCAGCTACAAGCACGGAGCTTATCTCATCATTGAACACACAGAGGCTTTGCACGTCGTGGATGTCAACAGCGGCAACCGCGCCAAAAATGCGGAAGGGCAAGAGGCCAATGCACTTGAAGTGAACCTCGGGGCAGCCGACGAACTGGCACGCCAGCTACGCCTCCGTGATATGGGAGGTATCATAGTTGTTGATTTCATCGACATGAACGTCGCTGAAGACCGGCAGAAACTCTATGAGCGCATGGTTGAGAATATGAAACGCGACCGTGCACGCCACAACATCCTGCCGCTCTCGAAGTTCGGACTGATGCAAATCACCCGACAGCGCGTGCGACCCGTTATGGAAGTACGTGTTGATGAGACCTGCCCCACGTGTATGGGCAAGGGAACCATTAAGTCCAGCTTCCTTTTCACGGACGTCCTCGAAGAGAAAATCAGCAAGCTCACCGGCGAACTCGGTATTCGCAACTTCGTGCTCCACGTGCACCCTTACGTCGCGGCCTACATCAATCAAGGCCTGATCTCTATCAAGCGACGCTGGCAAATGAAATACGGTTTTGGTGTTCGCGTTATGCCTAACCAACGCCTCGCCTTCCTGCAATACGAATTCTACTCCGCCGACGGAGAGGAAATCGATATGAGGGACGAGGATGAAATGAGCCACACACATTCATCACCACTAAACAAAGAGGCTGGGTCAGAATAACGACCCAGCCTTTTTGTTTTTTTACAGCTTCACGCTGACCGCCTTACCTGTGTAGGTCACCGTGTGGACGGTGCCTTCGGGCGTGTGGACACGGAACTGGCGCGTGGCCAGCATACCGGGATAGTCACCTGTCCGACGCCCGATGGTTAGCTGGCGGCTGCGGTCGTTCCATCGCATCTGGATTTCGGTGTATTGTCCCTGCTCATAGCGATAGGAATCACCTTCATCTTCGTAGAGCGTGAACGCGCCGTCTGCGCCTGGATAGACGACCACCTCCAGGTCATCCCATGCACGCTCTGTAGCCCATTGCACATCGGGACCCAACGGAAGGATACTGCCGGCACGGACATACAGAGGACTGTGGCCGAGGGGAATGGTGGTGCTCAGCGTCTGGCCTCCGCTATAGCGCTGACCGCTCCAGAAATCATACCAGTCAGCACCGGCAGGGAGGTAAGCCTCGTAAGATTTCGTCTCCGTCCAGTTGACGGCGGGATAGCCATTGCCATCCTGCGCCTGCTCCTGGCGGTTCCAGCCCGTCATCGCATCTGTGCGGACAATCTTCTCCTCGGTATAAAGAGGATGTGTGACAGGCACTGCCAGCAGCGAACGACCGAACATGTATTCACTGCCGAGATTCCAGACCTTCTTGTCCTGCGGGAAATCCATCACGAGTGCACGCATAAAGCTGTCATCGTGGCGAGACACCTGCCACGATGTGCTGTAGATATACGGCAGGAGGCGGTAGCGGAGGCGCACGGCATCAACCAACGCTTCATAGACAGGCTCGCCGACTTTACCATAGAGGTACAGCTCGCGGGGCACATCAGTACCGTGACTACGCATCATCGGACAGAGGGCGCCAAATTGCATCCAACGTACATAAAGCTCCTGGTACTGCGGGTTACGCACCGCTGAATGGTGGCCCATGGTGTTATACGAGCCGGCAAAGAAGCCGCCGATGTCGGTGTTCACCTGCGGGTTGGCTGTCAGCGTGTAGTTCAGGCAGATGGGAATCTGCTTGCGGAAGCTGTCCCAGCTGCTGCCGATATCACCGCTCCAGGTGTTGGCACCCGTGCGTTGCTGGCCGGCAAAATAAGAACGGGTAAGAATAAAGACGCGCTTATCACTAGAGGCTGCGCGCTGATGGTCATGAACGCCCTCCACACAGGCCAGAGGGAAGATATTACGCACAGAACGGTAAGAGGCCGTGCCGTTTCCCACGGGAATGACCTCGTCGAGGTCACTCTCCTGATACGAGAGATGGTCGGGGTCGGTAGAGTCCATCCACCAGGCGTCAATACCCATTTTATGCAGGCGCGTGAGATTCTCCCAATAGATGTCGCGAGCCTCAGCGGTGAAAGGATTGTAGCAGCGGACACCGCTGGGATAGTCCATGCGCGGCGGCCACATTGGCAGACCGCTCTGCGGCCATGTCTGGAAATGCATCAGCAGACCTTTCTCGTCCATCTGACGATAGCCCTTCGTGTTGGGGCCGAAGCTCTGCCAGATGCTGATGCTCATGTGAGCGTGATGCTTGTTGTGCACCTCGTCGATCATCTGCTGTGCCTGCTGGAAGTCCTCGTGAAGGAACTCCATCGCATTCCAAGTGTAGTTGCTGCCCCAGTACTGCCAGTCCTGGATAATACCGTCAAACGGGATATGCTGCTCACGATAGCGGCGCACAACGCCGAGCAGCTCATTCTGACTTCTGTAGCGCTCACGGCTCTGATGGAAGCCGTAAGTCCACAGCGGAAGCATGGGAGCACGACCTGTGAGGTGGCGCAACTCACGAATGACCCCGTCCGCCGTGCCGCCATATACGAAGTAGTAATCCACGCCCTCGCCCACCTGCGACTCCAGCGTAAGGCCCTCGCGACTGTCCAACTGCGTTGGCGAGTAGTTATCCCAGAAGATACCATAACCCTTCACACTCTGGAATACATTGGCGAAATCCTCGAGGTTCGACTGCACCATCAACCTGTTCTCGCCGCGCTGACTCATCTTTCCATTCTGCAGGAGGCCAACACCATAGAGGGGCTCGTCTGCCTCCAATGCCCACGACTGTGACACACGGTAGTGGCCGCGGTCCGGACCTTCCGTGATGGGCGTGAGGCGATGCTCACCCTCACTCACGAGCGGCGTTCCCTTGGCATCGGAAAAAGAAACTTGACCCGTAGCGGTGTTCACGCTCACGCGCAGGGAAGAGCTGGCATAGGTAATGACATTGTCCTTCACCTGTTTCTTCACCTTGACAGCCTCAGGCTGCGCCGTAACCACATAGTTATGGCGGCGCACAGGCTGCTGACCGTCAGGTCCCTTCTGAACGCGTACGGTCTGAGGCGTGTAAAACGTAATCGTTTGTGCTGTAGTCATTTGTACCAACAGCATCAGCAGAGAGAGAAAGGCTCCCTTCATCAGGATTCGTGTTTGCATAATAGGTGTTATTTCTGTTTTTGTTGTAACAATCCGCACAAAAGTACGGCAAAAACACGACTGCAACAAACTTTTAAAGTGAAAAAATGTTTCTTTGACCATCGGTTCATATTTTTTGCTTACCTTTGCTACCGCATTCAAGATATTCACACACATCTATGAAGAAATACATCCTTGACCTCGTCGTGCAACGCACCAGCGCGCCACGCCCCGGCTATGTTCTCTTGCAACTCACGGATCCCGCCGGCCCGTTGCCGGCAATGGTGCCCGGGCAGTTTGTGGAAGTGCGCGTGGACGGCTCCCCAGAGACCTTCCTGCGCCGCCCCATCAGCATTAACCTCGTGGATCGCGAGGCCAACGAGCTGTGGCTCCTGATTCATGTCGTAGGTGCCGGCACAAGAGCGCTGGCGGAGCTAAAGGCAGGCGACACTGTGAATCTGGTACTGCCGCTGGGCAACGGCTTCACACTCTCACCCACGCCCCGTTCCCCGCTCCTCATCGGCGGCGGTGTAGGCACAGCCCCCCTGCTCTACCTGGGGCAGGAACTGAAGCGCCAAGGCACAAAGCCCACCTTTTTATTAGGAGCGCGCACGCGCGAAGACCTGATGCAAGTGGAGCGCTTCCGCGAGACGGGCGAGGTGTATATCACCACCGAGGACGGCAGTCTCGGCGAACGCGGCTTCGTCACACAGCATTCGCTATGGAACGGAACCGCCGCCTACGATTATATCTACACCTGCGGTCCGAAGCCCATGATGGTAGCTGTAGCACGGCTGGCACGCGAGAAAGGAATTCCCTGCGAGGCATCGCTGGAGAACCTGATGGCCTGCGGCCTCGGCGCCTGCCTCTGCTGCGTGGAAGACACCACGGAGGGGCACGTCTGTGTCTGCAAGGAAGGCCCTGTGTTTAACATCGAAAAACTGAAATGGTAAGACTCACCCCCTACCCCCTCTCTTTCAAAGAGGGGGGATAGTATAAAAGGAATTAAAATTGAATAACATGACAACGAGCAACAACAATATAACATCGCGCCAGCCTTCCCCCTCTTTGCAAGAGAGGGGGTTAGGGGGTGAGTCCGTAAACATCGGAGGTCTCACCTTGAAGAACCCCGTGATGACCGCTTCCGGCACCTTCGGCTACGGGCTGGAGTTTGCCGACTTTATCGATCTCAACCGCCTTGGAGGCATTATTGTCAAGGGAACCACGCTGGAGCCGCGACAGGGTAATCCCTACCCCCGCATGGCAGAGACGCCACAGGGGATGCTCAACTGCGTGGGGCTGCAAAACAAAGGTGTCGATTACTTCTGCCAGCATATTTACCCCGAAGTACGTAAAATCAATACCGCCGTGCTGGTCAACGTCAGCGGACACAGCATAGAGACCTATGTGGAATGTGCCCGTCGCATCGCAGCACTTGAGGATATTCCCTCCATCGAGCTCAACATCTCATGCCCTAACGTCAAGCAAGGCGGTATGGCCTTCGGCGTGACCTGCGAGGGTGCCGCCAGCGTCGTCAAAGCCGTGCGAGCCGTATATCCAAAGACGCTTATCGTGAAGCTCTCACCCAACGTCACCAGCATCGCGGACATCGCGCGCGCCGTGGAGGCTGAGGGAGCCGATGCCGTGTCACTCATCAACACCCTCATGGGCATGGCCATCGATGCCGAACGGCGCAAGCCCGTCCTCAGCATCGGCACCGGCGGCCTCTCCGGTCCTGCCGTGAAGCCCGTGGCGCTGCGCATGGTATGGCAGGTCTTCGATGCGGTGAAGATCCCCATCGTGGGCCTCGGCGGCATCATGAACGCCACCGATGCCATCGAGTTTATCCTCGCCGGCGCCACTGCTGTGGAGATTGGCACCGCCAACTTCATCGACCCCGCTGTCACCATGAAAGTCATTGACGGCATCGACGACTACCTCACGCGCCACCACTTCAGCAGCGTCCGCGATATCATCGGAGCTGCACATCGGCAAGATTAAGGCTTAAAACAATAGACACTAAAAAGGGAGCTCATGCCCTCACGGGTGGGAGCTCCCTTTTTTGGCCGCTTTGTAGAAAATAAGGAGTAGAAAAGAGAGAGGTTGCGGCCAGCTTTCTTGGGTAAAAGTGAAATATGAATATATTTTTTTGAAGAAGAAATCTGTGTTAATCCTTGCGAGCAGAAAAGGTCTCGAAGGTTCCATCGTCATAGAAAACGTGGATTTCGGTAATCCGGCGCTGCGGTTTGTCAATATATTTCACAATCTCACGTACTGTCACAACACCTTCTGGAGCCTTGCCTGCAGCACTATGGGAAGGTGATTGATCATCACCGCTGGGCTTGTTGGCAGCTTCTGTTGGACGAACGCCTTCGTCCTGCTGCGTTTTGTCTTGTGTCTGGGGTGCCTCCTTATCAGGAGTGCTCTCCATGTCACCCTCGCCAAACATCAACCAGGTGATGCTAATCTCAGGGAACCGACGGTGTATAGCCTGAACAGTGTTGTTCGTTGGAGAGGTGTGCCCGTTGAAGATGCTGGAGAGGGAGGAGGGTGAAATTCCGAGAGCAGCTGCAAAGTCTCGTTGAGTCATTTTGTGGCTCTGCATGATCTCCAAAATACGTTCCTTCATCGTTGAATTATCTTCTTTAGGCGGCCTCTAAATGTTGGCCATATCGGTTTGACGCTGCAAAGGTAAGGAAAAAGTATTCATATCTCCAAATTTATAAGACAAAATTTTTAAAATTCGTGTTTTTAATGCATTTCGATAAGTAAATCCATAACCGTAAACTACACAAATACAAATATTCGGATTTACAAATGTGAATATGATAGGACGTATTACTGCACACTTAAAGAAATTGGTTGAATCAAAATTCCGTAATAATTGGCTATCAATTAAATAAAATACATAGAACTGTCCTATTTCATTCCCGAAAGGCGAATAATCAAGAATATTTACATTGCAGAGCCTGATATAATATCATATTCAATGGTATTATATTGATATTTAACCATATAAAAGTGCATACCTTATTCGCATATTCAAACGTTTATGCTTTCAAACAACGAAATTCAATATTTCAAATTGTGAATTTACGGATTTTAAACCCATGTTCGCGGATTCGAATATTGGTAATTTCAGGCTTTAAAATTCAGTTTTGTAAATCGAATCTTCGAATGCATTTTATTTCTTAAACGCAAAGAATTGTAAACCCGAACTGAGTTGGCGCGAGAATTTCATGCTTAAGTCATAACTTGGGAAGCGGACACGGACTTGTTTTCGTGCGATTCTCAGCGCACAAAAATAGCCCCTATCTCACTTGAATCAAGCTCGTTAGAGGCTAAAAATTCTGTTTAGCAGAATTCCTAGAATAGATAAAAATCAGTGCAGAATTTGATAAACCAGCTCCTTGAGGAGGTCTCCATCCGATGTTTTTTGCCCTCCTACTCCCTTCGAAGCACCATCTGTTCGACGTATTTCACCTATAATATTGAAAACTTTTGTCGCAGTGTAAAGTCGCATGGCCGGAAGAATGTTCTTGCGAACCTGCCAGGTCGTCTGTCCCAACCAGTCAGCAATCCCCTGTTCGGTCTTCACCGGAGAGTAATAAGCCAGCATCAGATCAGAGTAGAATTTGAAGATGGTGGAGAGTGTAGGCTGCAAAGCGAAGTTCTTAGGATTACTGTCAAAATATTTCACTATCTTGTTTGCCTTCACTACATCTTTCATCGAGAGTGCTGTCGTCAGCTCGAAAGAATTGTACTCCTTGCTGATGCCGATATTGTCCTGGATGGCTTGCGCATCGATGCGATGCCCCTCGCCCACCGCTACGATGAGCTTATCCAACTCGCCCGCAAGGCGGCTGAGATCCGCGCCTACGTGTTCACAAAGTATCAAGCACGCGTCTGGCGCAATCTCAACGCCCTTTCTTTTCACGTAACTACCCACAAAACCAGGCAGTTCGCGGTCATAAAGTTTGTTGGATTCGAAGACTATTCCAGCCTTGCGAATGTCCTTTGCCATGTTTGTACGGCCGTCAAGGGTGCCATTTTTGTGACAGAGCACGAGAACGGTCGTTGGCATGGGTTTCTGGGCATAAAACGCTAACACCTCCTTATGCGGCAGGCTCTGTGCCTCACGCACGACGACCACCTGTCGCTCCGCCATCATCGGGTAGCGCTTGGCAGCGTTGACGACCTCCTCGCCCGTTGTTTGGGGGCCATAAAGGATGGTGAGGTTGAAGTCGCGCTCATCCTCAGTAAGGGCCTGCGCCACGATATAATCGGAGAGGAGATCGATATAATAAGGCTCCTCGCCCATGAGATAGTATATGGGCTTAAAATCGCCAGCGCGCACTTGCTGAACGATTTCCTCGTAGGTGATGCCTCCAGCCTTCTTTGCCATAAGCTTAAACGGTCAGTATTCAACGTGCCCTCACCATTTCAGGTGTTTGACGGTCTTATCCTTGCTCATGATCTTCTGCAGCGACAGAATGCCGATATGCACGTGGTCTTTAACGTAGTTCGTAGTGACTTTCTTGTCGCTCTCCGCCGTCTTCACGCCCTCCGGGGTCATCGGGTTGTCCGACACCAGCAGCAGGGCGCCGGTGGGAATATGGTTCGCAAAGCCTGTGGTAAAGAGCGTGGCGGTCTCCATATCTACAGCCATCGCACGCGTCCGCAGGAGATACTCCTTGAAGGTCTCGTCGTGTTCCCAGATGCGGCGGTTGGTGGTATAGACAGTGCCTGTCCAGTAGTCATGACCCGCATCACGAATCGAGGAACTGACGGCGCGCTGCAACATGAACGCAGGCAGCGCCGGCACCTCGGGCGGATAATAGTCGTTCGACGTACCCTCGCCCCTGATAGCCGCCAGCGGCAGGATGAGGTCGCCCATCTGCACCTTCGCTGGTATAGCGCCGCACTTTCCCAGGAACAGGCAGGCACGCGGTTTGATAGCGCTCAGCAAGTCCATGATGATGGCAGCGTTGGGTGAACCCATACCGAAGTTGATGATGGTGATACCGCCTGCGATGGCCACACGCATATTGGCGTCATAAGGTGGCGCCTCGATGCCGAAATGCTCACAAAACAAATCTACATAGTTGTTGAAGTTGGTCAGGAGCACCAAATCCGTGAAGTCTTCAAGCGGGTGCTTCGTATAGCGTGGAAGCCAGTTTTCCACGATTTCTTGCTTTGTTTTCATACTTCTTTTTGGTTATTTGGTTGCAAAGATAGGGGATTTTTTCGAATTATCGGTCTGCATCGGCAGATATTTCGAATATTATCCCTAAATTTGCATCGTGAAAGACGAAGCGACTCTCTCCTACCCGCCCCTGAACCTGCCTGCGGCCGACTTACGCATTGAGTCGGGCGACAGCGGCTACACGGTCTTCGACCCGCTGCGGCGCCGCCGTGTGCGTCTGACGCCGGAGGAATGGGTGCGCCAGCATTTCACGGCGTACCTGATTCAGCACAAGGGCTATCCTGCAGGGCTGTTGGGCAACGAGGTGTCGCTGACCATCAACGGGATGACGCGGCGCTGCGACACGGTGCTCTACGGCCTCGACCGTCAACCGCGCATGATTATCGAGTATAAGGCGCCTGTGGTGGCGCTGACGCAGAAGGTATTTGATCAAGTGTGGCGCTACAACACGGTGCTGCGCGTGGAATGGCTCATTGTCAGCAACGGTCTCCAGCACATCGTCTGCCATCTGGACAAAGAAAAAGGCACGTACAGATTCCTGTCCGAAGTACCGGAATTTGAAAGATTGAAAGATTGAAAAATTGAAAGATTGAAGGTTTGATTTTGCTTTTAGATGTTAGCAATAAGCCCTCACTTTCTTTCAATGTTTCAATATTTCAATTTTTCAATCTTCATATGGGCATCCATATGAAAGCCGCCGCATCCCACAACGCGTGGCTGATGACGATGGCTGGCAGCTGCTTAGGCATCAGCCGATAGAGGCCGCCCCAGGCTATACCACAGACCAGCGCCGCCATAATGAGCATGAAATTACCTGACGGCAAATGCACCAGCGTGTAGGCTGCAGTCGTGATGATGAACGCCCAGTTCTTAGCTTTTCGATTGGCTACAGCCAGCGCGCAATGGCGATAGCGACGGCGTAGCTTATTCACCAGCGACTGCTGGATATAGCCGCGCCAGAAAATCTCCTCGGCCGGGCCAATCACGAACAACAGCAGCAGCGACAGCACCCAAGGCGCCTTGCCTGTCTTCATGCCGTAGATGAGATCGACCTGCGGACGCGCGAAGTCGAACATCCACTGCGACATCTTGTCACCCACCCAGAACACGCACCACAGCAACGCAGCGATGCCGGCACCCAGGACTGCCGTGAGGCACCAGTCACGGACACTCATGCGAGGCCAGCGCAGACCACCGAAGAGCAACGCCAACAGCGTAAGGATGACGGCAGACACCGACATGGCAAGCCAGAAATTGATGTGCGGCGCCGTCCAAGGCGAAAACATCAGGAACCACAATGCGGCAGCGACGAAGAGAGAAGCGAAAATGCGGGGCATGTCTTGAGGGGTTAAGGGTTTATGGTTGAGGGGTTATGGTTGGGGGTCAAATGAGGCGGCTGAGAATCAAGCCAATGACAAGCAGGAGGCTGAACATCAGTTGCAGCTGGGCGGTCTTCTCGTCGAGATTCGCATAGGACTCCTTGCCGCCCTGCTTGTAGGCCAGAATCGTGCGGGCATTCTTCACGGCTACGGGCATGGCCAGGAAGGCGATGCCGAGCCACCAGGGCTCCACACGCGCTATCATCAGCCCCACAAGCCACAGGAACGGCACCAGCACCTCTGCGGCATAGAGCCGCGCGCCGAACTGGCGACCCGTAAGCATCGGGAAGGTAGAGATGCCGGCGCGGCTGTCGGTCTCGATATCACGGACATTGTTAGCGTGAAGGATGGCCACCGTAATCAGCCCTACGGGCACCGCCAGCCACAACACAGGCCAATAAATCTCACCCGAGACGATAAACGACGTTCCCATCATCGGCAGCAGCGAGTAGCACAGGATGATGACCACATCTCCCAGCGCCATATACTTCAGACGCGGATAGCACAGCGATAGCGCGATGCCGGCGATGCCGATGTACAACAGCGGCAGACCTGTGAGGGCCACAAGGGCAAGACCGCCGGCCACGGCGATAATGTTGAGGGTGATGGAGAGGCGCTTGAACTCCTGTGGCGTGAAATCGCCGTTGACAAGCAACTGCACACCGAAGGTGTCCTTGGCATCGACACCGCTGCGGTAGTCAGCAATATCGCTCCAGACATTGCCGGCAGCGTGCACGAAGATGATGTTCACAAGCGCCCACAGCGCCAGCCAGCCATTGAAGGCTGTGCCCTGTGCCCAGCACCAAGCAATAGTGACGAGCACGGGCATCGCAGATGCGGGAAACGACCACGGACGCGTGGCCACCACCCAGTCCTTAAAAGAATGTTTCATGTACCTTTGTCATTGGAATTCCGCGACAAAGGTACACAAAAGTTTTCAGAAACAGCAAGAAATCTGTTCAGAAATGCAGCCCAGTGCCCAAACCAATGACATCGGCGACACTGCGGAGCCCCTTCTATTCGAAGGTGCGCAGGGCGGCTTCCATCTGCCGCATGAGGTTGCGCTTGGGCGAATGGGGCGAGTAGATGAAGCCCTCGGTGACGAGGACGCGGCGGGCGCCAGTATCGATGCGCTCCAGCGCCACGAAGGCACCGCCCAGCGCAGCGCCACGCATCTCCCACAGGCCGTGGACCTCATGAACGCTGGCACCGCCAATCGTGCGCATACGCGACATAATAAGAGGTACGCGCGCGAGGGAGTCATCGTGAGAGGTCACCGTGGCCGTCTGCATCCACTGTCCCGCCTGTGCGCCGGGAATATTGATGCACATGACGCTGTCGCGCATGGCTACATACTGCTCGGAGGTGAGCGGACGGCCGTCCCAGGCATAGCTGTAGAAGACGAAGTTCTGGTCGGCGTCGTTGAGGTTCGTGCCCGTCCACAGGAAATCCTGACCCACCTTGGCGGCGTGCAGGCCATCGGGGACGCAGATGCGGTGGCCAAAGCGCTGCAGGCTGTCGGCCGTCATGCGGCTGTATTTCCTGCGCAGGCGCGCAGCCTCCACCTCCAGCTCGCTATCCACGAACAAGTCTGTCAGGCGCTGACGCTGTGCACCGATGAAGGCGGCCAGTTCCCGTACGTTGCGCGCCGTGACTTTCACCTCCACCTGTGGGCGCGCCACCACATTGCGGGCCACGCCCAGAGTGGGTTTCTCTGCATCCGCCTCCACACTCACAAGCAGGCGGTTGCGCATCGTTCGCCAAGCCGTCAGGTTTGCCTCGCCATAGACAACATCCACGCGAAACATCGGCTCATGCTGGTTGAGCACAGGCGTGGAAGCCTTCAGCACCGCCTCCAGCGTGTCCTTCAGCGCCCCTTGATACAGTGCCTGCGGGATAATCAGCGCCACCTCATAGGGCAGTCCGCGCGACGACGGCAACTGCGCCGCCCGTTCGCTTTTCGGCGAGCAGGCCGTCAGCAGCAGCGCTGCCAGCAGTGTCAGGATGATGGACT
>Ga0310691_10002908_pt1 | contig 21509 bp, 24 predicted proteins | sample 176DNAGHGlowgp2_FD_203887 | JGI IMG/M metagenome (GOLD analysis project Ga0310691, IMG submission 203887) | Sheep rumen microbial communities from Palmerston North, Manawatu-Wanganui, New Zealand - 1766 DNA GHGlow gp2 (v2) (version 2) | ecosystem: Host-associated > Mammals > Digestive system >...
TGGCATTTAATGTTCTGCTATGAATGAATCACGCATCATAACAGCCGCGCTCCATTTTTCGGTAACTGTAAACTTGTATCCGAAATCCTTGAGATATTTTCTTGCGGCCTCTTCTGAAACATAATAAAATGCATCAATAGCCTTTTCCGCGTCAAACGTGCCTTTTTGCATTTTCTTTTCCAGATTTTTTTCGATTGCCTGGAGCATCCGAAAATACAAAACGCTGCTATTAATTGCCACAAGATAAAGCTCTCTTGCCTCTGGAGTATCTGCAAAATACATATTTTTTGTGTGTTTCATTTTCGTTTTCCCCTTTTCAAAAATAATAATATTCACTCTGCATTTTTCCGGGCTTGTGACCGGTGGAATTAATCCAGCTGCATTACTGGCCATTACTGGCCAGTTTGAAAAGGTGAAAAGGGAACCCGGCTTTCAATTATCCCGCGGGCGGCTTGCATATCTCTTTCAAGACAATGTCAATTGATCAATTACGCCTTACCCCCGCGCGGTTACTTGCTACCGGCTGTATTTACTTGTCAAGGTGCATCCCGTGCTATCCGCTTGCGCGGGCCTCTGTTTTCCCGCGGCCCCGTGTTTCTGGCCGCGTCCGGTTCGGTTTGTTTCTTTCACTGTCTGTATACTACCATACGTTAAACGTAATTGCAAGCACTTTTTTACGTTTTACGTACTTTCGGCATCTTGCACAATTTGCCGTGCCGCGTTTTGTGCATTTTGCTACCACGTGCCCGCTCCGGTTTTCTGGCCTTTTTCCGGCGTTTTGCGTATACGCAATGTAAACAGCCCTTTTTGCGCGTTTATATTTCTAACGGCTGTTTATACGCCTTGCGCGCTTGCCTTGCGTTTATGGGCTGTTTCCGTTTGCGCTTTGGCTTTTCCCGCGGTTCTATGATTCCCGCGTGTTGTTTCTCTGTTTTTCTTTTTTGGATTTCCACATTGCCCCTGTCGATCTGTCTATCGCCTTGCCTCTGGCCTTTTCCGGTTCTCAAGCTGTCTCCACTGTCAATCCGCTGCCGGTTCTGTTTCCAGATTTCCGGCTCGGTTCCAGGCTTGCAAGCTTTTTCGGTTTTGGCCCGGCTGGTATCCTGTCAGCAGCTGGCCGGATTGATCAGATTGTTTTTTCTTCTCTGTCTCTTCTATTTCCGGCAGCTTTGGCAGCTCTGGTAAGCCGTCAACGATTCTCATCTATAACCACATTCTTTACGCAATCATTGACTATTTCTTGATGCTTTTTGTGTATTTTTGCAAAATGTGGTGATTAAGTGGGGAATGATCGTTAGATTTGTGGGCGATTTGTGGTGAAAGTGGGGAAGTGTCACGAGTCTAAAAATAATTAATTAAATTAATTAATCAATTATTAAATTCAACTAACCATTGGCCGCGGCTAACACTTCAAACTTTTGAATTATATCCGCTTTGGTTCACTTAATCGATATTATGCGAACCAAATTGTTATACACTTTTGCGAGTTTGACTAAATTTCCACTGTTTCCGACTGTCTCCGGCTGTTTATAGGCGTGATCTGGCCGCGCGTCCGCGGTTCACGGGCACGGCATGACAGGCCCGTCAGGGAATGGAGCCGCCACGCCTGGGCTGGGTTAGTCCTCCACGCATCCGAAAAACAAAAAAGACAATATTGATATTCAGAGTTGATATTCAGAGTATCAATATGGTGAATAAGATAGATAGAGATAGATGGAGATAGATAGAGATAGATATGGAGAGGACGAAAGAGAATGAAAGAGGATGGAAAAGAATGGGTGAGGTAAGAAAGTGAGTGCGAGAAGATGAGTGCAAGAAGATGGAGGAAGGAAGATTGGCGAAGCCAAAAATGCGGAGCGAAGCGGAGCCTTCTTTTTTTCTTCTATATATCTTCTTATATATCTTCTTATAACGTTGTTCAAAACACCCCCCTATTTTGAGCAGGCAAAACGGTCTAGAGTGTTCAAAACAGGGGGGTATTTTGAGCAGGCTAGATTGGTTTGCTTGTTCAAAATACCCATATGTTTTGAGCAGGCAAGAATAGGGAAAAGGTAGCAAAGAGTATAGGAATTACTGGTAGTTTTGGGGCTTTTCCTGTTTACACAAAAATAGAGAAATTCTGCATTGGTTTTTTACAAAAAAGCGAGAAAAAGTGTAATACACAAAAAAGAGGGGAAAATGAGGGAGAAAATGATGGGGAAATGGAGAGTGAAAACGAAGAATGTTGCATTGGTTTTTTCTTAAAAAGCAGAAGCCGGGAGTTGATGGTGAAGTGCTATTCAAAAAATTCCAAAAGCAAAAAAGACCCCCGGAGCCAGGACACAATGGTTCTGATATCCGGGGGAGAAAATTAAATTGCTTGATTCAATACGGTTTATCGAATATAATCAAGATATAATCAAACTCAAAAATTTTTCAAAAACTAAAAAGGCGGTTTCTGGATGGGGAACCGTGACAGTCTGATGGGACTATCTACTTTCGATAATGGGAAGGGGGATAGTCTTTTCTTTATGGCTATTACGGATGGACGGAAGAAGAAACTGGAGCGGATGCTGATAGACCGTGGGGCACGGGACTTTGGGGCACTGAAGGATGCGTTTGCGATTGCCAGAGATCTTGATGATCACGATGGAGTTAAGACCATCAGGAAACACGCGAGGGGACTTTTCCGTGCGGTTGGTGCACCGGCAGTTGATCTGTACTACAAGACGCATCTGTATGAAGCGAAGACATGCTTCGACAGTTACCTGATTTACATGGAGAAAAACCGGGACTATGACAAGCAGTTCTATCTGCCGCGTAGGAAGCAACTGAAGAAGGTTGTGGATGCGCTTCAGAGATTGTCGGAGCACGAGATTGAGCTGTTGGCTGTGTCGATGCCTCCTGGTACAGGGAAGAGCACTCTGGCTTTGTTCTATCTGACTTGGTTAGCCGGGAAGCACCCGGAGAAGCCCATGTTGACAGGTTCCCACGCGAACTCCTTTCTGACCGGTGCATACGCAGAGTGCCTGAGAATGCTTGATCCGACAGGGGACTATCAGTGGAACGATGTGTTCAGCCCTCTGCATGTGATTTCCACAAATGCAAAGGACATGATGATTGACATCGGTAAAGACAGGAAAGACGGAAAAAGATTCGCTTCACTTGAATTCAGCTCCGTCGGAAGTGGAAATGCCGGTAAGGTGAGAGCGGAGCAACTGCTGTACTGCGATGACCTTATCCCGGACTTGGAGACGGCACTCAGCCGGGATCGTCTGGAGAAGCTATGGAACCAGTACACAACCGACTTGCGGCAGAGGAAGATCGGTGACTGCGTTGAGCTTCACATTGCAACACGTTGGAGTGTACGTGACGTGATCGGACGGCTTGAACAGATGTATGCGGATGAGGGGAGAGCGGAGTTTATTGTAATGCCAGCTCTAGACGAGAATGACGAGAGCAACTTCGATTACCCCATCGAGGCGGGGTTCACAACAAAGTTCTATCACGAGCAGCGTGAAATCATGGATGATGCGTCCTGGCGGGCACTGTACATGAATCAGCCAATAGAGAGAGAAGGACTTTTGGTGAGTGAATCTGAGCTACGAAGATATTTTGAATTACCAGATGGAGAACCAGATGCGATTATAAGTGTTTGTGACACAAAAACAACCGGATCAGATTATTGCGTTATGCCAGTTGCATATCAGTATGGAAATAATTTTTATATAGAAGATGTGGTTTGTGATAATTCAAATCTTGAAATTGTGGAACCGCGGTTAATATCAGCCTGCTTGAAAAATAAGATTCAAATGAGTTGCTTTGAATCTAACTCTGCTGGTGGTAAAATTGCGGAAAAAATACAGACAGAAGTAAAATCTCGTGGAGGACGCACAAAAATCACAACAAAATATACCACGCAAAACAAGGAGACAAAGATCATAGTAAACAGTCCGTGGTGGAAAGAACATTGTTTGTTTAAAGATAATTCTGTGATTAAGAACGATAAAGAATATCAAAAATTCTTGAGCTTTTTGTGTTCCTACACAATGGCCGGAAAGAATAAACATGATGATGTTCCTGATGCTATGGCACAATTGGCGATTTATATTCAAACATTTACAATGGCGCAAGTTCAAATAGTGCAAAGGCCGTGGTAAATTTTTCTGCACAAATTGCTTTAAAATTGCAAAAAGCACTTGCAATACTGGCAAATTGTGCTATAATCATCGTAGATAAATATATGCATTGGGGTGAAATAAGTGCGGACAGAGATCACACTTTCACCGAAAGCTGTTGAAACCATCAACGAAATGCTTACGGCGGGGAACCGTGTGCAGCTCGATTTTGACCAACGTTCCGGGGAACTGAAGATATATGAGGTTCCGCGAATGAAAACGAAATATCGGGTGGTTGTCGCTGTTGGGCGATGATGACAGCTTGACTTAGAGCTAATTGCTTACGAATTGTAGGCAGTTGGCTCTTTTTTATTTGTTCTTTTTCATCTTTGGAAGGTCGTCTTTGGGCATGGAGACGGCATCCATGGTTTGCCTCCTTTTCTGACCACACGGCTGCTGGCAGATCTCACTGGTGCAGAGTGGGCATCTGTCGTTGGTTGAGAGCAAGCAGTGCCGTGAACTGCTGTGTGGAGATGTACATTGTGTTGGCGCAGTGTGTGTTGAAGCACATCAGGAAATCGGCATTTAAAGAAATCATGCGCTGCGGGGTGAGTATCATGAGCCATACAGCGACAATTGAAGAGACTGGTGAAACCATTGAGTATCAGGGCGTGAAGAACTCCAGTGATACTGCGAAATACTATCCGCTTGGCCGGGATGATCTTCACGGGCGCAGACAGATCTTCACGAACGAGCGTGAAATCACGAGGGGCAATGTGGTTGAGATTCTGAACAAGGCTCTCAGTGTACATCAGCGGAACCGTAACGAAGAGATCTATCTGGAGAAGTATGTCCGTGGTATTCAGCCGATTCTCGACAGGCAGAAGAAGTACAACGATTACGTGAACAACAAGGTCGTTGTGAACGTGGCGAACCAGATCGTGGCGTTCAAAACTGCCGAATTTGCCGGTGAGCCGATTCAGTATGTTTCCCGTGGAAGCAAGAAAAGCGTCCCGAAGAAGATTGAGAGACTGAACTCCCTGATGATTTCAGAGGGGAAGCAGACAAAGGACATGAAGCTTGCTCACGATATGTTTACGGTCGGCGTAGGGTACAGGCTCATCCTAAACGACAAAGCCATTGCCGTATCGAAAAAGGACATTGAGGACGAGTCCCCGTTTGAAATCTACGTGCTTGACCCGCGCAACACGTTCGTTATTCGGAGAAACGATGTTACGAAGAGGGTTGTTGCCGGTGTGACATTCGTCTTTACCGATGAGGCACAGCAGAGTGTGGAATTTGCGGTATATACGGAAACTACGGTTTTCACCATCACCGGAACGATGTTTCGCGCTGAAAAGGTCAAGACCGTTCAGGTTCACAATTTTGGGATGATCCCAATTGTGGAATATCCGTGCAACACGCTTTACATGGGAGCGTTTGAACCCGTTCTACCGCTCCTCGATGCCTACAACCTGACAACGAGCAACCGCCTCGATGGTATTGAGCAATTCATTCAGGCAATCATGGTGTTTGAGGGTGTGGATGTAACACGTGAACAGTTCCTTGAACTGAAGGATCTTGGAGCCATCAAGCTTCCACCCGCAATGGATGGACGGAGCAGTAAGGTCTACTACCTCAATGAACAACTTGATCAGGGGCAGACTCAGACGCTTGTGGACGATATGTACCAGACGATCCTCCAGATTGTCGGTATGCCAAGTCAGGGGAATGCAAACACGTCCGACAGTTCCAACAACGGCGCAATGATTATCAAGAACGGATGGTGGAACGCAGAGGCCCGTGCTCTGGAAACAGAGGGGGCATGGAAGCAGTCTGAGATCGACATGCTGAAGATCGTCCTAAAAATTGCGAAGGACGCAAATGTGATGGATGGTCTTTCCATTCTGGACGTGGAGCCGAAGTTCACGAGACGGAGCTATGAAGACCTCCTCACGAAGACGCAGTCCTTCTCCACGCTTCGGTCTGCCGGTTGTACATCACTTCAGGCATTTAAGTTCAGCCATCTCAGTCAAGACCCGGAGAGCGATGCGATTGCATTTGACGAATACCAGAAGGAGCGGGCAGACAGCCTGGATATGCAGAGTGGCCTTTCCGTTGGAGGAACAGGAGGCTCTGGGGCATCGGTTACGTCTTACGATGAGACTGGAGAAGAACCGGAAACACCGGAAGAGGACACCGAAGAAGGTGACAACAGTGAGGTTGGCTATGCCACTTGCCCGGTCTGCAAACGCAGATTCAAGCGGAAGAGCAGCCGTCAGGTTTACGACAGGATTGAGTGCAGACGCATCGCACAGAGGTCTAAGAGGGCCGGTGGTATCAGATGAATTACGAGCTTGCCGATAAGGCAATTCGTGATATGAACCGAAGGAATCTGAGGACTTTCGACAGACTGAAGACGTTGAAGTTCGATGAACTGAATGTTCTGAGAAGCGTGAAGAAGGTTTATGACGATTCTGCACGGTTGGCGAAACGCAGATACCTTGAGATTGCGGAAGACGCGTTTCTGAAAGCAATGATGCTTGCCGGGGCGACACGCAAGGAAGCGGAAGAGGAACTGGAAGACTCCATTACGGAGGACTGGGTTCTGGACATGCTTGAGGACTTCGATGCGCTGACGCTCTATAGGTTCGACACGGAGACGGAGCGTAAAGCGGAGAGAACGGCAGAATCCATTCTCGCATCGGTAAACAAGGACGAGGCAGTTGACCATGCACTTCGGCTTTGGACGCACCAGGTATCCCAATATGCGGATAACAGTGTCATTTACGCCACTATTGACGGATACAAAGCCGCGGGCGTGAAGAAGGTGCGGTGGAAAGCGGAACGTGATGAGAAAGTCTGCAAGACGTGTCACGACCGTGACGGGAAGGTCTACAGCATCAACAGGATTCCTCCGATACCGCATTACCATTGCAGATGCCGACTTGAAAAAGTTGATTAATTGTTGAATACAAGCGGATAGCTCGACGGGGCGAAAAGAAGAAGCCTTACTTCCTGCCGCTTGTTTCAAATAAGGCAGATTACGAAAGGCGGTAATTGAATATGGCTACACTTGATCTCACCGGGCAAAGATTTCATAAGTTGACTGCGTTATATCCGACAGGGAAGAAAAGTGAACACGGTAGTAATGCGATTTGGGTGTGCTTATGTGATTGCGGTAAATATACAGAAGCAAACACAGGGCAATTGAGATGTGGGACAAAGAAAAGTTGTGGATGTGCTAAAGCGGAACATGCCAGTTCTTTAAATAGGACGCACGGCGGAAGAAACGACAGACTTTATTTGGTTTGGATGGATATGAGGCGTAGATGCCGAGACACAAAAGATCGCAATTACAAGAATTATGGTGGTCGCGGAATATCAGTTTGTAGCGAATGGGATGCTCATTATGAATTGTTTAAAGAATGGGCTTTAAGTAATGGGTATGACGAGACAGCAAAAAAGTCAAAATGTACGCTTGATAGGATAAATGTTGATGGAAATTATTGCCAAGAAAATTGTAGATGGGTTGATGTCATAACACAGTGTAACAACAAAAGAAACAACAGACGCATTACTTATGGTGGCGAAACGCACACTATGGCGGAGTGGGATAGAGCGCGTGGATTTCCAAAAAATACGATTTACAAAAGAATCAGTGCTGGATGGACAGCGGAAAAAGCAATTACGAAACATTTGGATTATACGCATCACCCTAAAATGAGAATGGATACAAACGGGAAACCGTTGTAGGTGCATTCTGGAACCCGTGAAATAACCCGAAAGAGGACGGAGTTTATATGAAGCTTGACATCATCGTACCGCATTACAGGGAACCGTGGAGCACATGCAAGTACCTGTTTGACAGCATCGCGTTGCAAAGAGGGATTCAGTTCGATGACATCCGAGTGATTGTTGTTAATGACGGAGACAACATCCTGTTCGGCAGCGTGGAGAGAGCTGTGCTCCAATTCAGAACATACCCGTTCACGGTGGACTACATCATCAAAGAGCACGAAGGCGTGTCTGCCGCAAGAAACTGCGGACTGGACGAAAGCGATGCGGACTATGTGATGTTCTGCGACATCGATGACGGATTTCTGAGCAACTTCGGACTGCATCTGGTGTTCAATGCAATGAAGGAAGGGTTCGACTGGATCAACTCTGACTTCATTGAGGAGACAAAGGATGTTGAAGGGAACTGGGCGATCCTGCGGCATGACAACGACATGACATTCATGCACGGGAAAGTTTATAAACGGGCTTTCTTGGACGAGAAGAAGATCCGGTTCGTCACAGGAATGAATCTTCACGAAGACGGATTCTTCAACACCGTAGCTTACATCGAGGCGTTCCGATCCGGGACTCAGAAGCGCATCACAACCCCGTTCTATCTGTGGCGGTGGAATGACCACAGCACTGTCAGGTCAAGCCGAGAGGCGTTTGTACTGCGCACCTATGATGACGTGATGCTAACGCGGGCCACTGCATGTCATGAACTGAAGGAAAGAGGCTATCAGGAAGACTTTGAAGCAAACGTGGCGATCACGGTTCTGAACAGCTACTACGACTTTCAGAAGACGGAATGGCTGGCGGCGAAGAACAAGAAGTATCTGACTGCCGCGCTGAAAGCGTTCAAAGGGTTCTGGAACAGCTACGGTAAGACCTTTAACAACATGACGAACATCAGAATCGCGGAGATCGCGAAGGCAGCACGTCAAACGGCAACCGAAAACGGGATGATGCTTGAACAGGAAACTCTGAAGGCGTTTATCCGGCGAATCGAAAACGATGTGAAATAAGGATATAAACGGAAAACCGTTTGAGATATCGGTCAGAGAAGACCTTAAAACGCAACAACGTCAGAGAAGACGTAAATCGCGCAATAAAGGCAGAGAAGCCTCAAATCGCAAAGGAGAATTGAATTATGGCAGAACTTGAAACCACCGTTGAAACCTCCACGAAAACCGCTGAAGTGGAAACCACGGCAGCTGAGCCTCAGGAAGTAACCGAAAGTGCTGAGATTGCGAAGCTCAAAGCAGATCTTGCCAAGCAGAAGGCTGCATTGGACAAGGCAACCAAGGAAGCCGGGGACTACAAGAAGCAACTCCGGTCGAAGCTGACGGCAGACGAAGCCGCTGCGGAAGAAGCGAAGGCACTCCAGCAGTCTATGCAGGAAGAGTTGGAGCAGCTCCGCAAGGAGAAGGCGGTGTCCGGCCTTACTGCAAAGGCTGTCACGTTCGTCGGAACCACGGAAGCTGCTGCGGAACTGGCGGAGTATCTGTACGGTGCTGAAGATGCTGACGCTGCCCTGGCGGCTATCCAGAAAGCATGGACGGCGAAGGAAAAGGCGCTCCGTCTTGAGTATGGAAAAATCCCGGCTCCGGGCGCAGGAAGTTCTGACGGCCCGACCATTACCAAATCCCAGTTGGATGCTATGGGATATCTGGACAGGGTCAAGTTCGCAAACGAGCATCCAGACGAATACAACAAACTTATGGGGAGATAATTTAAGCTCCCCGACGAAGGGAGAAATGAATTATGGCACAGGTTGATACCAGTACCGGCACTTATCTTTCTAATCTGTTCAATCCGCAGGTTGTCGCGGATATGATCAGCACCAAACTGATTGACAACATCGTGTTCGCGCCTCTGGCCCGCGTGGACTATACCCTTCAGGGCAGAGCCGGTAACACGGTTACGCTTCCGTACTTCAACTACATCGGTGCTGCTTCTCAGGTATCTGAGGGTTACGACATTCCGATCAAGAAGCTCACCAAGAGCACGACTCAGGTCACGATTGTGAAGTACGGCATTGCCGCCCAGCTCACCGACGAGGCTGTTCTCAGCGGCTACGGCGATCCGATGGGCGAGGTCACTACCCAGATCACCGCTTCCATCGCTGATTCGGTTGACAACGTCCTGCTTGCGGCTCTGGCTGCCAACAGTGCGTCTGCCCAGAACTACCAGACTTCCGGTTCCACTGTGGAGCTTGCTCCTGCGGACATTCCTCTCGCGCTTGCCAAGTTTGGCGAGGACAACGACGGCGAGAAGGTTCTGCTGGTCACTCCTGACTTTTACGCAAAGCTCCTTGGCGATAACTGGATTCCCGCTTCCGAGATTGCGGCGAACGTCAAGATTCGTGGAACCGTCGGCATGGCTTACGGCTGTCAGGTCATGATCTCCAACCGCCTGAAGGCGGGCGGAAGTCTGTACATTGTCAAGCCCGGTGCTCTCGCCCTGTTCATCAAGCGCGACACGATGGTCGAGATGGATCGTGACATCCTCAACCAGTCCACCGTGATCGCCGGTTCCAAGTTGTTTGCCCCGTACCTGCTTGACCCGACCAAGATGGTCAAACTGTCCAAGGGCTCCTGATCGGAGGTGAACCAACATGATGCTTCATCGGCACTTTGAGAAGGAAGCGCAGAATAAGAACATGACAAAGCTCTCGGACGTGGAACCGCAGCCGGAGTACGTGTCCGAGGTGTTCCCGCCGGACGAAGTGGCGGCTGAAGCACCAAAGCGGCGCGGACGGCCCAAGAGAGCCGAAGAGTAATAAAGACCTATGGAGGTGGCGAGACATGACGAATCTTGAAAGATTGATGTTGCGGACGGGGAGTGATGATGAAGAACTCCTTGACGGAATGCTGATTTCTGCTAAGAACGCGATCCTGTCCCGCCGCTTTCCTCTTGGCGATTATCCGACACGTGATGTCGAGAGAATTGGCGAAAACGGGGAGACTGTGACGGAACAGGAAACCTACGTGGAAGACCGGTATCTTGACCTTCAGTTTCGCATTGCCCTCGATCTGTTTAACAAGCAGGGAGCGGAAGGGGAAAGCTCACACACGGAAAACGGCATCGGGAGAACCTACGAAAGCTCATGGATCTCCAGTCAGCTTTTGCAAGAGGTAGTCCCGTATATCGGCTCGTGGGGGTGAGCGCATGAGAGGATTGGAGAGAAATAAAATCCCCTTCTGGTATTGCTTGTTAGATCCTTCAATTGAGCATATCGTGCTTGATGAATACGGAAACGAGACTGGTGAAATCATTCCGCATTACAAAGAGGCTGTGCAATATCGTGCAAACGTATCTCCGGCAACCGGACAGGCCCAGGTGGAACAGTTCGGCAATCTGGATAACTACGACAAGGTTATTGTCACAAGTGATATGGACTGTCCAATTGACGAGCATTCCATCCTGTTTATCGAGAAAGCACCGGAATACACCGAAGTGGTTACGCACGAAGTCATTGAGGGCAACGCCCTGTATGCGGATGATGAGATCGTGGAAGTTACATATCAGCTGCCGAAATATGATTACATCGTCAAGCGTGTTGCGAAGAGTCTGAACAGCATTTCCATCGCAATACGGAAGGTGGAGATCGGATGAAGATTTCCGTCAATGCATTTGACCAGAAGTCCATCGATAATGCGATCATGGAACTGGAAACGTACTCTCGAAGTCTGGACAGGAAAGCACAGGAACTCTGTGAACGTCTTGCCGATATGGGTGCACTTTATGCGGAGTGGAACTTCTCCGGTGTTCAGTACGCGGGCGATATTGACTATCACATAACCGTGGAAAAGGGAGAAGGAAACACATATCTCATCAAAGCGCAAGGCCAGACAGTTCTGTTCATGGAGTTTGGAGCCGGTATCCGACACGGAGGAGGCCACCCACAGGCGGCTGAATTCGGGATGGGGCCTGGAACATACCCCGGACAGAAACACGCACTCGACCCGAAAGGGTGGTGGTTCCGTCAGGGAAAAAACAAGATTCACACTTACGGTAATGCTCCCGGAATGCCCATGTACAATGCGGCAAAGGACTTGCGGAATGAGATTCTGACGGTAGCACAGGAGGTGTTTAAAGCGTGATCGACCTCGAAAATGATCTCTTCGATTATGTGGCAAAAGCACTGAGAACTGTGCATCCCGGCATTGACGTAAAGGCTGAGTACGTGGAAGTCCCGGCGAAGTTTCCCCACGTAAGTATCGTGGAGGCAGACAACCGGATTCTGACACGGATGCGGACGAACAACATCGAGAATGCAGCGTCCGTTATGTATGAAATAAATGTGTATTCCAACAAGGCAGGGAACAGGAAGTCTGAAGCCAAGGCAATAGCCAACACTCTTGATGATGCTTTTGCGGAGATTGGATTTACCCGCACGTTCCGTGAACAGGTTCCAAACCTGAGAGACGCAACCATTTACAGAATAGTCTGCCGATATGAGGCAGTAATCGATAAAGATTTTGTTATTTACCAAAGCGAATGAATCTGAAAGAAAGGACTGATTGAGTATGTCTCAGAGATTCTCTACAGCCGGAATGTATTTGTACTATGTGGTAGAAGCAACCGCCGGTACAAGACCGACAACCGGCCTTACCAAGATTCCTGAAATCAAGAGCATTCCCAGCTTCAACCCGTCCCCGGAAACTATCGACAGCACAACGTTGGAGGAGACGGAATACAGAACATATGTCGAGGGCCTGAAGGATCTGGGAGGAGCCCTCGAATTCGGTGCCAACCTGACGGAAGACCTGATCACCGCATGGGAGGCTTGCAACACCGCTCACGATGGTTTGACCGAAGGAAAAGCCATGTGGTTTTACATTATCCACGATAAGCTGAACAAGGCTGTCGCATTTGAGGGAGATCCGTCCCCGCTCGGCCTGAACGAATCCGGTGTTGGCTCCATGCTTGAAACCACGCTGTACATCACTCCGAACAGTGCCCCGGAATGGGTGGCGAAGCCGACTGTTACCGTAAACGGCTGATAATTCTGCGTAAATACTTAACAGCTATTGGGCTGTTATTGTGAAAAGGAGTTCCGAAATGGAAGAAAGAATCAATCCGATTCGTATTACTGACAAGGACACTGGCGAATCCTATGAGCTTGATTTTAACCGCGAGAGCGTCAGGTTCATGGCAAACAACGGATTCGTTGTGGACGATAACTTTTTCGACCTGATTGCAACAAAAGGTGAGGATTTGTGGTACTACGCATTCCGCTCAAATCACAGACGCCTGTCGAGAAACCAGACAGATAAGCTTTATGAGAAGATGGGCGGGCTTACCCCGAAAGTCATCAAAAGGCTTATGGAACTGTATCAGCAGGCACTCATGTCCAACGGCATTGTCCAGGATGATGATGAACTGGACGCAAACCCTCACGTGGCAGTGGAGCTTTAAACGGGAAACAAGGGCATCCACTGTCTGTCTATGACATAGTCAGGAAATATGAAGAAGACTGCCCGTATTACATGGCAATCGGCATGACCTACGAACAATACTGGTATGACGATCCATTCATGATACGGGCATTTTATAAAGCAAACAAACTCCGGCGTGACATGATGGATGAAGAGGCGTGGTTGCACGGTTTGTATTTTTTGAACGCGCTTGATGCGAGTGTGGGAAATGCGTTCAGGAAGCCTGGCCAGTCACCGTCTGAATATCCACAGGAACCGCTATCCGTTCAGGCGAGAAGAGAAAAGCGAGAGAAGTCAGAAGAAGACGATGACCGCGAAGCTACATGGGCACTTGCTTGGATGAGCAGTTTCGTGCAAGCCGGGAAGAATTGGGGAAAGAACAAGGGGTGATGTGCCGTGGCAGATAACGCAGGAACGATTGACAGCCTACAGATTGACATAGGTGCATCGTCAGACAAAGCAGTTAATGATATTGAAAAAGTTGTATCAAGTCTGAAAAAGCTGAAAGCCGCACAGCAAGAAGCGAAAAAATCCGGTTTTGGAAAAGGTGGAAATCTGTTCAAGGACATGGATGCTGATAGCGTTCAGGCAATGAGTAAGATTGAACTTCTTCGTAAAAAGCTTGCGGCATTGAAGTCTGATTTTGCAGACAAAATGAAGCTTGGGATGCTTGATGACAAAGGGATCGCAAATGCGGCTTTGCAAATTAAAAACATCCAGAGCCAAGTTCAGGGAGAAATAAAAAAGGCGCAAAATGCTACAAAGGAAGAAGCAAAACAAGTAAGCGCAAAAGGAAGGCTACCGCAATCTGTAGACACCGCTAAATTGTTGAATGGACTTAAAGCAGCTGGAAAAGAACTGATTAAAAATATTCAACCGGCAAAAGCGTTTGCCAACTCGCTAAAGTCTTCCGTCAATCACGCAGTTCGACTTGGAAAGAGCATTGGCAAGATCGCTTTCAACAAGATTAAAAAGATGTGGGATAATTCCGCATTTGCCGGTATTGAACGGTCGCTTTCAAGAATTAACAAGGTGATCAGTTCCTTTGGCAGAATTGCATTCTACAGAGCGGTTCGTTCGGCAATCAAGTACATTACCGATGCGCTGAAAGAGGGTACGGAGAACGCTTACTGGTTTGCACAGGAGTTTGGAACAGTAACGCATTATATTGCGGAGGCATTTGACCGTCTCGCAAGTTCCAATTTCAAGATGAGCAATCAGCTTGGTGCGGCGTGGGCAACTCTGATTGCCACCATTGAACCGATCCTGATCCAGATTATCAACCTCGTCACGAGAGCGGCAGATGCTGTTACACAGTTGTTTGCTCTTCTAAGCGGAAGAGGAACGTATCTGAAAGCAGTTGATTACAACAAACAATGGGCTGACTCAGCCGGTGGCGCGGCAAAGGCGGCAAAAGAGTGGAAAAACCAGTTGATGGGTTTCGATGAAATCAACCGTCTGGAAGCACCGTCTGAACCGTCCGGTGGCGGTGGAAGTAATAAGCCTACTGACTACGAGAATATGTTTGAGGAAATGCCTGTCAGCGACTTCTTCAAGGAAATCAAAGACGCATTTGAAAATGGAAAGTGGCACGAGCTTGGTCAACTGCTTGGAAACAAAGTCAACGAGATGGTGGATTCCATCCCGTGGGCGAAACTCGGTCAGAAGTTCGGCAAAGGACTTCAGGGAATTATCTCCACCGGTTACAGCTTTCTGAAGACGGTAGACTTCGTGAACATCGGTTCAAGAATCTCGGAGTTTATCAACAACGCGCTTGCAAACATAGATTTTGAAGAAGCAGGCAGACTATGGATGAGACTGAGACTGGTGCTCTTCGATGTAATCTACGGCGCAATTAAGACGTTGGACTGGAAAGCAATTGCTGTATCACTGAGCAATTATGTCATCGGTTCGCTCAACGAACTCGCTGAATGGTTGGAAGGACTTGACCCGATTGTCATTGCCAATGCGTTGAAGAACTTCTTTGGGAATATCAAATACCAGGAAATCGGTGAAGCACTGAAGACCGTTGTCAAGAGCGCACTTGACCTACTTGGAGATGTCGTTGGCGAACTGATACCTGAAGACCTTGGCGAAAATGTTAAGGGTGGAATTGTGGATGCGATCAAGAAAGCAGACTTTGCCGCAATCCACAATGTTTTGGCTTATAAACTTGACGTTGTCGTATTTGGCGAGAAGTGGGCGAAGTTCTGGTGGAGCCGGGGAGATTATGCCGGTAAGGATATCGTGATGGGCATGATTAACGGCACGACCGCATCAACACCGGATCTCAAAAACACATTCGATGTAAACGTGAAAGGCGTGGTCGAGGGAACGCTCGGAGACTGCAAGAGAGCAACCGACAACTACGGGAAGGATTACCAGAGTTTCGTCTGGAACCTGGACGGTATGAACACAGACATGGCGCGGTCTGCCACTACGGCATCGGCATCCGTGTCAGGGACTATTGGAGACATCAGCCTTGCGCTTGACGGAGTATCCGGAGCTGCATGGGCGATGGCACAGAACGGCGGTTCTGCAATGAGCAGTCTTGATGCATATGTGCAGAGTTCCGGGCAGAATATTTTCACTAATCTGATGACTCTTCGGGAAGCTGCAATGGATGTGTGGAACTGGCTGAGTGCTATCGGTGACAAGGGCCAGGCACGTATTGACGCAAACGGTGGTATCTGGAACTCGCTCGGTGGCTTCGCTACCGGCGGTTTCCCGGAAGACGGTTTGTTCTTCGCAAACCACGGTGAGCTTGTCGGACAGTTTTCCAATGGCAAGACAGCAGTTGCCAACAACGAGCAGATTACAGCGGGGATTGCATCGGCTGTGTATGACGCTTTTATGACGGCATTTACGCAGACGAACGGGAGCGGAAATGGCGGTCAGCCTGTGAACATCTATCTTGACGGGCGGCAGATCGCACAGACCACGACAAAATATCAGAAGCAGTTTGCGAGAGCAAACGGAACGTAAGGGGGCGTATCAAATGACACTGATTGTAAACGGCGTTGATATGACCCCCTATATTGCTTACGGCGGGCTGAAATGGCAAAGGAATGATATTGACTCGCCCAACACAGGCAGGTCGATGGACGGACTGATGCACAGAGGAAGAGTAACGACAAAAATCAGATTGGACATTACATGCAGATTGCTTACGGCATCTGAGCTTCAGATTGTTCTGAATACGATCTACCCGGAGTACGTGACGGTTACTTATGATGATCCAATGTACGGGAGAGTCACGAAGACTATGTACTCCAACAACAACCCGGCATCGTATCAGATAAAAAAGCCAAACGGGCGTGAATACTGGTCAGGCGTTACCTTCCCTCTGATCGAGAGGTGATGAAATGCAACAGACATCATCTCTTTACAAGCAGATTATCGGTTCCCGGAATCATTGGTTTGAGAGCGCACTTGCTATTGGTGACAGCGGCAGACTGATCACAGAAAGTGGTGACTGGGTCAATTTCGGTGCGCTGATTCTGGACGGTGAGCCGGTAGACGGACAGACGGCTATTCTGGTCGATACAGGCGGTGCTGAGACAGCTTTCCGGGAAGATGTGCTTATGTCCATGTCAACGGAAAGCACGGTATTTGACGAGAACTATCCGACAGTAGGGAGCGCAACGGCAAGTCAGATTGATGTTCAGATGCTTATGCCTGTGTCGGAGATTCCCCGGATGGCAAGACTTGTTCCTTATGTGAGAGTTACGGACGGAGAGAGGGTTTCTGAATGGCTTCAGAAGGGCGTTTACTTTGTCGATACCAGACAGGTCACGCACAATGATGACGGGCTGGACATCCTCACACTGCACGGGTATGACGCAATGCTGAAATTTGATGTGGATTACCCTTCAGATGATTCGCACGATTATCCTCTGGTTGATACTGAGGTGGTCAACTTCTTGGCTGACAGCATCAGCGTCCGTGTAGATCCAAGAACGATTGAGCGAATGGACAAAGGTTATATGATTCCCCTTCCTGTCGGGTACAGTAGCAGGGAAGTCTTGCAACTGATCGCCGGTAGCTATGGCGGCAATTTTGTGATGACCGACAAAGGAGAATTGCTCCTGATCAGGCTCTGCGATCTCCCGAAAGAGACAAACTATTTGATAGACCCGGCAGGCGATGTCCTGATATTCGGCTTTGATCCGGAAGACACGTTAGAATTCGTCCGCATCGTTGTGTAAGGCGGTGATAGTTTGGCGAAAGTAGACTGGAATTTTTATTTTGGCATTCTGAGCTTCAAAGATGGAGCGAAGATTGAAAACAGCATCCTGACCTTTGACAGCGATTCGGAAGTCACGATAGAAGACAGCATCGTTGTTCTTCCTCCTGTGGAGGGTGAGAGCGAAACAAACGTTTTCAACCTGCTGAAACAGGCTGAGAATGTTGAGACAAGCAAGCAGCTCCTCGGATATACCGGGGTTCGAGTATACGCAGGTACAGACGAGGATGGCAACCAAATCGTTTTTGAAGCCGGGGACACAAGCGGAACTGTTCTGGAAGTAACGAACGAGCTTATGGGCAGTCAGGAAATGGCTGACAATATCCTCGCAGACATCAGGGGATTGCGGTATCAGCCGCTGATTGTGGACAGAGGATTGCTTGACCCGTCCGCAGATATGGGCGATGGCATATCCGTAAATGGTGTGTTTTCGGGCATCTACACACGGTCAACGACATTCGGGCGGCTTATGGCTTCGGATGTTTCGGCTCCGACTGAAGAAGAGATAGACCATGAGTTTGCCATGGAATCTCCCTCCGACAGGCAATACACCAGATTTTTAAAGCAGACCAAAGCAATGCTCCGAATCACCGCAGCGGCGATTGATGCAGAGGTCAACGCAAGAACAGAAGCGGACGAAGAGATGAGTGCGGCTCTGTCAATACAAGCGACAGAGATTGCGGCAAGAGTAACCCAGACAGGCGGCGATAATTCCTCTTTCGGATGGTCATTACTTTCCAACGAGTTCGGGCTGTATTCCGGGAATAACAAGGTTTTCTATGTAAACAGTTCTGGAGCACACGTTAATGGCGAAATAACAGCCACAAGCGGCAAGATAGGTGGCTTTGATATAAAGAGCAACTATCTTAGCTATAATAACATGAACTGGAACAGCAATCAGACCAACGGCATATATCTTGGGACGAGTGGTTTCAGACTTGGGCAGAAATTCAAAGTTGATACCGCTGGGAACGTGACGGCATCCGGGATTACAGCAACGAGTATGGTATTAAAGGGAACGCTGACATTTGATGATGGCAACGGAAACAGGTCAACATTGAATGCTTACACTTTACGACAAGGAGCCGCAGCCGGGTATAACTGGTCAAACGGTTCTTACGGCGGCTATTCTTCTCAGGCGGCTTATGCGTTGGGAGGAGCAGGAAGCGGATTTACAGCTAAAACATTCACAGATCAGGCAAGTGATATAAATGTCGGCGTTAAGATACTGAATGCAAAAGCTCTGATTGGTAACACACTTAGCGTTGGGGGCTACCAAGCAACGTGGCAGACAAGAAGCATTAAAAACTCTGATGGAAATACTATCACAATTTATTACCTCGGGTTCTCAGATTAAGGAGAAAAGCATGAAAGCATCTGAAACAATACAGCAAATCTATCGTGCTTTGCGTGGGCTGTTTCAAGACAAAGCAGAATTGAAAGGCGTAGATGATTGGGATACGCTGATTGGCATCCTGCTTCGACTTGAACAGCTTCACGATGAAGTGGAAGAGTTAGAAAACAAGGGGGAATGACGCTTGGCTGATAAGACAATAACCGATCTTGAGTTTGCTCCGGGATCAGTAAATGACAGTAATACATTTTTCGTTGTCATGCAGAATGGAGCAGCGTACAAGCTGACTGGTTCGGCTTTCTATACTGCTATGGCGGTAATGTACAACGCACATGGGGCAATCGCAAGCATCGAGAAAACCGGAACATCCGGGCAGCTTGTGGATGTTTACACGATCACCTTTGCGGATCACACGACAACCACCTTCACGGTGACCAATGGAAACGGTATAACCGCGATCACGCAGTATTTCGCAAGGTCTACATCAGGGACAACAGTCCCGACTTCCGGTTGGAGTACAACCAGACAGACGCTGACATCCACATATAAGTATCTATGGTCATATTTCGTCTTTACCAAGGACAGTGGCACGGTTGAAACTCCAAAAGCTGTCATCGGTGCCTACGGTGATACTGGAGCGCAGACTTATGTTCATATCCGCTATGCAGCTTCCTGTTCTGGCAATCCACCTCTCCCTGCATCTGATAATGATATGGGTACAACCGGGGACAACTGGATGGGCATTTACTCTGGTACGTCTTCAAACGCTCCGACAACCAGAGCAAGCTATACTTGGACGGAAATCAAGGGCGAAACAGGAGACCCGGCAACGTTGAATGATTCTGCAACGAGTGTCACCTATCAGCGTGGAGACTCAAGTGGTGCTCGCCCATCTGGAACGTGGCAATCAAGTATTCCTTCGGTAGCACCGGGCGAATATCTTTGGACACGCACAATTATTGGATTCAACACAGGGAACCCGATCACATTTTACACGTGCAGTCGGCAAGGCGTAGATGGAACTGGTTCTGCTGGCACACAAGTACCGCTTGTAGATAACACGAATGGCTCAGTCGGTTCCTCTGAATCCTTCGCCCGTGAAGACCACAGGCACCCATTGCCAATGGCAAGCGATATTATCCTGTCTTCCGGGGATAACGTAAACAATGTTGTCTCTGAGCTTGTGACGTTTAAGGCGTTGCACGTTACCGGCACGGTAAGTTCTTCTTCTCTGTATATCAGTAACACTGCTATTACCGCAGACATGAGGGTTATTGAATGCACGTGGGGAACCCCGGCAAACGTCCAGAGCGATATTACATGGACAACAGCAGCCGGAAAAATTACTTTTGCAGGTACATTCGGAGGCAGCACAACCGTTGATATTATTCTTGCCAAGACGAATTAACTGGGGGTTGAATATGGCAACAGGAACAATAAAAAAAGATTTTACAACAAAGATCGGTAGTTTCACAAAAAGCGGATCGTCTAATAGCGGTGGAGCGGTTAACATCAACGCAGAAGTCCCGTCTGGTGCAATCCCGTTTTTCGTATCTATTACAAGCTCAACCGAATATTTTGGGCTACCGTTTAAACAGCAAGATCAAACATGGTTTTTTAATTTGATTGATTATAAAACTATGGCACCAGTCAAAAGCACATCTTACAGTGCGGTAATTTATTATTTTTACGAAGCTTAAACGCCAAAAAGTTAAGGGGAGAACCTTATGATCTATAACCATATTCCTGTATCTTTTGGAGCTTTGCGAGTAATCACCGCTCCCAGAATCCTGTTCCAAGAGGATGTCGTGCAATATCTCGACATTACAGGGCTTGACCTCCCAGAGCTTTTTACTGTGGATTTTTGCAACACGGGTGATACCACAACCAAACCGATGACCGGGCAGAACGGTTCCGTGCGAATCCCGGACGAATACCTCGCATCCGGGAAAGATATTGAGGCGTATCTCCTCCTGACAGGAACGGACGAAGGTGCTGTGGAAACACGGTACAAGGTCACAATCCCTGTTAAAAGCCGCCCAACGAGGACGGACATTCAGCCAACCCCGGCAGAGCGGCTTGAGATTGATGTCCTCACCGATCAGCTGAACACGGCGGTTTCACTGCTGAAGAACGTTGGTCTTGCCGTGGATGAAAACGGAATACTCTATCTCAAAACAGAGGAGTGATTAAATGAGTGTAAGAGGATTTAATACGGGTTCTAGCATCGAGCAGTATGATTATGATTACCTCGACAATAAGCCAGACGCTCCAACAAAGGAAAGCATCGGGCTTGGGAACGTAGACAACACGTCTGATATGGACAAGCCAGTCAGCACATTACAGGCTAATGCACTCAGCCAGAAGGTTGATAAGGTTCCCGGAATGGGGCTTTCATCGGAAGACTTCACGAGCGCAGATAAAGAGAAGCTCGAAGCCCTTCCAACAAATGAAGAGCTTGAAGAAGCCATCGCCGGGAAAGCAAGTGCAGAGACTGTGGTGGCTCTTGAGTCTGCGGTAAACGATCCTGACAACGGTCTGGAAACTAAGGCATCCGCAATCATCAACACGGCATCAGGAGCGATTGC